>Ga0123355_10003798_pt1 | contig 21845 bp, 15 predicted proteins | sample TergutEmb28metaG_3_FD_89872 | JGI IMG/M metagenome (GOLD analysis project Ga0123355, IMG submission 89872) | Embiratermes neotenicus P1 segment gut microbial communities from Petit-Saut dam, French Guiana - Emb289 P1 | ecosystem: Host-associated > Arthropoda: Insects > Digestive system > Gut ...
GGACATCACATGTGGCCGATTGGAGAAGAAGCAGTCAGGCCAACAGCAAGATGTGTGTGGAGCAGTCAGTTAACCAGTTGAGGGTCCAACAGTGAAGGGTAGAGTTGAGCAGGTAGATCAATATAAGAGAAGCAAGCAGTCTGAGCTACTGGGTACAAAGAACACTTCTGCACTAAAGGCACTAGCAACGTAAACAAGCGAAGTGACCGTATGCACGGAGCTATCGTAGAACACGTCTGCACTGTGCGAAAGGCACTTCAAGACTAAAGTGAAATTAAGGGTAAAAACTGAAAGGAATATAATGAGACAAGAAAAATTGTGAATATTTTTCAAAATTCAGAATAGAAACAAGAATATGCTATAGAACTTAATAATAGGTTTGAAATATTGTAAAATATGGAAGATGAAGATAATATTGACAATAATATTAATGAAAAATGAGAAAACATTAAAACAGTAATCAAGGAAATGAAACAACAGCTAATAGGAAGGGGTGAAAGCACAGAAACATAAAAAAAGATGGTATGTTAATGAATGCAAAACTGCAAGATAAGAAATGAAGAAAGCAAGAGAAAAGTGTTTAATAAAAGGATGAAAAGAGAATGAAGAGCAGGAGTATCACCAAAAAAGAAAAGAAGCATGCAAAATAATTAGGAATAAGAAAAATTTATACATTAACAATGTAATAGAATCAATGGAAAATCAAAAGCATTATAACACAAAGAAAATGTATCAAACAATAAACCAATGTAAGAAAGGATATCAACAAAGATTTAACATGATTAGGAACAAAAAAAAAAGGTGAATTGGCATTAAATACTAAAGAGAGCAGAAATATGAAAAGAATATTTTGATAAATTACTAAACATAGAAGAACCAAAGGAATTAATTAAAATAGGAAGTAGAGAAATTAATGAAGTTGAAGTAGAAGAACTTACTATAGAAGGTATTAAAAAATAAGCAATGGGAAATTTAAGAAATAACAAGGCGGCTGGAACTGATGGAATACATCTGGAATTAATAAAATATGGAGGAAATAAACTATTGAATAGAATTTATGAAATAGTAAGACAAATTTGGGAGGAGGAAAGAATACCAGAAGAAAGGAAAGAAACAATAATAATTCATATATAAAAAAAAAAAAAGGAGATAGAGGTGGGTGTGAGAATTACAAAATTTTGGCGAATGTAATTTTGGAAAAAATTAAACCATATATTGAAAAAATTACTGGGGACTATCAGAATGGATTCAGAGATGGAAGATCTGTAATTGACAACATATTTGTATTGAAAATAATAAACAAGAAAATTTGGGAATATAATTAGAATGCACAATATTTATTTATTGGTTTTCAAAAGGCATATAGCTCTACACATAGAGACATGCTATGGAAATGTATTTGAAATTCCTAAAAAATTAATAAAAATGTTTAAAACGTGTACAAAAGACAAGAAGTGCAGTTAGAATAGAAGAAACACTCATCCTTTTTTTAAAATAAAACAGGATTGAAACAGGGTGACTATCACTTATTATCCAACTTAGCATTACAACAAGTGATACAAAATATAAAAATGGTTCCTAGTGGCATAAGGCTTGGTAAAGCACAATTGAATGTATTAGCATATGCAGATGACATTGTATTCATTGGAAAAAATGAAATAGAAATAAGACAACTTTTTTAGAAATAGAAAACTGTAAGAAAGTTAGAACTACACATAAACCAATTAAAAACAAAATATATGATGGTGGAATGGAAAAACAGTTCAAAATAAAATAGGACAGTTAACAATAAAAAATTATACATTTTAAACAGTTGAAAATTTTGAATATTTAGGTGTTATGCTCAATGAAGATAACAATCACCAAAAAGATTTACGATAAAGAATGAAAAATGCTAATAGAACATATCTTATGCTGCAGAAATTTTTTAGAAATAAAAGTATATCTAAAAAACTAAAATTAAGACTAAAGAACACAATAATAGAATAAACTTTAACATATACATCAGAAACCTGGATACTAACAAAGAGAGATAGAAAGCAAATAAACATTTTTGAAAGGAATGTGTATAGAAGAATTTTAGGCACAGTATATGACAATGAAGAAGAAAATTGGAGAATATTAGCCAATAAAGAAATTTATGCAGTGGTTAAAAAACCCACTGTAACAGAGACAATAAGATTAAATAGATTGTGTTGGTTTGGGCATATACAGAGAATGGAAGAAAATAGAATTCCAAAAAAAGCATTATATTGAATTTGGAAACAGTGAGGCTGAGAGGTAGACCAAGAAAGAGGTGGCAAAATGAAGTGAGGGAGGATGGAAGACTAGTTGGTGGAAGGAAAGGGTATATAACAGAAATGGAAGAAGCTCCTGAAAACAGCAAGGAATTGTCGCATTCTGCATGTGCCAGTGGAATGAATAAAAGAATTACATTTACACCATATTGATTTTTGCAGTTTTTGTAAAATATGTAAAATCAAAGAGGATGGTTAAAATTCTGTATTTATTGTATCATTGTGGCATACACATGTGTATACAAATATGTAGTGTGCGGTCAGTTGTGGATTATGTCCTTGTGTTATGTGCCTTGTAGTTGGTACAGGAGGTGTCTGCTTCTGCACAACATTTGTGTCTGTTCAAACAACCTTACTGGATTCTGGATTAAAAATTTCCTGTTAAGAGGTTTTCCCATATATAAATTGTGTTTTTAAAGTTCTACCACCGTGCTGTTGGAGATATGTGTTTAAAGTTTCTATGCAATGAACACCTTTCAGCAGCATTGCGCTGTGTTGCAAGGTAGAAACAACAGGGCTGAAGGATATATTATTCTCTCTCTCTCTCTGTCTTTTAACATGGGTATTGGAAAAGATAGTTCTTATTTTGAATGCTTGCAAGTGACATCAGTTAGAGTAGACTCTGTTTGCTACTTCCCAGGAACATGTTACATGTGTGTTGGCCATTAATTCCCATTAATTAAGAAGTGACTGTTTGTAGGCGCATTTGCAAAATTGCAAAACATGACAGCTTTGTCATGTTTGTCTGTCCATCTGTCTGCATGGAACAACTCAGCTCCCACTGGATGGATTTTCATGAAATATGATATTTGAGGATTTTTCGAAAACCTCTTGAGAAAATTTGAGCTTTATTAAAATGTGAAGAGAATAGTGGGTATTTTACATGAATACCGGTTACATTTTAGATCATGTCTCACACGGTTCTACTTAGAATGAGAAATGTTGCAGACAAAAGTTTTAGAGAAAATCAAAACACATTTCATGTTCAACAATTTTTTTCAAACACCATGCCATTTATGAGATAATGCGTAGAAATATTGTATATCTGGGCAGGTGACAGATGGCATTGTGGTACATGCGCACTGCTCGTAGGATACCTGAAGCTACACACACACACACTCATAATATGTAATACTGCTTTTTCACTGCAACAGTGGTTGCATGAACACACCTCAGTGTTATGTTATACATACATTGCCTTTCTTGGTATTAACTACATGTAGACTAAAACAAAAGACTTTGATCATAAAAAGAAGGTTATTTTCCTTCAGTAGGCCCACCTTTATTGTAGTTGTTCCCTTAGAAACTTAGAAGTAACAGCTTGTCCCATATACTGGTAGTTAAGTATATGGGAGAGAATCTACTTGCGCAGCTAGCAACTTGACTAGTGATGAAATTTCTCTCTAATATTTACTGTGTAATCAACATAATATACTGTGTCAGGTCACAAGTGTCTAACAGTTCTTTTTACACCTTTCCTTTGACGTGTTTCAGTTTCTTTGGAACCATTATCAAGCAGTTTTAGTAAAATTCATCCCATAGTGGTATATTGTATTAAAATTGCCATATGTGTTGCCATCACCCACATCAAATTTGTTGTGGTTTACAGGAAGCAATTTTGATATTATCAAAGAACTGAAACATGTTAGAGTAAAGATGTAAAATGAACTGTTAGGTACTTGTTACTTTCTTTGTGTGTTGTATTGCTTGAACAATAAATATTGGGACTATTCACGAAAAATGCAGCATTACAAAATTTATCTCTCTTTATGGGGTCTCATGGGTTATTACAAACAGACCATTCCATGACACATCCCACACCTGATGTACATACATGTATGTATTGTACAAGGTGGTTCAAATATGACCGGGACTGATGTCGCCGGATTTACACACAAACAGTCCCGGTCATATTTGAACCACCTTGTACATTCAGTAGGTACAAATTGTGGTCAGAGTGAGAACATGATGTGGCATGAGACATCCAGTCGACATCTTTACATCCTAAGTTTTTTAAGATTAATTTTATCCTCCTGCCCCTACCCCTCATCCTCATCCTCCTCCCCACCCTCATCCTGCTTCTCCCTGCTATATCTGGTCCTCCTGAGCTACAGCTGTGTGTATAATACTGTAGTGTTGTGTGTGGTTTTATATGGATGAGTGGGGACCAGAATAGTGGAGAAAATGAATTAACATGAAATTTAAAGAGTTGTCATAACGGTAGTTCATGGAACCCTTTAGCACACAAAGTCAACTATAATCGATGTTCAGTGTGAAACACAAGTTTTGGCTAAGGTTATTACCATTGAAATGCAACTCATAATGACCATTGAAATTGTGGGTTGTTTGCAGAGTACACCATGCATTGAAATCTAGCACCAAAGGGTTAATGACACTGTCATTGTCAGTAACGCAAACTGTTTGGCATCAAATAAGAATATGAGTGAAAATGATGTGAATAGTCTGTGTTGGAACTGGTCCTAGCCCAGGTGGACATGAATGAATGGTCTAAATAAATAGTGTGTTGGAGCCCTCGACAATCCCAATGCACTTAGGCCTTTATCAACATGTGCCATTTAACTAGATTTTGAATTGTGGGAGTCCTATCTATTTAATAAAGTTCCAGTTGCTCCCAGGCTTAGATTTCTAACATCCTCAGGGTCTAAAAAGAAGGAACCCACGTAAATATGTTTAAGTGTGGCCAGAGCTTCACACTTCTTACAAAAAAGGACTTTCTATCTGTACCATTCTGTAGAAATGCCTTCTAGGGTTGCTATGTCCAGTTAAAAGGCCTATATTCACCCTGGATTGTATTCTATTAAAGGACAGTAACCTAGGTTTAGCAGCGAGGTTAAGGCCCAAAATGAATTTCTGCGCCTGCCTCTGAGTACTGGTAAAAACTTGCCACAGAGTAACATGCTGATTAAACAACCAATCATTGATCCTGTGTCTAATGTTCTGCCTCAAGATTCCCAGGGATGGCTCTGGTCCAACAAACTGGTGAGCAGAACTCGACCTTGCAAACTCATCAGCGATTTCATTTCCACCTACACCAGAATGTCTGGGGACCGAGATGAGGCTCACACAGTGGTGAGCGAAAAGATGATCTAGCACCCTTCAGCACTGTAGTACCAATTGGGCATAGTTTTGACAGTCTGAAGAGCTTTTAAGGCTGCTTGACTGTCAGATCAAATAATAATTTATTAATGTAATCTGTTGAATTTCATGGACACCGGCCAAGATAGCATATATCTCGACCAGGAAGACTGTTGTATATCTCCCAAGGGTTACTATGGTGACTAGAGAAGAGTGGACCAGAGGACTTGGGACTCCTGTAGTTAAAGGGCTCATTTGGTTTACAGCTGGGTCCAGGACGAAAAAGGGACTGGGGCTGGAGTCAGTAGACAAACTGTGGGAAGAAGGCTCAGTATTTTTGTAGGAAAGAATGGTACAGTTTTTCACGCTGAGATATATGCTATCTTGGCCCATGCTAGTGAAATTCAAATGAATCTGAGACCAGAAAAATGTGTGAGTGTTTGCTGTGACACCCAGGCAGCTCTGAAACCTCTTCAAGTCGCCAAAACAATGTCTCCATTGGTACAACAGTGCCAAAAGGTGTTGAAAGATATCTCTACCCAACACTCTGTGGGGCTGTATTGGGTCCCTGGAAAAGCTGGGGTACAAGGAAATGAAATCGCCAACAAGCTCGCAAGAGACAGTTCTGTTCAAAAGTTTGTTGGACCTTAGCCATCCCTGGGGGTCTCAGGGCAAAATATAAGAAGAAAAATAATACACTGGATGGATAACCAGCATTTGGCAAGGAGGCAAGGTCCTGGCAATACTCAGAGACAGGCTCGAGAATTGATTTCAGGCCCTAGTCCGACTGCTAAGACCAAACTAATGTCCTTTAACAAGACACAATCCTGGGTCATTACCGGCCTCATCCTGGGTCATTACCGGCCTCATTACTGGACATAACACCCTGAGAAGACATCTTCACTTAAAGGGGCTAACCAGTAGTCCCTTACATAGGAGTTGTGGAGCAGAAGATGAAACCTCAGCCCACTTTCTCTGTGAGTTTGAGGCTTTGGCCTCACTCAGACAAGTATATCTAGGCTCCTTTTTCTTGGATCCAGAGGATATTAAGAATTTTAAGTCTGGGGTCTATCTGGAACTTCAGCAAAGTAACAGGGCTCCCCTGAACTGGTATCAGATTATGAGGCACACGGCCTAGGTCCATTGGGACCATAAGGGCTTGAGCCCAATTGCTAATCAATCAGTTAATACCTCTCAAGGGAGACACTGAGCCTCATTGCCATGGATTATCCATATAGTCCAGTCCCAGTCCCGTTCTGCATCCTGGACCCAACTGTATACCTGATATGCCCCTGCACTACAGGAGGAGGCATGCCTTTAATTCATTCCTCATTATGGTCCATACTTGGGTTCAAAATTGGATGCTGGCCTCATTTTATTGTATGGGATCAGACCTTTGAAGCTGCTTCAGCACAACCCTCTGTCCTCTATTGGAGTGGAGTTAAGACCAGCACCCCAGACTCCAGAATTAGTGCACAACTGACCTAGCCCCACCTTCAGCCAAGTCAAAGGGTGGAATGCAAGCGAGTGCTTCCATAGCACTTCTTTTGGTAGTGTGAATAGCCCCTGTTGTCTCCAAACAGGCATCTCTTCGGATTTTACTTAGCCTGTTTTTGGCAATGGCTTTCTGGCAGCCAGGCCAGACTAGAATGGCCAAATGATAGAGACGTAGGGCCGGTGAACCATTTTTGGTTTCAAGCCCCAGGTCATGCCAAAGGACCCGCAACAAATTATGAACCTTCTTCACCTTGATCTCCACCTGCTCCCTCAAGGTTGGCATAGAGTCCAGGATCACCGGCCAACACAGAACATAGCAGGGTAACTCCAAAAAGTTGGGGTTTAAGGCAGTCTGTGAGTTCCTTTTCCATGTAAGGATGACAAGGCAGTCTTGTCAGAATTAGCCAACAAGTTATCATCCTTGCACCATACTTCTGCAGTGTGAAGGTCCCTCTGTATGAGCTCCAACACTGTGTTCAGGAATTTCCCCACTGCCAACAGGCAAATATTGTCGATATAACTGAATATATTCACCCCCTCCAATGAGTCGCGACGACAAGGTACTATATGAGTGGTGATAACACACCCTCTTCTGGGCAACACCTGGACAACAGCAACACACTTAGACAAATCACCAAGAGCTGCCTTGGCCAGGCGACCCTCCAGGGTAGCTCTGATCTGCAGTACAAAATGTTGCTGACCCCACATCTCTGACTAGAGCATTGTTAAAATAGGTGAAGTTAAATCTCTTTCTGTGTCCATAAAAACACCTAGAGCTGATTCTAGCTGGTCAAGCTCCTTCTCATCTCAAACCACAAGCTGATAAAAAGCTGTTTCTGCAGATTTATCAACTTGCTAAGCACACTGGTTGGGAGAGCCCCATCCCTTAAATATCTAACATGCCATCCATTGCCTTAAGAAAGAATGATTTGTGACTAATAGGTTTAAAATCCCTAGGTCCAGTATAAGAACTCCTTCCAGGCTTAGGTATAAACAGTACCTTAATCTGGCACCATTCAACACAAACACAGCACATAGCCAGTCAGTAATGTAAAATATGACCACAAAAGGAATGGTAAGCTCCCGTACGTGTTGCATCGGGGCCGTAAAATGTACCGCATCCCCGGACATTTATGTGGGGCAACAGAATTTATTGCCCATTCCACACTCCTATCACATCCTCTGCCACCACCCACTGATCACTTCACTTAGCATAGTGAACAGCAGCCGAAGCCACCACCTCCTTAGTAACTACTGAGTCAGGAAAATGAGTTGTAAAGTTTCCTCCTCGGATTGCATTCACAGCCCGGAAAGAGCCACCAGAGATCCCAGCCTGATTTTTGGTCCCTTGAAAGAGCCCCATGTAGCCTGGCCAACACAATTTATTAATGGAATTACAGAAAGTTCTCAATGATTCCTTAGAAGCCTTTCTTACCTCCTTTCTCTATCTCAGATGAGACTGTATCAAATTGCCAGCTCTAAGATTTTCTTTTGTCCGGCTGTTGTTACAGGGCCACCTCTCTCTTTTTCTAAGGGACAGTAAGATAGATGTCCACTTTAGAGAATGTTTATTTTCTCTTGCAACTTTGAGAGGGCAGTTATCTTTGTAGGATGAGATTAGGGCCTTTTGGACAAAGTCGATTGTCAGCTCCAATCCAGCCTTGTCTTTTTATTTTCATTGGTGGGCCCCGTCCCAGTCTACCCTTCAGATCCACTTGAAAGAAGTCCCAATTGGTACCTCTAGGGTTGCTGATTAGGCGTTCCAGTACTGAAACCTCGAACTTGAACAGAATTTGTCTGTGGTCTGACAGGTTTAGAAGAGACACATCATAACTTTTAATGCTTTCTAGGAGTCCAAAGGATCCTGGGTATTAATAGTGACCTTTCACCTGCTGTTATTGCAGAATGTAGAATCATTGCCTTGATTTAGAAGTGCCAGATCCAAAGAATTTAGGAATTCCAACAATGTCACTCCTCTGACATTACAATTGGTGCTAACTCACACCATGTGGTGAGAATTGTAGTGGTACTGTATGACCAGACGGATGTTTTTTCCCTTCACAGTATCACACATGTTCCTCAAACCCCTTCACTGGTGAAGGACCCTCAGAATCAAAAGGCAGATAGGCAGAGCACATAACATTGCTGTTTTTCTACCTCGTCTTTCTTGTATTGTACCAATACTGGTGTAGGGTCCCTACAAGAGAATGCTGATAGCATCTGTGTGTTCATCTTCGTAACAAGGATACATGCTGTTCCACCTCCATGGAACAAGGTGTAACCTGTAATATTCAAGCCCATAATACAGACCTCATGACACCACTTATCCTGTATTAGCTTAGTATCTATTCCCTTAACTGTTGCTGTTCTGGAGAGGATCCTAGAAACAGCCATGTTGTGTTGAAGGTCTGCCTGAATGAATGAAATGGGACTCACCATATCACCTACAGCCTCCTCCTCGTTCTTCTTTCCAGCTGGTTTGGAACCAAGGACAAAGAATATGCCTGTCTCATGCTGCTATAGGAACACCACTTCACTCCTGCAGGGCAGCTGTAGATGGCAAATCTATTCTGAGAACAAGGCAGACTCCATTGAGTTCCACCCTGCTCCCATACACTGTCTACTGGCCAGTATTGAGCCCCTGGTTCAGCCTACACAGATACTGAAGCAAGCACCTTGTGTCTTTTGGAGGACTCAGAAACCAGGCTGCCATGATCTTGTAGATGGCGAGGACCTCCATGCCTACCATTGTGTGTGTGTGGAGCCCTTCCTGCCTTCATCTCCAGTACTTTGCTCTGTAGCCAGTCCTGGGTGTCTTGGTACTGGCATACAACATTGGCAGCTCCTTTAGCCCAGTAGGTGTCATTGAGCCTGGGGGTGAACTCCTTCTCAGGGAACTCATCCACAATCCCCCGATAGCCTGCTGAATGTTAATGACAGTCTCTTTAAAGATCTGAACCTCTGGATAGCCATTGCAAACTTGGTCGTCCACCGGCCTTCCTGAGCAGCCTGTACGTAGCTTGGCAACATTTTCTTGGTCCTCTTTTCTTGCCCTCCCTTTGTTGTGCCTCCAGAGGATCTCTGGCATCTACAAGGAGCCTGCAGGGTTTGCTTACTCCCTGAGACTGAGCCCAGAAGTACTGGGCCACTAACCACTACAGTGGTCGCTCACTAGATGTGCTAGGCCCCTATAGAGTCTCAGTCTGGTTGTCTCAAAACTGGAGGCCTGGTTTAGGGGGTCCTACTAAGGTTGACCTCCTACCCATCTGCTGCCAGTCTGGCCTTCCTCAATCATTTCTTAGCCATAACCCTATGGGGTCCCCCCCCCCAGAGACCCAGGATGCCAGCCTTCTCTGCCAGCACCTTGAGGTACCCAGAACTTTCACTGCCAGAGAACAAGTGTTATTCCACTCAGCAGGAGTTCCACCTGTCCCAGGTAGACCTGGATGCTGCTCGGTTGCCCCTTGCAGTGCCTCCAACCATGAAAGGTTTCAGTGCTTGAGCCTTCTTTAGGATCTGTGTAGGAGTTCCCAGTTAAGAAGCGCTCCTCAGGTTTCTGAGTAAGTTTGGGAATATCAGTCTCACCAGTATGGGGGAAAATTCAGGCCACCCAGCAGACCGCCATGCCTGGTAAGGCTATATTACAACTGGAAAGTCTCCTGGTATACCAGAAGTCCCCATTCATGGCAGACTATCCGACCGACATTCATCCTGTGGGCATGGTGCTCACACCTGAGTATTGGGGATTTTTTCAATGTTTACTGTTGTAGATCCTCTGTGTTCTGCAAAAATAGGGTTACCTATCATACGGTTTGGCTCTTCACCACACACACACACACACACACAGATGGTCTTGGGTGGAGAGAGTATATTTGCACATGTAACACCTCTGGGGAAGAAGCAGCAGCGTCTGGACCGAGCCAGAGCAGTTGCACCTTGACGATGACTCAAACCAAGCCTCAGTCCAGCCCAACCCAACACCATCACCGCCTGTCAATGACATGACCATGGCATGGAACTACCCAAAATCCCCTTGCCCCCCCCCCCCTGCAATTTGAGGTACTATCCTAACATTCTCTTGGAAGGGCTGAGGGAAACCACAGAATACTTCAGACTAGCCAGTGTCAGCAGAAATTGACCTGGTCATCTTCCACTGTGCATGATGTTAAGATGAGATGGATGGGGCATAAGATGCAGCATACGATTTGCATGGGGAGGTATAACACACATACAAAATTTTGATAGTGAAGCATCAAGGAAGAAGAAATTGAGACCCTGTCTAAATAGGAAGATGGTATTAAAAATGGATTTATGAGAGTAGTTTGTGATTTGAGTCACTCAGGTGATGTCAAGTGAAAGGATTTTGACAATTGTGATGAATCGTCAGATTCTGGATTATGTAAGTAACTGTTAAAGGATATCTTTCTACCTAACAGAAGAATTAGTGTTGATGGATGCAAGAGGGATTTTGTTTTTCTGTGTAGCAGAAAGCATCATATGTATGTAGTAGATGAGAGTTGTGTTATGGATGGTGTCATTTATAGTAATGTACAGTACACTGAGGCTGGTCTTCAAACTGCATGTACTAAAATGCTGTCATTCTGTTGAGTGGCATGCTGTACTATGTTGCGGTGCATGCCAAACAAGATCTAACTTTAGCCCCACATTTTGTACTGAACCTTCAGTTCCCTCACAGAAGGGATATGTTTTGTCATGCCAGAGATATAATACCAACACTGGTAGCATATCAGAGAAGAAAGAGTACGTTTTTTGTTCACATATTTCAGAACATAAATTTCTTGCAGTGAAGTGATACATTTTTTATCTTGTTATTACAGGGTATATGTTGGAACCAGATCCAGATAAACGTCCTGATATTTTTCAAGTTTCCTTCGTAGCCTTTTCTCTTATTGGCAAAGACTGCCCTGTTCAGAATCTACATGTAAGTCCCAGTAGATATGATTACAGTTTTGTTACTTATTCCACCTTGAGGCTTCTTCATAGTAATTTGAACTTTTATTGGCTGAAAGGGATACCTATGTCCTGTCCAGTGTGACTGTTCATGGTCAAATTGGAAAACGCTTCCCCACACAAGTGAAGGCATGGGCATTAAAAGAAAAAGAAAAAGAAAAAACTCTGGCTCTCAGTGGCTACTTTGGGATTTAAATGGTCAGAAAATAAGGGTTAATCTTTGTATATGTAATACTGCATGGTAGTTGCAACCTTGAATTGAGTGAATCACACCCTGGTTGCCATGGTTATCATTGTTGCTGTGTTCACTGAGGCAGAAAATAGAGCTGAGTATAAGTCATTGTTGCTCTGCAGTGATAGTAATGTTGGCTGCCTCCATAAACCCAGAGAGAAGAATTTTGCTTTTTTTATCACAGAATCATCAGCCCCATCTCTCACACAGTAAAACAGAAGTTTCATTTATTTGTGCAGTTCAAAGAAGATACAGGCAGGTCTCATTCATGCCAGGGTTACTTTTCTGAAAAACTTTATGCAAACCAAAATCGCATAAATTGAATAACAAAATTCCCATTTAAAACGGTGTGTTTACTTGGGGTTAGGGGATTGACAAACTTGTCCTATATGTTTTAAATGTAGCCATCCCGATGTGTTTTTGCTTATTTATTTAAAATATATGCCAGTCAAAACACAACTATATTATATCAATTATACATGTAGTGTCATGTTTCGACTCAAAGAGTCATCATCAAGCTAATCATTGAACCATATCTAAGGAGATTAAGTAAAGTGCACATTTTGGGATCCCAAAAAGTTTACAAAGGTAATCACTAGTAGTTCGATAGTATTATTACTACCGAACTGCTAATGATCACCTTTGTAAACTTTTTGGGATCCCAAAATATGCACTTACTTAATCTACATTAGATATGGTTCAGTGATTAGCCTGATGATGACTCTTTTAGTCGAAACATGTCGCTACATGTATAATTGATAGAATATAGTTGTGTTTTGTCCTATGTAGTATGTGACTGTACCACTAATGGACATACAGACCTGTAGAGTATGTATGTACTGTACGTTTACATTTACAATATGCATACATTTCTGTGTGGTGTATTTGCTTATTTCTAATGCATTAAAAATGTAAGAGACTCGTATCATAGTTTTTGGTATGGGTCAAACTGATAGGACTTTGGTAGTCTTGCTACACAAACTCTTTAGTTCCTTTGAATTGTGCCATCCCCGTTGTGTGTATATGAACTAATAAGTGGGTATGTAGTCAGTAGCACAACAGTTGTGTTATTGACTATATACCCACTTATTAGTTCATATACACACAACGGGGATGGCACAATTCAAAGTTAAAGACGCTAGTCAAAGCCTCATCCACACAGTTGTGTTATTGACTACATACCCACTTATTAGTTCTTTAGTTCCTGATGTAGCACTTTCTGTAATTCTGTCAGCATTATTATGAATCATACATATGCTACTAGGAGTGAATATAACATTCAGGCATCTGTCAACAATTTGTTCACCTTTTCAAGTCTGCTTACTACATCTAATTTCTCTTCAGTACTGATTGTCTTCACCAGTTTTGCACGTGGATTGCTTTGGGTGATGTAGATTTACATTTCTCACTCATTTTGGTAACAAACACCAAAGCTATTGGTTATATTACCATTGTAATCATTCATTTGCTTTAAAGTGAAATTGCGTGAAAATAAATTGCGTAAAACAAGACTTGCCTGTATAACTATCTCCTGGAATTCATGTATGAATAATGTGCTCCATGGATGAACATGAATAATATTAAAATAAGTCCTGGCTTTACAACTGTGCGTGCAGTCACAAATTACTTAATTTGTACACCAGTTTATACAGTATCTTTAGTATGGAAGAGAACTGGATGCTAGGTGTGTTTTCCTAGGAGGCTGTGATTATGAAAAGTGTTGCCTCATACATACTGCATCTGTTTCCTGTCATTAGTAACAGGGGACTCATTGTTTACAGCTTTGTTGTTGGGAGTGGCTTTAGACACTGGCAGTAACTTGTTCAGGAAAGCTGTGCCTGTATCTACTCACATTTCCAGGCTAACATGTCACATACTAAAAAACAGGGTAGTACTTCAGAAGGTGAAAATGCAGTGTATTGCATAACTTACAACCGAATGCTTTATTTTTTTCTTTCTTTCTTTCTTTCTTTCTTTCTTTCCTGCCCTGTCTGCTTGGTTTTTGGAGGCTCTTTCTAGATAGGTAGGAAATTTGTGTGTGATATCTTACTGTGGAGTTCCTTATTTTGACTGCAGAAGACTTCTGTGCCTGTAGTCGATCAGCTGCCATGTCCCCAGTTGGAGAGTGAAGCAAAGCACACATCAGTGAAAGTAATGAAGCAAACGGTGGCACCAATGGTGGAGGGTACCAGTGTTGCTCCACGACAGCGTCCAAAGGGAGGCCAGCCACTCTCTGCTGGAGTCGTACTTCCACTTCCTTTAGGTTCTTCACCAGTCCCTATGGCAGCATCTGCACGTCGACAGACTGCCCCCCATGCTCTTCCTTCCCTATCTCAGTCGCCTGTTCCTGTGAATGGTGCACTTGTGGCAGCAAGTGAATCTTTACCTGTACCTGTTACTACAGCTGCAAGTGGTACAACATGTGGTTCTAGCTCCCATCAACCTCCTCCACATCCTCCTGCAATACAGCAAGTTACTCCTGTACAAACTTTATTTCCTTCTCCTGTATCAGCAACTGTAAGCTTTGACACAAGGTTGGCAGGCAACCCCTCGTCAAGTCATTCCAGTGTGCCTGCAGTCTCTATACAAGGCCACACCTCAAACATTACTACAGTGCCAGTAAAGAGCTCTGAGGACAGCAGGGAATCTCTTGAAGCCTTGTTCCCAGCATCAGGTAAGGGAACAGGCAGTTAGGTTTTGAAATTAGATTACCTTGTTACTGGCTGATATAACATCATTTCTGAGACATGCTTGCTGTTCAGAGAGCTGTACCATGTGTCTGGGGCATATTACGTTTGTGCTTAGATGGTGCTGATCTTGTCAGCAGTACATATTTATGTTATCTTTCTTTGACCAAAGGTTCATTGTATTTTTATGAGAGGTGCATGAAAGGTTATGCCTCATCGAAGGTATGGCTTACAAGCAGTGTTCCCTTGAGACAGAACTTGTCCCAACTTGTGTGTGGTTCCTTGAATCGGAGATTGTGGTGGGGTACGGAATGGTAACCTTGGGGGGTTTGTATTATATTTTGTTCAAAATGAGCAACTCATTTTCAACCATCTGCAATCACACCAAACACCTAACACTTATTGAGTTTCTGGTACACAAAAATGTAACTCCCATTGGAATTCACCATAATATGTTAGCTTTTTATGGTGAAGATACTGAGGACATAAATAGTGTGCATAGTGGGGTGAGAAAGTCATGGGATAATGGCAGAAATGTGGACCTGAATGACCAGTTTCAGTCTGGAAGTCCTGTCACTGCATTTCATAATTTGAACAGTCAAAAAAGTCAAACTTTATTGAGAAAATTGATGAATTTCGGAGAGAGTCATAGTGGAACAGTCAAACATTAGCTTAATCAGTGTAAGTGAGATTATTGCAGGTGTGTGTTACAAAAATGTGTGCGTTTGATGGATGCATTAAAGCTTATGCCCAAAATGAAGGGAGAAAGAATGAAAGCAAGTGGATGATTACTTGCTACGGAACTGAAGGTTCTGGTTTTCTGTACAGCATAGTCACAGATGGCGAGAGTTGGGTGCATCACGTCGAGCCAGAAATTAAAAGTCCCTTGTCTATTTTGACCTACACTTCTCCTACAAAGAGAAAATTTCAAGACTCAAACTTCTGCTGGTAAATGCGTGCTCACCATTTTCTGGGATACAGAGGCATCATCCACCAGTAGTACTTGGCCAAAGGTACGAAAATCAACTCCAAGACTTCCTAGAAGGCCCTAAAGAGGTTGAAACAATTAATCAATCATATTTTGTCAGAGACAAAAGCCGATGCAATTTCAACATGGTAACACCAGACCCCACACTAGTGTTGCTTCTTCAGCGGCAGTAGAGAGGAGATTTAAAATTGTACCACACCCTCCTTACAGCCAAGTTTGGCACCATCTTGATTTTGGTTGTTCGCAGCTCTCAAGAAACATCTCAAAGGAATTCATTTCACATGTGATAAAGTTCAAGCTGCTGTGGGAAAATGGTTTCTGGAACAGCCTGAAGTGTTCTACAGTGACAGATTCAAAAAAAACTTGCTAACCTTTGGCAGGGTTTATGAAACAAAGAGGGAGACTGTGTGGAATTGTGAGGTATAGAAACAGAGTACACGTTTAGAGTTATATTTTATGTTTTGTTTTGTTCTGGTACATTGTCTGGGAGTAAATATACAAACATGAGACACTTTCTTTACATGATAAACTTGTCTTCACCAAAGAAGGTCTGAAAATAACACTGCAACAGCAGGTATTTCCTTCTGTGTAACCACAAGGTTGTGGAGCAAAATAACTTCCAACTTTTTCTGTGTTGATCTGTCTTCTTAAAATTGGACATACATTTTTTCTGCCTAATAGATAGCTAAGTAACTAATTAATGGACAGTATGGAAAGGCCTTATGTAGGCAAATGCAAGGAACTTGTGCGTAATTGGACTTAACAATGCCAGCTGTATGGTTGCATCACCTCCCTTGTAATACAACTCTGTGGATCTCTCACCATTCCTAATTGATGTGTTCTAATGTATGAGAGCTTCTTTTACATTTCTTCTAATGGCCCATTCTTTTGGTCCCATTAAAAAGCCTATTTGGGGGCACTCAGTTGTCCTTACTTTTTCTTACACATAGGGATCTTGGCTGGATGATTCTGGTGATAGCACAAGAGGATGCCCTATCAAATTGGTCCATGGTCAACTCTACATCTTGCACCAAAAGAACCTTTTGTGTTACAGCCTTGCCATCTATCTGTATGTCATCTTTGTAAGATTTCCATTTCACTTGTCTAGAGACGAGTCAGTTACCTATTTGAAAGGAAGTGTATCGTGTGGAGGGCTTATCAGATATTTGCCAGTCATTTAGTAGCATTCCTACCTCATATACTATAGCGTCAGATCAATGACCATATTCGTATTATAATTACAGAGGCAGGTTTATGACACTGTTTAAGAATATTCAGGTTTGCACACACCAAATACAGTCAAACACCAATTTTATGGTTTTGTGGGACCAAATAAATGGTGTAAAATCAATAAACATTGTTCTTTTTGGCATTTGACCAGGACCATACAGAAGGTGTATTAAATCATGGAAAACTCAAAATTCAGTAATGTCAATCAAGGTTTTACTCATTTCCATTAAACTTCCTCCTCTTGGATTAGTGCTGGTGCTCTTCCATCTTATGTGGTGTGCATTAGTGTCACATATAGACTTGAGTTGCTTTTTCTAGTTATTACAATAGTTGATATCCCTCATCTCCATAGCTGATACTGGTTTTTGTGCATCACGGAAGGTTTGCATACCTAATAACAGTTATTTAGGCTGTCATCGTTTGTATGTTGATTCTCACCACAATCACACTCTCAGAACAGAGCTGCAACAGTGGTAAGCATTAGTATGATCCCTAACATAACTGAATGTTACTCCAGAGCAAGTTATTCCTCATTTTTGGCTGCCATGAATGAGAGCTTTCTTAATAAGTATTTTGTCTAACGTACTCAAAGCTAGTTTATAGCGAAGAACTGCCATCACCGCCTTCCTTTGGTGTAAGTGAATGTGAACTGATTTTGAGATAGGTGTCTTACAGATGGCAAGGCCCTATCTTAGGGTGATTTCTCAACATCCATCGTTCACTGGTGATAGAGCATCCAGTGGTGGTGTGCTGGAACTCCCAGCACTGTATTGAGGAGTGTCTTCTGTGTGTGTGTAGATACCTCCATACTGGGGAGTTAGTCTGTGATTCTGTCTGTAACATTTTATTCGTACTAGTATTATCCAGTTTGAACCCATTACTAGTGGGGAAATAAATAAAATCCCTTGCAAATGTCCATATAGATTGAAGGTATAAATACAGTGGAATGTTGCCCATTGCCCAGCCTGCATTGATATGACACTGTCTGTAGTCAAGTGCCATGATACCACACACTTTGTCTTGGGTGGACCGTGGACCTATTTGCCATCCATAAGGCAGTTATCATCTATGATGTTGGCATAAATGTGGTGTGTGTGAGGGAAGCTGTACACATAGTTTGCTGCAATATTTGTTTTATTCTTCCAGGTTTCCCAGATCCATTTCAGGACGATTGTGTGGGTGAGAATTGTCCACCACTGCCACAGGGCCTTCCTTCTGTCCCCCGTTCATCTCTCAATCTTCCTACAGTTAGTTCTAAGCCAGGTGTTCACAAGCTGGAGTCTGTCTCCCAGTGCATTACGACTGTGACTCCTTCCAGCTCTCCAACACTTGCTGCACCTCGGGGACATCGTCGCAACATGAGTGATACATCTGCATTCAACAAGTATGCATATGGCTTTTGTTTCAAGTAGGATGCCTGTGTGAAAGTATTATTATTTCCTTGTAAAGTAGAAAATAAAGTAAATCAGGAAGAGGCAAAATAGTTTTCATGGCAATTAAAAATACGAAGTCTTATTAGGCTGCTCATTGCACCAGTTTTGATTAATATATTGACAGATTGGATTGCTCCCCCACCCTCAGCCCCCACCACCTCCTGTGTGAAGGGCGGATGTCTTAGCATTGTGACACAATTATACTGTGTTAGTATTAGTATACAACCTGTTAAATTGTGAACTGGAATAATTGACAGTTCCTATCCCTAGTAATGATTTCTGCAACTGATCCACTCTTATTCTTACTGGAGAAGTATTATGAAATTACACTTTCACAGATTGTGCACACTATAAAAAGTTCTGTACAGTCAGCTTGATAGAGTTAGTGGTGCTGCTGTCTAGATAACTTATTAGCAGCTTATGTTGAAGCTGAAGTCTGAACAAAATTATAGGTTCTTCTCATATGCTTCATAGACAGATTGTGTTGGCCAGTCACTGCTACATGATGTGCATATCCATTGTAAATGACTTGGTACTTGGGGAGACAGAATAAGAACAGCAACTGTGTGCATGTGAATACATATAACATTTTTTTGTTTCTGCACAGTCCCTCACCTTCCATCTTGTTTGGTGTAGTATGTTTGTGAGGTGACCATATAATATATGTATTTGGTAAAGGGGGTCAACATATCTAGCTGTCTCTTCATCTGTAACAAGTGAAAAACTAAGACCAAAGAGTGGAAAAGTGTTCAGCATTATTCATTAATTTTAATAATTTTTAATTCTCCACGGATGTCTGACAATGAATTTGAACAGTAAATGATTAAATAATGTCCTGTATACAGATTATACAATCGTATCTTCATTTAATGATAAGGGGGTATGGAGTTTTCTAAACTAAACTGAGATATTTATAGAATGGTGGTTATGGAGAATTATACCAAGGAAATATTAATGTATTTACGATTTAACTAATCCCATGGGATGGAGTGCTCCTTGAAAGTCCAGCAGTTCCTCAGATAGTCGGAGTCTCAGTATTTTGTTTTGCCAAAGTGTTTACCGCCACATTCACAAAAGCCCATCATGGTCCCTATTCCAAGCTGACTGAATCCAGCCCATACTGTATGTAGTGAATGATACAAAATAATGTCTTTATGTAGGTAATGAAAGGGCCTCTTTTTGTGCTATGGATATGGTCTTGTAATCAGTAGTCTGAAATTTGTTTGTATCGTACGTAAACTAGAAAATAAACACAATTGTTGAGCTGTTATGATTTGCAGCAGAGAGTGGGTGTGAATATGAATCATTGTTTTGGTCATATTAGTTCCAAGCTTGGGGTTATTTACTGAATTAGAGTGCAGTAAATGTGGAAAAAAATACACTATGTCGGCAGTGACCAGAAAAAAAATTATTTATTAAATGTTAGAATACTGAATTTTGTTGTCACTGTATATTTGACAATAGGTGTAGGAATTTTAATTGTTTGATGCGTAAGTCTGGAAGACGTCCCCTGCTAAACCCAGTGCAGTAACACAGAAATTTTGAACATTTCTTCCTGCTAGGAGCAGTGACCATAATCTTTTTTGTCATTACTTGATATTACATTAATCATTGTAACCTTAAAGCAAAGCAAAAAAAAAAAAAAAAAAAGATTTTCTGAATGACTTCCCCCTGCATGCAAGCTCATATCTTGTCAACACATTTTGCAGTAGCAGGCACCCCAATTCTTGGGAGATGTTCAAAGTGACTGGAATATCTTTTTTTCATTTCCTTCACATGCATGGATTTTGACAGAAATCTTGTCTGTCAGCAGGCTGCACAGGTAAAAAATCACACAGTTTTAAATGTGGGGAATTTGGAGGCCAATTGTGGATAACTGGCTCACCAAATGCATTGCTCGGTGGTAGCAGGAACTGTTTGTTTGTGTGAGCTGTAGCTTTGTCTTGTGTGATGTAAACATCTTTCCTCATTTGTCATTTCTTAGAAAAATGGTCTGTTGAAATGGACATTACAATTACATGAAGGCCGAAATAACTGGAACCAAATGAGAGGTTGGCATAGGCTGAGTAGGGTTTATATAACCACTAAAACAATGTCATTACTCCAAGGTACTAATGTAAAATCACACCACCATCTAATAACACCATAAAAACAGTCTCATTTTATTCACTGTTCAATAGGAGTGGGAAGGAATGTTACATGTGAGCAGAATTTTTCGCCCGTATGTGGCTGTGTAATTGACTGTTAACTGTGCTGCACCAATATTATGGGCATAAAATTGTCTACCAAATATCCCCTTAAAATCTATTATGAAACATTCATTACAGAATCATTGTATGTTTTCAGTTTCCAGTGATGACTGAGATTCTCATAGAGTTTTGTTATGTGTTAATGTTAATGTAGCTCTGTGGTGAGCAGTTTTAGTTAAACTTCAGCTGCATTTAGCTGGATGTACATGAAGGATGTTTGAATGAGTAATTAATGACATGTCTAGAAGACAGAAATGCGATTCAACTGGTCCTGCACCGAGTAGTAACCTACACATTCTATAAAAGTGGTTTGGAACTTGACTGACAATACAAGAGAAGTGGCTTTAGAATGTACTGGATTCAGGACTTCATCTATAATTAACCCCAATGGAGTAGAGTTCTTCCTGAGAAGCGAGCATGTCCTTGGCTAGCCAAGAAATTCCCCGCATTTGATGGAACCCCAAGGTTAATTACTGCATTCACAAACACCTGACACCTGTCCCTATCCTGAGCCAGAGCAAACCAGTCCATACATTCCCATCCCATTTCTTGAAAATCCATTTTAATATTATCCCATCTCTGCCTAGGTCTTGCAAGTGGTCTCCTCCCCTTAGGTCTCCTCCCCAGCAAAACCTTGTATGCACCTCTTTGTCCCCCATATTTTCCACACGCCCTGCCCATCTCCTTCTTGATTTGATCACCCAAATGATATTTGGTGAGAAGTACAGAGCATAAAACTTGTTATGTATTCTTATCTACTCTTCTGTCATTTTGCCCCTCTTAGGCCCAAATATATTCCACAGCATTCTGTTCTCAAACACCCTCAACCTGTGTTGTCCCTTTGTGTGAGGTACCAAGCATCATGCCCATACAAAACAACAGGTGAAATTACATCAGTATATCTTTATCTTTATACTTTTGGATAGCAAACTGCAAGATAAAAGATTCTGCACTGAATGATAGCTAGCATTCCCTTACTTCAGTCTGCTCTTAATTTCATCATGCATGGAATTTTGATTTGTTAGGGATGTTATTTTTTTTTTTATTATTATTTATTTACATCCATATTGTTACATATGCAACACCGGACCGGTCCAAATCTTATACTACAACCATAATACATGTACAAAGTCTCCACAACTGTGTCAATCATAAAACAAATCCA
>Ga0123355_10003799_pt1 | contig 21840 bp, 18 predicted proteins | sample TergutEmb28metaG_3_FD_89872 | JGI IMG/M metagenome (GOLD analysis project Ga0123355, IMG submission 89872) | Embiratermes neotenicus P1 segment gut microbial communities from Petit-Saut dam, French Guiana - Emb289 P1 | ecosystem: Host-associated > Arthropoda: Insects > Digestive system > Gut ...
GAGTCGATCGCGTTGGTGACCGCCAGCGTGAGCGCGCCGCGTGCGCGGGCGACGCTGAGCGAGTCGACGAGGTCGGGCGAGCGGCCCGACTGGCTGACCGCGACGAACAGCACCCCGGTCATGTCGGGCCTGGCGCCGTAGATGGTCAGCGAGGAGGGGGAGACGAGGCCCGTCGGCAGCTGCATCTGGACCTCGGCGAGGTACTTGGCGTAGAGGCCGGCGTGATCGCTGGTGCCGCGCGCCGCGATCAGCACGAAGCGCGGGCCGGCCGCGGTGATGCGCGCCGCGGCGGCGGTGAGCGCTTCCGGCGCCGCCAGGATCCGCGCGAACACCGCCGGCTGCTCGGCGACCTCGGCCGCCATCAGGGCCCCGGGCTCATCGGTGGCGACACTCATCACTGGATTGGACTATACCAATTGGCGGGCCAGCAGAGCAGCGCCCAACAGACCCGCGCGCCCGCCCAGTGGTGAGACCTTCACGGCCGGTGGCGGGCGCCACAGCACCAGCTTCGCAAGCTGCTCCTGCACGGGTGTGAGCAGCTCGTTACCGGCGGCGCTGAGCCCGCCCGCGATCACGATCAGCTCGGGGTCGAGCAGGTACGCGCAGGTCGTGAAGGCCAGCGCCAGCGCCTCGACGGCCTCATCCCAGACGCGCAGCGCACGATGGTCGGCGGCGCGACGTGCGAGCACCTGCTCGGCCGAGAGGCCGGCCTCGCCGCCGCGCTGCGCGTAGCGGCGGGAGATCGCGGCCGCCGAGGAGTAGCGCTCGAGGCAGCCCCGCTGGCCGCAGCTGCAGAGCTCGCCGCCGGGCCAGACGGGGATGTGTCCGAGCTCGCCGGGGAGACTGATCGCGCCGACGACGGGCCTGCCGCCGGTCTTCAGCACGGCGGCGATGCCGGTTCCGATCACCGCCAGCACGTAGTCCTGCACGCCGGCGGTCACACCGAGCGCGTCCTCGGCCACCCCCGCCGCGCGCACGTCGTGCTCGAGGCTCGCGGGCAGGCCCGTCGCCCGCGCGACGATCTCGCGCAACGCCACGTCGCGGAAGCCGAGGTTGGCGGAGAAGATCGCGCGCCCGCCCGGGCCGTCGACGTGGCCGGGGACGACGACGCCGACCGCGGCCACGGGGCCGGCGTGCGCGCTCCGCAGCTCGGCGATCAGCTCGAGCAGCGCGGCGATGACGGCGTCGGCGCCCTGCGCCGCGGGCGTCGCGCGCGAGTGCGTGTGCAGGAAGGCGCCGTCAGCGCCGACGACCGCGCCCTTGATCGTGGTGCCGCCGACATCGACAGCGAGCACCGGCTCGCGTGCGCTCACTTGATCGAGCCGGCGGTGAGGCCGCTGACGACCCGGCCCTCGATCACCGCGAACAGGATGATGACCGGGATCGTGGCGATCACGGCGCCGGCGAACAGGTGGCCCCAGTCGATCGAGTACTCGCCGATGTAGCTGTTGATCGCGACCGTCAGCGGCTGATGGTTGCTGGCCTCGCCGAGACTCAGGGTGAGCGCCACGATGAACTCGTTCCAGGCGGCGATGAAGGTGAAGATCAGGGCCGTGACCAGGCCCGGCATCGCCAGCGGAATCGTCACGCGCCGCAGCGCGCCGAGCCTGCCGGTGCCATCGATCATCGCCGCCTCCTCGAGCTCGACCGGGATCGAGCTGAAGTACGCGTTGAGGATCCAGACCGCGAACGCCAGGTTGAAGCCGCCGTTGACGAAGATCAGCGAGAGCGTCGGCGGCAGGTTGAAGCTCGTGAACTCGCGCTGGATGCCGACCAGCATGGCGGCGGGCTGCAGCATCTGCGTGGCGAGCACCAGCAGCAGAAACAGCGAGCGGCCGCGGAAACGGTGGCGCGCCGAGTAGTAGGCGGCGGGCACCGCGACGAGCAGCACCAGCGCCGTGGCGCCGCCGGCGATCAGCAGGCTCGCGACCAGGTTGCCGCCGAACCCGGTCGCCCAGATCGTCGTGAAGTTCGAGAAGTCGAAATGGGTCGGCAGCAGGTTCGCGGCCAGCAGCTGGTCGTGCGGGCGCAGGGCCGCGATGACCATCTCCAGGTACGGCAACAGGAACAGCAGCGCGACCGCATAGGCGAGCACGCTGAGGACGAACGTGCGGCGCCTGATCTCGGGGCGGCGCACGGGCCGGTGCGGGCGCGGGGCCGCGGCCTGCGGTGAGGTGTCCGGCGCGTCCGGAGCGCCCGAAGCAGCGGCGAGGGCGCTCAAGTGACCGCCTCCCGCCAGCGGGTGACACGCAGGAAGACCAGGATCACGACGATCACGAGCAGGAAGTTGACGACCGACATCGCCGCCGACTCGCCGATGAACGCCTGCTTGAGGATGAACATGAAGGTCGTGGTCGTGCTGGTCTCGTAGCCGGGGCCGCCACGGGTCATCTCCCAGATGATCGGGAACGAGTTGAAGACGTTGATGACGTTGATGACGGTCGCGACCAGGATCGCCGGGCGCAGCAGCGGCAGCGTGATCGTGCGGTAGGAGCGCCAGCCGTCGGCGCCGTCGACGCGGCCGGCCTCGTAGACCTCGTCGGGGATCGTCTGCAGCCCTGAGAGCAGCGCGTAGGTGGTGAACGGCAGCGACACGAAGATGGCGACGATCATCATCCAGACGAGCGCCCAGGTCGGGTTGCCGAGCCAGTCGGCCGTGTTCGAGCCCAGCTTCACGAGACCGAGCGCGTGCAGGATGATGTTGACGGCGCCCGAGTAGGGGTCGAGCGCCCAGCGGAAGATCAGCGCGGTCATCAGCACCGACGCTGCCCAGGGGGCGATCAACGCGGTGCGCGCCGCCCGGCGCAACGGGAAGCGCTGGTTGAAGAGCTGGGCCAGGGCGAGCGAGATCAGCAGCGTCACGCTGACGACGGCCACCACCCAGATCACCGTGCGCAGGACGACGCCCGCCAGGGCCGGCTCGTGCCAGAGGTTGGAGTAGTTGGTCCAGCCGGCACTGCCGACGACGAAGCCGTCGGCGGCGATGTTCTGGAACGAGGCGCGGACGAGCACCACGACCGGCCACAGCACGACAACGACGATCAGCCCGATCGCCGGTCCAACCCAGAGCAGCGGCCGCAGCGAGTATGCGGCCCGCACGGGGAGAGCGCGGCGGTATCTGCGGCGGTAGCTCGTGGGCGGGTTGTGCGTGGTCACGGTGAAGCGCTGAAGGCGGTGGATGGGCTTTTAGCCCACCCACCGCCCCCGGTGGCTAGAGGAGAGAGCTAGCCCCCCAGCTTCGTTGCCGTCTGCTGGAGCGTGCCCAGGACACTCGCCGGATCGCCGGTGACGGCGGTGCCGATCGTGTTCTGGATCTGGGTCTTGACCTGTGCCCAGGTGGTGTTGCTCGGGTACTGGACCGCGTGCGGCAGCGCCTTGATGAACGAGCCGAACGTCGGGTCGGACTTCAGGGCGTTGGCGGCCGAGACCGTCGCCGGCAGCAGGTCGTACTCGCGGTCGAACTGCAGCTGGTACTTGTTCTGGTAGGCGAAGTCCAGGAACTTCTTGATCTGGGCCTCGTGGCCGTTCTTCTTGAACGCGGCGACGTTGTCGCAGACGCCGAGGGTGTCGGTCAGGGCGCCGTTCTTGCCCGCGATCGGCACCGACGCCCACTGCTTGGGCTTCAGCACCTTGCCCGCCTGGATGATCGGGATCAGCGCGGGTGAGCCGTTGATCATGCCGACGTCGCCTGCGGCGAACTTCTCCCACAGCGGCGTGCGGTCGACGGTGCCCGGGTTGGGCTCGGTGTCACCGGCGGAGACCATGCCCTTGAGGAAGTTGAACGCCGTGACGTTCGCGGAGCTGTTGATCGTCCAGGTCGTGCCGTGCATGTAGTTGCCGCCGTCGCCGAGGAACCACAGCAGCGACTCGGCCTGAGCCTCCTCGGGGCCGAGCGGCAGCCCGAAGCCGATCTTGCCGAGGGCCTTGATCTTGGCGGCGTCGTTCTGGACGTCCGCCCAGGTGGTCGGGGCGGACTTGATGCCCGCCTGCGCGAACAGCTTCTTGTTGTAGAAGAGCGTGCGCGAGCTCGTGGTCCACGGCATCCCGTACTGCTTGCCCTTGTAGGTGCCCTGGCTGGCGAACACCGGCAGCAGGTTCTTGTGGTTGGTCAGCACCTGGCTGGCCGTGTACAGGAGGCCCTGCTGGGCGTACGCCGAGAAGTAGTCACCCTCGGTGATGTCCGGGTAGTTGTGGTTCTGGACCATCGTCTGGACTTCGGTGTCGAAGTTCGTCCAGCTGATCGTGGTGATCTTGACCTTGATAGTCGGGTTCGCCTTCTCGAAGGCGCTCACGATCCCGGCCCAGTACTTCGCGCTCGTGTTGCTCGGTCCCGTGCCGTAGTCGGCGACGACGAGCTTCAGCGTGACGGCGCCGCTCGCCTTAGATGCGGTCTTCGCGGTCGCGCTGCCGGCCACCACAACGGCTACTGCCATGAGTGCCGCGGTCAGCGCCGCGAGCCTCGTCCCGAATAGACGTTTCCTCATCCGTTGAGCTCCTCCCATGAGGGACTTGATGTGTGCGAGTCGGGGACGCTACAGGTTCAGCTTCCGGTTGTCTAGACCAATATTGTTGATCAATCTGCCCAAACGCCGCCGGACATGACCGCTGTCACCTCGAGGTCATCGTCGAGGACGACGAAGTCCGCACGCTTGCGGACGGCGATCGACCCGAGCTCATCGTCGAGCCCGAGCGCCTTGGCGGGATGGCCCGATGCCGCCGCCGAGGCGCGCTCGACGCTGAGCCCACCCTCCTTGACGGCGAGCCGCAGCGCCCGATCCATGGTCAGCGTGCTGCCGGCCAGCGATCCGCTGCTCGCCAGGCGCGCCTCGCCGTCATGCACGCGGACCGCCTGGCCGCCGAGGATGAACTCCCCGTCGCCGACGCCGGTGGCGTCGATCGCGTCGGTGACCAGCACCGGGCTCGAGATCTGGTTGAAAACCAGGCGCACGATCGCGGTATGCACGTGGCGCCCGTCGTTGATCAGCTCACAGGTCAGGTTCGCCTCAAGGGCGGCGCCGACCAGGCCGGGCTCGCGATGGTGCAGCGGGCGCATCGCGTTGAACAGGTGCGTGACGTGATGGGCGCCGGCGCGGATGCCGGCGCGCGCCTGCTCGTAGGTGGCGTCGGAGTGGCCCATCGCGGCGATCACGCCGTCGGCGTGAAGCGACTGGATCAGCGCCAGCGCGCCGTCGAGCTCGGGGGCGATCGTGACCATGCGCAGCGTCTCGCCGGCGGCCGCGCGCAGGCGCGCGAGCAGCAGCGGATCCGGCGTCACCATGTGCGTCTCGTTCTGGGCGCCGCAGCGGCGCGGGGAGAGGAACGGCCCCTCGAGATGTGAGCCGAGCACGTGGCCGCGCCCGTTCGGGCCGCGGCGGCTGAGCTCGGCCGCCCATTGCAGCTGCTCGACCAGCGCCTCCTCTGGCGCCGTCATCAGCGAGACCAGCGTCGCCGTCGTGCCGTGGCCGCGGTGGAAGGCGACAGCCTCCTCCATCGCCTTGGCTGAGGTGGCGACGCTGTGACCGCCGCCGCCGTGCATGTGCAGGTCGACGTAGCCGGGGAGCAGCCAGGCGCCTGCGAGGTCGACGACGGGGGCGTCGACGTCGGGCCGGCTCGAGCCGACCCGGGCGATGCGGCCGTTCGTCACGTGCACCCAGGCGTCATCGAGCACGCCCGCGGGCGTCACCACGCGGCCGCCGCCGAGCAGCTGTGTGGACCGGTCGATGACGCCGACGGCGCTCATGGCCGGGCCGTGGTTGCGCCCTGGGTCGTGTTTGAGGCCTCAGCGGTCATCGCTGGGTCGCGAGGTGGGTGACGAGCGTCACGCGATCGCTGCGGAACCAGGTCCGGCCGAGCTCGACCGGGGTGTTGTCGGAGTCGAAGTTCTGGCGGCCGACGATCAGCATCGGGGTGCCCACGTCGACCTGCAGCGGGCCGGCCTCGCGTGGGGTCGCGGGCGCGGTCTCGATCCACTCGTCGCCGGTCCGCAGGGTGGTGCCGTAGGTGTCGGCGAGGATCGCGTGCAGCGAGCCGCGCTGGCGGATGTGCCGCGTGAGGCCCGGGAAGCGTTCGGCCGGGAGCCAGGAGGTCTCGACGGCGATCGGTGCCGCGTCGGCGAAGCGGACGCGCTCGATCTTGTAGACCGACGCCCGCGGCCTCAGGCCGAGCTGCCGCGCCAGCTCGGCGTTCGCGGGGATCCGCTGCGTTGCTAGCACCTGCGCCGAGGGCTTGAAGCCGCTGGCCTCGACCTGCTCGGTGAAGCTCGCCAGATACAGCGGCCAGGTGATCTTGGGCTCAGCCACGTATGTGCCGGAGCCCTGCCGGCGCACGAGCCGGCCCTCGACGACGAGCTCACCGAGCGCCTGGCGGACCGTGGTGCGCGAGGTCTGCAGCTCGGTCGCGAGCTCGCGCTCGGTCGGCACCGCCGAACCGGGATCGAGCGAGCCGATGAACTCGAGCAGGTGGCGCTTGACCGTGTAGTACTTGGGCTCGGTGGCCGCGGGGTGCTCGGCCGCTGCGGCGGCTGTCTCAGGTGTCGTGCTGGTGCCGTTGGGGGTCATCGCATTGCCGTGTCGGTGAACTCTTGGTCCATTCCATCGCTACTACCCTCTTTGGGTCACTTCCGCGACCGGGCCCCGTCAATGGTCTAGACCAGTGCGGACAAGGGTATAGCGCACTTTCCGGAGCGGCGTCAAGCGAGTTCTGTGCGTGAGCGTCAACACCGCGACTTTCGGGCCGACGGCGCTTGCTATTTGAGCGGCCTCGAAGTCATCTGAACGTCTGCTCATGCAATCATCTATGCATGAGACGCCATGAGCTCGACCTCAGCGCGCTGGGCGCCCCGGAGGCGCGCGCCGTCGCGGAGACGATGGCGGCGCTGGCGACCACCAGCCGCGTGCGCATCCTCAGCCGGCTGAGCGCCGGCGCCTGCTCTGTGGGCGAGCTCGCGGACGCGGTCGAGATGGAGCAATCGGCCGTGTCGCAGCAGCTGCGGGTGCTCCGGCACCTCGGGCTCGTCGTCGGTGACCGCCGGGGCCGGCAGGTCATCTACGCGCTGCACGACGATCATGTCGCCGGGCTGCTCGCGCAGGCGCTTGCGCACGCCGAGCATCTGCGGCTGGGACTCGCCGCGCGCTCGGACGAGGTGGCCGCATGAGCGTCGCGGCGCCGGCGCTGCTCGCGGCCGCCGCGGGCGTCGGCCTCGGCCACGCGGTCCTGCCCGACCACTGGGTGCCGCTCGCTGTGCTCGGGCGCACCCGGCGCTATCCGGTGGCGCGCGTGGCGCGGCTCTCGGGGCTGGCCGGCGTCGCGCATGTGCTGGTCTCGCTGCTGCTGGGCGCGGTCGTGATCCTCATCGGCCTGCAGTTCCGCTCCGCGATCAGGGGTGCCGAGGACACGATCGTCGGCGTGATCCTGCTGGCGACCGCGATCGGCTTCGCGATCGCCGAACTGGCGGGCCGCGGCCACCACCACGGGCCCGGAGGGCACAGCCACGACCACGAGCACGACGACGACCACGACGACGACCACCAGCACGACGACGACCACCAGCACGGGCGGGCCGGGCTCTCCGGGCTCGCTGCCGTCATGGTCCCGTTCGGCGCCGCCGCCTCACCCGACCTCACGATCCTGCCGGTGTTCCTGGCCGCGACCGCGGCCGGCGCCGCCACCGTGGTCGCATCGGTCGTGGTCTTCGCCGCCGTCACGATCGGGACGATCATGACGCTCACGCTGCTCGCCTACTTCAGCGGCCTGCGCGTCAAAGGCGCGTGGCTCGAGCGCTGGGGCAACCTGCTGACGGCGGCGGTGCTCGCGGTGATCGGCGCGCTCGTGCTCACCGGTGCGATCTGAGCCGCCGGACGCGTCCGGCGCGGCGGCACTATACGATTGCACCGGGTGGACATGCCGACGCCTAGCCGCTCTGCGCTGCTCACGCACGCGCTGCATCTGTCGTGGGCGTCGATCGTCTTCGGGCTCATCTCCGGGGCGGTCTCGGTTGGGGCGGGGCTCAGCGAGCACAGCCTCGGTGTGCTCGCCGCCGGGCTCTCGGTACTCGCCGACGTGACCGGGTCGGCGGTCCTCGTCTGGCGCTTCCGCACCGAGCGCACCGACCCCGAGCGGGCCCAGCAGGTAGAGGAGCGGGCGGCGGTCGCGGTCGCCGCGGCGCTCGGGATCATCGGTGTCGTGCTCGCGTTCGAGTCGATCCAGGCGCTCGCCGCCGGCAGCCACCCCGGCCACGGCGCGCTCGCGGTGATCTCCGCGGCGGTCTCGTTCTGCGTGCTCGCGCCGCTCGCGTTGCAGAAACGGCGGACCGCGATCAGGCTCGGCAGCCACGCACTCAAGGGCGACAGCACACTGAGTGCTATCGGAGCGAGCACCGCGGCGCTGGCGCTGGTCGGGCTCGAGCTCGACGCCGCGTTCGGCTGGTGGTGGTCTGATCGCGTCGTCGCGCTCGCGATCGCCGTCGTCGCCGGGTTTGAGGCGCGGACCCTGCTCACGGCCGAGCACGCGGCCGACTGACGTCGAATTTGGGACTCAGGGCACTAGCGCCTCGCGCCAGGCCCGAGTTTGCGACAGTCTCGGGGGACCAGCTGCCAAGGAGGCCGACGACGATGCCACGCGCTGTGAGATTCGACGAGTACGGCGGAATCGACGTGCTGCACGTGATCGAGGTCGAGCCTCCGGAACCCGGCGAGGGTCAGTTGCTCCTGCAGGTCAGGGCGGCCGGCCTCAACCCGTTCGAGACCAAGCTGCGCAGCGGTCTGTTCGAGGGGCACATCCCCGTCAGCTTCCCGGCCGCGCAGGGCACCGACGTGGCCGGGATCGTCACCGCGGCCGGCCCCGGCGTGACCGGCTTCAGGACAGGCGCTGAGGTCCTCGGCACCACCGGCAGGCGCGGCGCCCAGGCGGACTATGCGCTGGTTTCGCAGACGCGCGTGCTGGCGCGTCCCGCCGCACTCCCCTGGGAGGTCGCAGGCGGGCTGTGGGCCGTCGCCACCGCGGCGTACGCGTGCGTCGCCGCGGTCGGCGCCGGCCCGGGCGACCGCGTGATCGTCGCGGGTGCCGCGGGCGGTGTCGGCGGGCTCGCCGCGCAGCTCGCGCGGCGGCGTGGCGCTGTGGTCATCGGCATCGCCTCGGAGGCCGGCCACCCCTGGCTGCGCTCGCGCGACATCGACGCCGTCGCCTACGGGGACGGCCTGCGCGAGCGTCTGGAGACGGCGGCGGCAACGCACGCCGCCGCCGGAAGCGAAAAGCCCACGGCGCTGATCGACACGGTCGGACGCGGCTACGTCGAGCTCGGGCTCGAACTTGGGATCGCGCCCGCGCGCATCAACACGATCGCCGACTACGACGCGGGCGAGCGTCATGGCGTCAAGACCGACGGCTCCGACGCCGCGGCGACGGTCGAGGTCGTGGGCGAGGTAGCCGAGCTGATCGCCGCCGGGGAGCTCGAGCTGCCGATCGCGGGCGTCTTCGGGCTCGAGCGGGTTCGCGACGCCTACACGCTGCTCGAGCACGGCCACCCGCCCGGCAAGATCGTGCTGAAGCCGTGAGCGCCTCGGCCGGGCCGCGAGCTGCTGCCGACCGCTCCGGGCGGACAGTGGCCGTGACCCGGGCGGTGCGCCGGGCCGGCCGGTTCGATCGCGCCCAGATCTCGGCTCGCGCGGGCGTGATCGCGGCGATCCCGGTCGCGGGCATGCTCGCGCTCGGGACCGCGCTCGGCTCGCCGACGGCGGCGGTGACGATGGGCGTCGGGGCGATGCTCACGGGCGTCGCCTGGCGGGCCGGCGACGGGCCGCTGGTGCCGCCGCTCGGGACCATGGCCGGCGCGGCGGTGGCGCTCGGAGTGTCGACGCTGGCGGGCACGCTGAGCGGCCACTGGGCGTGGCTGCACCTGCTGGTGCTGGTGATCTTCTGCCTGCTCGCGGGCAGCGCGGCGTCGCTGGGCCGCCGCGGGATCGTGACCGGGACGCAGTCGATCATCGCGTTCATCGTGTTCGGCCGCTTCCCGCTGAGCGTGCCGCACGCGCTCGCGCTCACTGGGCTCGTGCTCGCCGGTGGCGGCGCCCAGGTGCTGTTCGCGGCGGTCGTGGCGACGCCGCTGGCGCGGCGCCACGAGCGGGCGGCGCCGGCTGCGGCGTTCCGCGCGCTGGCCGACTTCACCGCCCAGGTCGGGCCCTCGTCGCTGCCGGCCGCGGCGGCGCTCGACGACGCCGAGAGCGCGCTCGCCGCGCCCGCGCTGCTTGCCGATCCGGCTCGCGACGCGCTCTCCGGGCTCGTCAGCCAGGGCCGGCGCATCCGCCTCGAGCTGATCGCCCTGAGCACGCTGCTGGCCCAGCTGCGACGCACGAGTCCCGACCTCAGCGAGGCCCTGGCCGGCGAGGTGGACGCCGCACTCGCGCGTGTGCGGCAGCTGCTGGTGCTGACGGTCGCCGCGATCGACGGCGACACGGCGACCCTGGCTGCGCTGCCGGCCGAGGCGGCGGATGTCAGCGAGTGGGGGGCGACGCGCGAGCCGCTCGCATCGCCTGCTTTGGAGGAGCGGATGTCAGCGCTGATCGGCCAGGTGACGGCGGCGGCCCGCATGGCCGCCGCCATGCCGGCGCCGGCTCGCAGCGGGCTCACGATCCCGGTGGGCCGGCCGAGTCTCGGGGTCCGCCTGATCGCGCGTCAGCTCGTGGCCGACGCGCGCCGCATGCGCACCGCCACGACACTGCACACCGCGCCGGGGCGCCACGCGGTCCGGCTCGCGGTCGTGGTCGCGCTGACCGAGCTGCTGGTCCAGCGGGTGGCGCTGCCGCGCGCCTACTGGGCGGTCGTGGCGGCGTCGACGGTGCTGCGGCCCGACTTCGGCCAGACGTTCACGCGGGGGGTCGAGCGTGTGCTCGGAACGATCGCCGGCGTGGTGGTCGCGACGCTGATCGCGGTCGCGATCGATCCGAGCGGCTGGGGGGTGGTCGCGGTCGTGGCCGCGCTCGCCTGGTGCACCTACGCGGTCTTCCCCGCGAGCTTCGCCGCCGGCATCGCGATGCTGACAGGGGTGGTGGTCTTCCTCCTGCACGCGGTCGCGCCGGACACGGCGCAGACGGCGCTGGACCGCGGGATCGACACTGCGATCGGCGGCACGATCGGCCTGATCGCCTATGCGCTGTGGCCCACCTGGTCGGCGCTCTCGACCGGCCCGCTGCTCGCCAGGCTCGCCGATGCCCAGCATGTCTACCTGGACGCGGTCCTCGGCGGGCTGACGACCGGCAGGCGCATGCCGGAGACGCAGCTGCGCACGCTCGCGCGCGATGCGCGACTCGCGTCCGCGGACGCCGACGCGGCGATCGGGCTGGCCCGCAGCGAGCCGGCGCGTCGCGGTCAGGCGGATGTGAGCGTCGCCGCGGCCGTGCTGGCAACGATGCGGCGCGTCGTGTACGGAGTCCACGTTCTGCGGCTTGACATCGCGGCGATGCCCGACCGCGGGCCGGTGCCGCTGCTGGCGCCGCTCCAGGCTGGTCTCGGCGAGGCGCTCACGGTGCTCGCTGAGGTCGAACGCGACTCCGAGCCGCAGCCGTTTCCGGGGCTGCGCCGGCTCCACCGCGAGCTCGTGCGCGCACACCCGGAGATGCTCAGCCACGCGGTGTGGGCGGCGCTGGACGAGCTGATCGACGCGATCGACACCGCTGCGGCGACGGTCGGACTCACCGTTCCCTGATTTCCACACGGACCCCTAACAGAAGCTGGCTATGGTCAGTCCCGCAACCTTTAGCCTTGCTGTGGGTTTCACATCGCAGTAACCCGCCGGGGACGCGGCCACCATTTCTGCACGCTTTGCTGCTGAATCCGCGAATCCGGCTGCTAGAACTACGCACTTCCTTGCCGTCGATGAGTTCAACACTGACCAGCCTCAAGCGAATCCTTCCGCTGATCGCCGTTCTGGCCGCATGCGTGGCCGTTCCGGCGATCGCGAGCGCCGCCGGCTCGTCGTCGGTGATCAAGTGGGGCAAGTCGCATGCGCTCGAGAACCCGAACAAGGGCGGCGCCTTTGACGCGGTCTCCTGCGCGCCCAGCGGTGGCGCGACCACGACCGCCACACCCACCACCGCAGCGACGGCACTGCTGTGCGTCGTCGGTGACGTCAAGGGCGGCGTGTGGGCGACCGCCCACCCGTCGCGCCCCGCATCGGGCTGGACGCGCGAGAACATCGACAGGGGCAACGCGATCACCGGCGTCTCCTGCCCCACGACCAGCTTCTGCGTCGCCGTCGACGCGGCCGGTCAGGTGATGCACACCTCCAGGCCGCTGGGCGGCGTCAAGGCCTGGAGCAAGCCGGTCCGGATCGCCACCGCCACCCAGCCGGGCGGCGGCTACGCAGGCCTCTCCGGGGTCTCCTGCCCGACCAACAACTTCTGTGTCGCGGTCGACAACGCCGCCAACGGCCAGGTCGCCTACACGACCGACCCGAGCGGTCCCGCGACCGCCTGGACGCTGGCGACGGTCGCCACGGGCGTGACGCTCGACTCGGTTTCGTGCGAGTCGACGACGCTCTGCGTGATCGGCGGCAGCGAGCGCTTCGTCTCCGTCGCCCCCACGAGCGGCGCGAGCAGCTGGAAGCCGATGGGCACGCTCTCGAGCAGCCCCGCCCTGATCTCCGGCGTGACCTGCAACACAGCGCAGCTGTGTGTCAGCGTCGGGTACGGCGATGCCGGTGTCGGCCTCGCCAGCGCCTCGTCGCAGCCGTCGACGAGCGCGACCCTCTGGGCCGGGTCGCAGATCGGCTCAGACCCGCCCGCGGTCAGCGCCCAGCTGGTCGACGGCGTCGCCTGCCCCGAGCGCAACCTCTGCGTGGCCGTCGACGGCGCGTCCAACGTGTATACGACCGGCTCGCCGGTGCGCGGCGGCTGGAGCGTCGGCAAGCCGCTGAAGAAGGCGTCGCAGGGGACGGCCAGCGCCATCTCCTGCAACTCGACGGTGTGCGTCGAGGTCGACAACCGCGGCACGGTCACCTACGGCGCCGTGAAGGCCGCGTCGGCCGCGACGACGCCCACGACGTCGTCGACCACCAAGACCACGACGACGTCGACGACGACCAAGACCGGCTAGTACGCCCGGACGGGGCTGGTACGCCCGGACGGGTGTACCAGGGCTCCCCCTCAGGCCCGGCCGTCCAAGCGGGCGATTACTCGCTAACTTGGCCGCATGAGATCGATCCCGCCCGGCGACGAGGTGCTGGCGAGGGCCGAGAAGCTCGTCGGTGTCGAGAGGATCGCAAGGGGCGAGAAGCTCGCGAGCCGGATCGCCAACGAGGCCTGTTACCTCGGCTACTGCTTCCGCAGCGGGATGTTCGCAATCGAGTCCCCGCAGCGGCTGGTGCGGTCTGTGCGGGCGTTCATCGATTACGGGATGCTCGGCGCCGGTCCGGCGGTCGCCGCGATCCGCCATGCCGACAGGCCGGCTGTGATCGACGAGCGCGGCAGCGTGACCTATCGCGAACTGGACAACCGTGTCAACGCGCTCGCGACCGCGTGGATCGACCGTGGCCTGAAGCCGGGCGACGGTGTCGCGATCTTGACCCGCAACCACCGGGGCTTTCTCGAGGCGCTGTTCGCCGCGGCCAGATGCGGCGCTCGCGTGATCCTCTTGAACACCGGCTTCGCGGGCCCGCAGGTCAGCGAGGTGTCCGCCCGCGAGGGCATCGACCTGGTCGTTTACGACGAGGAGTTCGAGGCCTCGGTGAGCGGGCTCGAGCTGCGACACGGTCGTTTCCGCGCCTGGACCGACACGCGCGAGGGTGACGACGACACGCTCGCGGCCCTGATCGCCTCGGCGCCTGCGCGCATGCCTCCCAAGCCGGCGCGCGCGCCGCGCGTGGTGATCCTGACGAGCGGCACCACCGGCACCCCCAAGGGCGCCGGCCGCGACGTGCCGCTCTCGCTCTCACCGATCGGTGGGCCGATGAGCAAGATCCCGTTCCACACGGGCGACACCGCGCTGATCTCGGCGCCGCTGTTCCATGCGTTCGGGTTCACGCAGGGGTTGATGCAGGTCGGCCTTGGCGCCACGATCGTGTTGCAGCGCCGGTTCGCCGAGGAGGAGGTCCTCGCGAGCCTCGACCGCCACCGCGTCACCACCTGGGTCGTCGTGCCGGTGATGCTGCAGCGCGTGCTGGCGCTCGGACCCGAGCATTGGCAGGGCCGGGACCTCTCGCGGCTGCGGATCATCTACGTGAGCGGGTCGCAGCTCGGGACAGACCTGTCCCGGCGCGCGCACTCCGCCTTCGGCCCGGTGCTCTACAACCTCTACGGCTCCACGGAGATCGCCTACGCGACGATCGCGACGCCCGCGGACATCGTCGCTGCGCCCGGCACGGTCGGCCGCGTCGTGCGCGGGGCCGTGGTCAGGATCCTCGGCCCGGACGGCGAGGAGCTCCCCGGAGGGAAGACCGGGCGCATCTTCGTCGGGCACATGCTCGCGTTCGAGGGCTATACCGGCGGCGGCGACAAGGAACGGGTCCGTGGGCTGCTGTCCTCCGGGGACGTCGGCCACTTCGACGCAGAGGGGCGCCTGTTCATCGACGGGCGTGATGACGAGATGATCATCTCGGGCGGAGAGAACGTGTTCCCGCGCGAGGTCGAGGAGCTGCTGCACCTGCACCCGGCCGTGCTCGAGGCGGCGGCCGTCGGCGTACCGGACGCCGCGTTCGGTCAGCGGCTGAACGCCTACGTCGTACCCCGCCCGGGTGCCGAGCTCACCGAGGATTTGATCAAGGAGTACGTGCGTGACAACCTGGCGAACTACAAGGTGCCGCGTGATGTCGTGTTCCTGGACGAATTGCCGCGCAACCCCACTGGCAAGGTGCTCAAGCGCGAACTGGTAAACCACCAGTACGCCCGCGCGGACGGGCGTACATAGCGCCGTGGGAACTGCAACCATGCAAACCGATGTCGCCACCGATACGTCAAACGCCTGAGGACCAGTCTGTGCCGGCCCTGCAGATCGGCCCGCGCCTGCAGGCGGCGGCCGGTGGCAGCGCGATGCTCAGAATGCTGCCGGGCAGGGGTACGCGGGCCGGGATCCTCGCGCTGATCGCCGCCGTGCTGACCGCGAGCGTCGTCTACGTCGTGATCCAGGGCGGTGCGGGGCGCCCGGACGCGGACGCGGGCGGCGCGGTGGGCGCGGGCGGCGCGCCGGCCCATGCCGAGTGGCCGGGGTCACGCCGCGTGCCGATCGCGAGCGCGCCGGACGCGGCGGTGAGCTCGGGCGGCGCCAGGCTGGTGGCCGCCGGTACGCTCAAATCCGCGTCGGCCGTTTATCGCGTACCCGTCACGCGCGCGCCAACCGCGCCCGCGGCGGCGTCCAACGTGCACGACTTCACGCTTTCCGACCTGACCAGCATGGTCGACGGTGGCACCGGCTACGAGCCGCCGGCCTACCTCGCCGGCGCCTACCGGGCGATCGCCGCGCAGACCCACATCCCGTGGCGGGTGCTGGCGGCGGTCGAGTACATGAACGGCGGTTACGTGAACGCGCTCGCCGGGCAGAGCTCGAAGGTGATCGGTGCAGTCGGTCAGGACGCCGCCACCGGCCTGGGCGCGGTCAACGCGCGCGTGCTCGCCGACGGGGTCGCGGCCGCCGCGCAGCCGAGCACCGAGCTGGTGGCGGACGCACAGCGTCTGGCCGCCGACGGCGCCACCACCAGCCCCGCAGCCGCCGTCTCCAAGTTCTCGAGTGGCAGCGCGGTGACCTCGCAGGCAGCGCTCACACTCGCCCAGCAGATGGGCGGGACGGTCACCAGCAGCGCCCCTGCAGCGGCCAAGATCGCCGCGATGCAGAACCAGGCCCACCTGCTCAACGGCCTGCCCTACATCTGGGGTGGCGGTCACACCAGCCCGGCCTGGGTGGTCGGGCCCGGCTACGACTGCTCGGGCTTCGTCTCCGACGTCCTGCACTCGGCCGGCTACCTGACAGCCCCGCAGACGACCCAGACGCTGCCCGGCCAGCCGGGGATCCTCAACGGCCCCGGCAAGTACGTGACGATGTACGACCGCACGATCGCAGCCGTCAAGGTCTGGGTGAAGAAGAAGAAGATGGTCAAGTCGCTGGTGAACCCGGCCACCGCCGGAGTCCACGTCGACAAGGGCCGGCAGGCGCTGTCCAGCCAGTCGGTCCAGATCACGCTGCCGAGGTGGGTCGGCGAGTGGAAGACCACCTACACCACGAACCTGGTGCCGACGCTCGACAACACCATCGGCGACGAGCACGTGATCATCGACATCGACGGCCAGTGGTGGGAGAGCGGCGGCGACGCCGCGGACGGCGGCGCCAATCAGGTGCACCCGATGCCCGCCCCCAGCGAGTCCTACCTGAAGAGCTTCAACCAGACCCTGCACCCGGCCGGGTTGTGACCCTGCACCCGGCCCGGCTGTGAGCACCGCACAGCTGCACGCCGACGCGATCGTGGTTGGCGGTGGTTTGGCCGGGCTGGTCGCGACATCCGAGCTGGCCGCGGCCGGCAAGCGCGTGCTGCTGCTCGATCAGGAGCCCGAGGCGTCGCTCGGCGGCCAGGCATTCTGGTCGCTCGGCGGGCTGTTCTTCGTCGACTCGCCCGAGCAGCGCCGGGCCCGGATCCACGACTCGTTCGATCTCGCCTGGTCCGACTGGCTGGGCAGCGCCGGGTTCGACCGGCCCGAGGACGAGCAGCCTCGGCGCTTCGCGCGCGCCTACGTCGAGTTCGCCGCGACCGAGAAGCGCGACTGGCTGCGGTCCCTGGGCATCCGCGTCCTGCCGAGCCCGGGCTGGGCGGAGCGCGGCGGCGGCGATGCGCTCGGGCACGGCAACTCGGTGCCGCGCTTCCATCTCGCCTGGGGCACGGGCCCGGCCGTCGTAGAGCCGTTCGAGCAGCGTGTGCGCGCCGCGGCGGCGGAGGGGCGCGTGGCGCTGGCGTTCCGCCACCGCGTCGACGAGCTGCTGGTCACAGACGGGCGCGTCGTGGGGGTGGCAGGCGCGGTGCTGGCACGCTCGCTCGTCGGCCGCGGGGTTGCGAGCTCACGTGAGGTGATCGGCCGGTTCGAGGCTCATGCCGGTGCCGTGCTCGTGTCGAGCGGCGGCATCGGCGGCAACCTCGACCTGGTGCGTCGCTACTGGCCTTCGGAGAGGCTCGGGCCGCCGCCGCGGGAGATGGTTGCGGGCGTGCCGGCGAGCACGGACGGGCGCATGCTCGGCGTGGCCGAGCGCGCCGGCGCTTCGTGGATCGGCCGCGATCGCATGTGGCACTACACGGAGGGGATCCGCAACTGGAATCCGATCTGGGAGAACCACGGGATCCGGATCCTGCCGGCGCCCTCGTCGCTGTGGCTGGACGCTGTCGGCAGGCGCCTGCCGGCGCCGCTGTTCCCGGGATTCGACACGGTGGCGACGCTGGGGTTCATCGGGCGCACGGGCCATGACCACACCTGGTTCGTTTTGAACCGCCGCATCATCGCGCGCGAGTTCGCGCTGTCCGGCTCCGAGCAGAACCCCGACATCACCGGCAAGGACATCGAGGCGACGGTGCGCTCGCGGCTGTTGCCGGACGTGCCGGCGCCGATCCAGGCGTTCCTCGACCACGGCGAGGACTTCGTCGTCGCACACAGCCTGCGCGAGCTGGTGGCCGGCATGAACGGCCTCACCGGCGAGACGCTGCTCAGTTATGAGGACGTTGAACGCGTCGTGCTCGCCCGCGACCGTGAGGTCGCGAACCCGTACGGCAAGGACCTGCAGCTGATGGCGATCCGCGCCGCGCGCCGCTACCTGCCCGATCGGGTGAGCCGCGTGGTCGCGCCGCACCGCCTGCTCGATCCCGCGGCCGGGCCGTTGATCGCGGTCCGGCTGCACGTGCTGACCCGCAAGACGCTCGGGGGTCTCGAGACCGACCTCGAGGCGCGTGTCCTGATGCCCGGCGGTGAGCCGCTGACGGGGCTCTGGGCGGCCGGCGAGGCGGCAGGCTTCGGCGGCGGGGGCATGCACGGGTACAACGCGCTGGAGGGCACCTTCCTCGGCGGCTGCCTGTTCAGCGGCAGGATGGCCGGGCGGTCGATGGCCGCGCGGGTCTAGTTGTCGTGAGTCGTAAATTCGCGAGCAGATTTCGCGAGTGGATGGGCATGTGTGGGGACGCACGATTCGCAAGGCAGATACTGGTGGTATCTGCCGCGAATCGGGTGGCGCCACGCGCGTCAGACGCCGCGAAGCCGCCGTCGAATTTGGGACTCAGGGCACTAGCGACCGAGGAACTTCAGCATCGCGGCGGCGATCGCGGCGGCCGCCTTCTTCTGGAAGGAGGTGGTCGCGAGGATCGCGGCGTCGGTGGGGTTGCGCATATTGCCGCACTCGATCAGGACCTTGGGGACGGTCGTGAGGTTGAGGCCGGCAAGGTCATCGCGGGGCTGCAGGCCGTCGACGCCGTCATAGGTCGAGACCGGCATCCCGGTGCCGGAGCTGAAGCTCGAGCGCAGGATTTTCGCGAACCGGTCCGATGCCCCGATGACCCTGGCGTTGGTCCTGTCGGCGACGGGCTCGAGGATCGCGAAGCCGCGGCCTGAGACCGGGCCGCCATCGGCGTGGATGTCGATTGCGACCTTGGCGTGGGCGTCGTCGATGATCTTCGCGCGCGTATTCACGCACGGGCCGACGCCGGTGTTGCCGTGGCGCGTGAGCACGACCTTGGCGCCACGGGCCTGCAGGTCGCCGGTCAGGTAGGAGGCGACGTCCCAGTTGAACTGCGCCTCGGTGAAGCCGCCGGCGGTCGCGGTGCCGGTCGTGTCGCAGGTCTCCATCTCACGGCCGTTCCAGACAAGGTGGTTGATGAAGCTCGGCGCGCTCCAGTTGTGGCCGTTGTGACCGGGATCGATGCCGATGACCGTGCCCGACAGCGGGAGGGCACGGGAAGGATGAGCGGTATGCGCGGCCGGGGGTATCGCTGCGAGCATCCCGTGAGGGTAGCTAGTGTGCTCGCCAGCATGAAGATCATCTACACCCACACCGACGAGGCGCCGGCGCTCGCGACCGCGTCGCTGCTGCCGATCGTGACCGCGTTCGCCGGGGCTGCCGACATCGAGCTCGAAACCCGCGACATTTCGCTCGCCGGGCGTATCCTCGCGCACTTTCCCGACCGGCTGACGGCGGACCAGTTCGCCTCCGATGACCTCGCCGAGCTGGGCGCGCTCGCCAAGACGCCCGAGGCGAACATCATCAAGCTGCCGAACATCAGCGCCTCGGTGCCCCAGCTGAAGGCTGCGATCAAGGAGCTTCAGGACCAGGGCTTCGCGGTTCCGGACTACGCGGACAACCCCGCCACCGATGAGGAGCGGGACACGCGCGCGCGGTATGACCGGGTCAAGGGGAGCGCCGTCAACCCGGTCCTGCGCGAGGGCAACTCCGACCGCCGCGCGCCCGCCTCGGTGAAGGCCTACGCGCGCAAGCACCCGCACTCGATGGGCGCGTGGTCGCCGGACTCCAGGTCGCATGTGGCGACGATGAGCGACGGTGACTTCCGCACGACCGAGAGGTCGGTGACGGTGCCGGAGGCTACGACCTTCCGGATCGAGCATGTCGCGACCGACGGGACGGTGACGGTGCTGCGCGACGACGCGCCGCTGCTGGCCGGTGAGGTGATCGACGGCGCGGTGATGCACGCGGCGGCGCTCGATGCGTTCCTCGCAGAGCAGATCGCGGACGCGGCGCGCCAGGGCGTGCTGTTCTCCGTGCATTTGAAGGCGACGATGATGAAGGTCTCCGACCCGATCATCTTCGGCCACGCGGTCACGAGCTTCTTCCCGGAGCTTGTCGGCACACCTGGGTGGAACCCCAACGACGGGCTCGGCGCGCTGCCGGCCGGCACCGAGATCCCCCACTCGGACGCGAAGCCCGGGCTGGCGATGGTCGACTCCGACCGCGGCATCACCAACCTGCACGTGCCAAGCGACGTGATCATCGACGCGTCGATGCCGGCCGCGATCCGCGCCTCCGGCCAGATGTGGAACTCAGGCGGCGAGCAGCAGGACACCAAGTACGTGATCCCCGACCACTCGTACGCGCCGCTGTACGCCGAGACGCTCGAGGACTGCCGGCTGCACGGCGCCTTCGACCCCGCGACGATGGGGACGACCCCGAACGTCGGGCTGATGGCGCAGGCGGCTGAGGAGTACGGCTCGCACGACAAGACCTTCGAGGTCGAGCGCGCCGGGCGGGTGCGGATCGTCGACGCGGACGGCAACACGCTGATCGAGCACGAGGTCGCGCCCGGTGACATCTGGCGAGCCTGCCAGACCAAGGACGCGCCGATCCAGGACTGGGTGCGGCTCGCCGTTGCACGTGCTCGCGCCACCGGCGCCCCGGCGGTGTTCTGGCTCGACGAGACCCGCGCACATGACGCCGAGCTTTTGAAGAAGGTGCAGCCCGCGCTCGCCGCGCTGGACACCGACGGGCTCGAGATCGAGATCCTGCCGATCGGCGAGGCGACACGCTTCACGCTGGCCCGGGCGCGTGCCGGCGAGGACACGATCTCGGTCACCGGCAACGTGCTGCGTGACTACCTCACGGACCTGTTCCCGATCCTCGAGCTGGGGACCAGCGCGAAGATGCTCTCGATCGTGCCGCTGATGGACGGCGGCGGCATGTTCGAGACGGGCGCCGGCGGATCGGCGCCCAAGCACGTGCAGCAGTTCGTCAAGGAGAACCATCTGCGCTGGGACTCGCTCGGAGAGTTCCTGGCGCTGGCGGTGTCGTTCGAGCTGCTCGCCGAGAAGACCGGCAACACGCGCGCGCAGGTGCTGGCGGACACGCTCGACCGTGCCACCGGCAGCGTGCTCGAGGAGCGCCGCTCACCGCTGCGCCGGGCCGGCGAGCTAGACAATCGCGGCAGCCATTTCTACCTGGCTTTGTATTGGGCGCGGGAGCTGGCCGCGCAGACGCACGACGCGGAGCTGGCGGAGCGCTTCAGGCCGCTGGCCGAGCAGCTGGCGGCCGACGAGCAGCAGATCGTCACCGAGCTGTCCGAGGTGCAGGGCCGGGCGGTTGCGATTGGCGGCTACTACCACCCGGACCAGGAGCTGGTCGCGGCCGCGATGCGACCGTCGGCGACGCTGAACGCGGCGCTTGCGAGCCTTTCGGACGGGCGTACGGGCGCCGCGGTCAGCTGACCGCGATCAGCCGCCTGATCTCGTCCAGCAGCGCCTCCGGCGAAGGCAGGTTCTCCTCGTTGCGCAGGAGCATCTGCCGGCGCGCGGCGCGGCCGAAGGCGGTGTCGATGATCAGCAGCGCGACGGCGTCGGGGTCGATGTCCGGGTTGACGCGTCCCGCCTCCTGCTCGGCGCGGAGGTATGACCCGAGCAGGGCGACGCCAATGTGCGGGCCGAGGTTGTTGGTTTCGATGTAGTCGGCGAGCGGTGCCCGCAGCTCCGGGTCGGCCTGCGCGGCGTGCAGGACCGGGAGCACATCGTCGAAGAACTGCTCCAGCGCCGCGCAGGCGCCGCGGATCACGGTCGGCGGGTCCAGCTGCTCGGGGTCGAGCCCGGACATGAACATCAGCGGCTTCATGCCGTGCTCGAACACGGCCTGCAGCAGTCCGGCCCGGTCCCGGAAGTGGTAGTACACGCTGGCATCGGAGACACCAGCCCGGGCCGCCACTGCGCGGCTGGTCAGGTTCGCGATGCCGTCCTCGCGCAGCACTGCGAGGGTCGCGTCGAGGATCGCCTCGCGGCCGCCCGAGGGAGGCCGGCCGCGGCGGCGTGGCGGTTCGTCAGTTGCGGTCATTGCGGGCCACCGTCATTTCAGAGTATTGGAGCCTATCGGAGCGTGGAGAATTTCTTGAGCCGAAGCTCA
>Ga0123355_10003800_pt1 | contig 21831 bp, 13 predicted proteins | sample TergutEmb28metaG_3_FD_89872 | JGI IMG/M metagenome (GOLD analysis project Ga0123355, IMG submission 89872) | Embiratermes neotenicus P1 segment gut microbial communities from Petit-Saut dam, French Guiana - Emb289 P1 | ecosystem: Host-associated > Arthropoda: Insects > Digestive system > Gut ...
ACGATAGCAAATGGTTTTAAATCTTACGAAATGTATCATACAGAAGAGAATCAAATATTTATTTTCTCCGAAATTTTGGAAAAACAATTGGGATTTACAATGGAATTACCGCCTGTAGTAGGTTTAGATAGTACTTTTTGGGACACAACAAAAGAAGATATCACAATGACAGTAGGCTGGGACATTTGGTCTGGCGCATTTGTCTCCGCATCATGTTCCAAAGGAGACCATTACATTCAGCAAATAAAAATTATCTGTGAGAAAAATCATAACAGTATTTTTCAACTAGCAGATTTGATTAAAGATAAAGAAAGCCACAATCTTATTGCTCACTCATTTAGTGATATAAATTTAGGTAGCATTGATTTTGTTCGCTTTTGGACACAACAAGAATACCAAGAATATCTAGGGATTTATCGTGGGAAAAAAAATTTGTTTTCAAATGAGCTAGATGCTTTTTTAAAATTATGGCTAGCGGAATTGATTGAATGTGAAGAATGGTATGATTTAACTCAGGTAAGTGCAGAAGAAGCTGAATCCATTATAAACAACTGGTTTTTAGCTAACAATTCAACTTGCGGAGATTATAGCTCTCATCACATAAAACCCAGATTAGTCGATAATTTGTGGGCGGAAAATTGGTCAAACCAAGCAATAGCTGATAAATGTCAGCTAGTTAGTAAACGTAAGGAAGCAGGAATTTACACGAAAAATGGACAAGCAATAGATAAAGAAAGTTTTTCTTTGAAGATTGGTGGTATTATCAAAGCAATTGAGATTAAGCATGACCCTAATTGGGCTGGATATCGAACACTTTTTATCGAAACTGAAAAAGAATACTTGCTGATTTCAGAATAGAGCGACTGTCGTTTATGAAAAGTTGAAAGCTGAACTGAGTGAAGATGTTGTGGAGTGAGGTTTCGTTATGATGCAAGTAGGAACAGCTTTGACGAGCTGACAAGGCTTTAAAATAATTTAGCTACTACGCAAATATGGCTTAAGATATTGATTGCCTACTTGTCAAAAGAAGAAGACTATCAAAGTATTGGCTCAGCAGTTTCAAATGAAATATTAATGATTTGAGATAGGCTTTACTAAAAATTCAGAGTTATTTACAAGGAGAACAGTTATGGGAAAAGTAATATTAATATGTGGCAGAATTGGTTCTGGAAAGTCCACGTATGCAAATAAACTTGCAAGGAGACTTAATGGTGTTATTATTACCCAAGATGAGATTATGCTTGGCTTATTTGGGGCACAATTCTACGATAATGAACCAGAACAATACGCTAAATACTGTTTATGGGTTGAAGGTTATGTGAAGCAAAAAGCAGGAGAAATTGCAAAAGCAGGCGCAATTGCTATCTGTGAAAATGGATTTTGGCCACGTTCTGAGCGTGATGAACTAAAGAAGTTTTATCATAAAATGGGTGTAAGATGTGAACTCCACTATGTAGATACACCAGAGGAACAACGTTTGAAAAACATACAGGCACGCAACGAAACTGTGTTGAGTGGTAAATCTAATTTTTTTTTCACCCATGAGAAAGACATTCACCACTATTTTGAAATACCCGATGAAGATGAGATAGATGTTAGGGTATAACTATAGATGCCTTTGATGAACGGTAAGGGCTTGAAAAACTTTAAGTATGGAGAAAATTTTTGGAGTAGATGAAAGAAAGAGAGGTAGAGTTAGTTGAATAAGCATTTTAATATGAAAAAAATTGTGCCAAATCGTTTAACCATTGTGCTAACAGTCGCCCTTTCATTAATAGGCACATTTGTTATTTATTGGTCAGTGATTTATATACAGTATAGACAAACCCAAAGGCAACGAGATGATTTTTTTGCCAGTGTTCTCATGACAGCGGAAGAAATTATTGAATATAATGATTCACAAGATCATTTGTTATTAACCATTTCGGAATTTGACATTGAAGAAACACCTTGGATTTGTAGGCTTTCTTGGGGGCTAGCTGATTATTACGAAGCTAGAGTATTCCTTGTAGTAATTGTGCCAAATGAATTTATATCCTCTGAATGGGTTTATTACATTGTACAAGAAACACCTGAATCTTCGTGGGAAATTCGACATAGAGGGAAATATATTTAATCAGAAGTTGGGATAAAATCCCCTAAAAAGAAGCTTTAAGCGGTTGTGTTATAATATAAGCTACATTTGGCGTGCCCAAACCATTAAAATTTTTCAACATGTAAAAAAATTATGTGCGATGAAATATGATAAATTATTTACAAACACGCATCAACGTGATATAATAAGCGTATAATAAAAAACGAGGCTCTGCGGTAACAGAACCTCTAGCAGACCGAAGAAGACGGTAGCAAAACTGACAGAACAAAAAATAGTAACCCTCAGCTCGCTAAAGCTTTTGGACGGTTACTTTTTTTGATTCCTGTCGATGTACGTCAGCAACGCAAGAATGAACATTCCAAATGCGAATATCATTCCGATTGCCTCTGCAACAGTCATGCGCTTCTCCTTATCTGGGATAGGGAGAGTTGCCAGAATTCAAATACTCGTGTCATGGGCATCAGCTCCCTTCAAAAAAATAGGATAACCTCCTTTCTTGAAAATCATCGCTTTACCACCGTCTTAAACTCCTGCTTGACATGTATTATATCATTTTTGCTGATGCCATTACAAGATATTTCGATATAAATCATCATTTTATTTGGGTTTTTCTATTCACCACAAATGTAAAATTTATACACTGTCATAAGTGGCATAATTATGTGTGAATAGCACTAAAGTCATTTAGAGATGACAAAAATTTGGAGCTGTTTTATATATGAGGAAAATGAATTTACTAGAAATTGAATACCGACCGATTAATATCGAAGATATGCCTAAAATGAGTAAGGTCTGCGAGGAGTTAGAAATATTGCCTCACCAGTTGAAAGCTTTCTTGGAAGCACCACATAATAAGGGATTTATAGCAATTTATCATCAGGAAGTGATTGGTTTCATTTATGGCTATTCGTTGGATTCCCTGTCAAACACAAAACCTCAATTTTTTATTTACTCTGTTGATGTTCTGGTAGGATTTCAAAATTTTGGTATAGGTAGTAGGCTGTTTCAATATGTCGTGGATTATACGAAAGAAAATGGCTTTTCTGAATGCTTTGTAATAACCAGTAAAGCAAATCATCCTGCTTGTAAGACATACGAAAAAGCTGGTGGAAAAAGTGATTATGAAGATGAAATCGTGTATGTTGTGAAGCACGGGTAAACAGCTTTTTGATTGTTTGATATTATGTTACTAATATAAACGCTAGAAAACTGCGATAGAGTTTGAAAAATTTTAAACTTGAACTTCGTGGATTAAAAAAAATTTTTAAAAGGCTGGAACAGATGATGACTAACTTAATAAATGAGAAAATTAAAATACTTGGCGGTATGGAAAAATTAAGGGGCGAAGGGAAAATTCTAAGTAACGACGTGATTAAGGAATTCGAAAGTGCTACTTCGCTGACACTACCAGAAGATTATAAGTACTTTTTGAAAATATATGGTGATGCTTATTTTAACGAATATGTGGTGTATAGTCCAAAATCGGAAACAGCAATTTATGTGCATGATGAGGTCGATGAGTTACCAAATTACTGGTTTAAAGGGTCGAGTGTCGGAAGCTTCCATGGTTTACATGTTGATGACGAAGATGAAGAACTTGAATTGATGACTTGGTTTAAGTGTTATAAAGAACGAATGCCAGAGCGCTTTTTAGCAATAGCAGATGATGGAATGGGGAATCAGGTTTGTATGAGTCTGGCGGAGGTTGATTATGGAAAAGTTTACTGGTGGGACCATGAAAATGAATGGGACGCAGAGGGTTATGAAGAAGATACAGGAAAAGCTATGCCCGATGAGGCGAAATATCAAAATGTTTATTTATTGGCAGAAAGTTTTACTGAATTTATTCAGGGACTAACTATTTACGAAGATGATGAAGATTAAAATTTCTTCTTGCTTAGAAACCATTTTAGCTTTTAGCGTTTAAGAATGATACTACACTGATTAGCTTTCTACTGATTTTAAAATGAGTAATCGACTATGATTATGGGTTCTGGAATGAAAAGTAGGTAAAAGGCTTTTAGTGATGAAAATTTAGGAGCAAGCAAATGAAAGAAAAAATTAAAGAACAATTCAAATATTTCCTTATTACAATGTCGGTTCTAACTGTTGTTATCATTGCAATGTCTGTTTTTGGTTTGCTTCCTGAGCAAGACCCTTTTCCTGATAATGCCCAAATTAGAATAATTGCAACCGGAGAAGAGGCAACAGTCGCCTTTGCTTGTCGACGGCGAGGCGGGCGCAGACACGATGAATGTGGTGGAAGGAATATGGCTGTTACTGAGGACGATGATTATTGGTTTCTTCGCTTTAGAGGCGATAATAATATAAATACTAATCGAATGAATGCCATTAATATTCAATGGCGTGATTTCGAAATAATTGATGAATGATCATATAATGCGTGTTATTTGTGTTGGGGTTGAAGTATGGTGATATTTAGGATCGTAATACTTTGCTTTGTACACAAATATTTTTAGGTGGTAAAAACAGCATTAGTGAATGCACGAATGCTGCCAAATTGTGATTCACCTGTGAAAAATGGGAATTGGAGGAAAAGCTGGGATTTTCCTATCTTTAGATGTTATAATGTTTTTATCAACAAAATCGTTTGTTTGGTCCGATTCAATGGTATTTAAATGAAGGAAACTTTGGATTGATTTACTTTAATTAGATAGTTGGTTTTGAACCACGCTGAAAGTAATTAAGCGGGTTATCTTGCGAAAAAAATTCCAAATAAAATGAAGAATCGAGAAATAGCATAAACACTAGGATTCGATTCTTTAATTTTCATCTTTTTTCTGGGGGAATTTAAAGGATATTTAATGATTAAAGTCCACATTAAACGCTATCAGGCGTACGAAAAGAGGAGTTAAAATGAAGAAATTATTGTTAAAGTTCGGTTTGGTAATGGCAATTATTATCCTAACTGCGTGTGATAGAAACTTGGATGCGTTTGAACTGTTAGAACTTGCTCATGAAGCACAGGAACAAGCAGATGTTGTTTCGATGACGATGGAAATAGACGCCGAAGTCAGCATGTCAGATGGCGAACGCTCTATGCATATTCCAATGACCATCCAGTTTGAGGTTGAAAGTGAAGAAAGAATGCGAATGGATATGAGCATGTCGGTAATGGGTGAGGAAATGAATACGGTATTGTTTGTAAGAGGTAGTTACGGGTATGGTGAGTTAGATGGTCACCGCACTCGTACAGCTCTTGATATGGACAATTCTGAAATAACTGATTTTATAGATGGCATGTTTGGTGACGACTTCATCGATAATTTTACTTATATTGATGAGGATTTGCTTGAAACATCAACAGCTGAACGAACAGATGATGGTGGATATCGTTTAGAATTTATTTTTAACATTGATGGTCTCGTGGCGTTTTTCGAGGATACAGATTTGGGAATTTTAGGTATGGATAATTTCGGTGATCTGTCTGATTTTGATGAAGAACAAGAAAATTGGGGGATGGTTATGATTGTATACCTTGATGAAGACTACCTTTTCACATCTGCCACTGTAACAGCTGAATTTGGCGCAGTTGAGGCGTTTACTGATGTAAGAGGTCAAGAGATAGATATGGAAATAGAAATGACCATGGTCATGTTATTTGAAGATGTAATCATTGATTTTCCAGATTGGTTAGATGAGGAGTTAAAATGAAGAAATTATTGTTAAAGTTTGGTTTGGTAATGGCAATTATTATCCTAACTGCGTGTGATAGAAATTTGGATGCGTTTGAATTGTTAGAACTTGCTCATGAAGTACAGGAACAAGCAGATGTTGTTTCGATGACGATGGATTTAGATACGCAAGTCAGCATGTCAGGTGACGATCACTCTAGGGATTCTCCAATAACCATCCGCTTTGAGGTTGAAAGTGAAGAAAGAATGCGAATGGATATAAGCATGTTGGCAGTAATGATGGACGACGAGGAAATAAATATGATATTGTTTGAAAGAGATGGTTATGAGTATGCTGAGATAAATGGACAACGCACTCGTACAGCTCTTGACACGGACGATTTTGTCATGACTGACTTAATAGATGGCATGTTTGGCGCTGATTTCATCGATAATTTTACCTATATTGATGAGGACTGGGTAGAAACATCCTCAATTGAAAGAACAGATGATGATGGGTATCGTTTGGAATTTATTTTTAATATAGAGAGGCTCTCGGCGTTTTATGCAGGAATAGATTTTGGGATTCCAGGTATGAATGTTTTTCTCGGTGATCTGTCTGATTTTGATGAAGAACAAAAAAATTGGGGTATGGTTATGACGGCATACCTTGATGAAGACTACCTTTTCACGTCTGCTACCGTAACAGCTGAATTTAGCGCAGTTGAGGCGCTTGCGTTTACTGACATAGACGGAATAGATCAAGAGCTAGAAGTGGCAATAGAAATAGAAATGATCCTAGCCAAATCATTTGAAGATGTAGTCATTGATTTTCCAGATTGGTTAGATGAAATTGGAAATGTTATCCCAAGATCTGAAGCTGATTTAGTAGGTGTGTGGGAATGGAATTTTGATGATAGGTTTCAACTTGTTTTTAATGAAGATGGCACAGGAGAATGGGTTGGATTTAATCATGAATTCACTTGGGAAGTTTCAGGTGATGAGATTGTGATGAATGTGGTTGGCGGAATTGGGGATCCAAGGCGGTGGCGTTTTGAAATTAACGATAGAGAGCTTACGATTACAAATCTAGTCGAGCCGGGAATGGTGTATACGTATATCAGGCGATAATAAAAATTTATCAGATGAAAATAAAAAATTTTGAACTAATATGAAACTTTTTATGCGGATTCAACGTATTAGTAGTGTACCACGAAATATTAGTTTGCTAGGAGGAGAATATGATGAATAAATTTTTGAAAAAAATGTTGATGATTACTTTGATTTTGATTTTAGGTCTTGGGATGACAGGATGTGCGGATGATGAATTGGCTGATGATGATTCTGCTGTAGAAACTGTGGAAGATGAAAATGAAGGTGAAGAAGGAAATGACGGTGAAGATGAAGATGAAGGTGAAGATGAAGCGTTAATTCCTGTTGATGATTTGGTTGCGGATCTTCAGTTGAGGTTTGCGAGGGAAGCTGATGATGATTTTACTGAATCACTTACTGTTCCACGTGATCATATCTTTAGATTTGATTTGTCACCAGAGGCAGGGGCTGTTCTTCAGGAGTTATTTGAGAATGAAGAGATAGACTTTCGGGATATGCTGAGTCTTTACCGTGATTCTGCACGCACGCAACCAATCGGTTTTACTACTGGTGGAGATTCGGAAAACTTTACCTATTTATCAATGGCGCCGCCGACTGATCCTATTTTTTATCTTGCAGAGGATCCTAATGTGTTACTTGAGCGGGAAGAAGTGCGAAATGACTGGGGAAATGCAGGTCAATATTTTTTAGCTCAGTATTTTGATTTTGAAACGGGCGAGGAATTGGAGCGACCATTGATTACAGTTTTTACTGTTGAAACAGAAATTGAAGGAGTACCTCGTATTGCTTTTAATATGACGGATGATGGGGTTGCTGGATTAAGATGGGATCCAGTTCCTGGTGCAGAGGAGTATAAAGTTCTTTATATTGTCGAAAGTATTGATGGATCACGGATGTGGAGACCGATGGCGTTTTTAGATCAAACGACAGAAACATATTGGAATGGAAACACGGCATTTCGATTATTTATGAGGGGTGATGGAACGGCAGATGAGTTATATGATGCGTATCGTGATTTGATCGAAAGTGGTGAGATGACGTTAGAAGAATTTGAAGAACTCAACTATGTTTTTGACTCTGCTTTACTAGAAGAAAATAACGCTTATGTTGCAGTTGTTGCGCTTAATAGTGAAGGAAATTCTGCGGTTAGTAATCTTATTGATATACGTGATGTGGCAGCACGAGTTCCAATGTGGCTAGCATCTGGTATGAATGAGGGTGGAGTTATTTCTTTTGATGATGTGGAGAATTCATTGACAGATCAGCGTTCAATTGTGAAGTTAGAAGGTGATGTTTTATTAGCTCCAACTCATGCGTGGGTGATTATGGGAGATGGAAATGCTACGAGCCGATTGATCAATTATAACATAACTGGTGTAACAAGAGGTGAAGTTGTTAGATATGCAGCAAGCGGAGCTCCTATCTTTGAAGAATCACCAGATGGTTCAATGATTCTCATTCCTTATACCATAGAAGGAACGCCTTTTATAGGTTTTGTGCAACTTACTGAAGTCGAATATGATGAGATGTTTGAAGTTGATTTACAAGCACTTGCTGAAAGACAAGAGGCTTTACGTAGTCGAGGTGGAGATTTACAAATAACTGTTAATTTAAATTCTGAGGCTGATGATGAAGTGGATGATATTAGTGAGGATGATAAAGTTGCAACAGAGCTTCGTGGTGACTTTGATATTAGAAGAGCTTCGAGTCCGTTATCAGCGTATTTGGCGATCCAAATGCTTAATAGCCAAACGAGAATCAGCTTAGATGATTTTCCTGAAGCAGCAGATCATGAGTATTTACTCGCGGCTTGGCTTGAAGCTGCTTTACAAAATCCATTGGTATTAGGTCCACGGCGGATAGATTTGGACAGGAGAACAGGTGATTTGTTAGTTACATATGATCATGATGCTGCCACTCAGCAACGTCAACAACGGGCTATTATAGCGAGGGTTGAGGAAATTGTTGATGAAATTATCGTGGATGGGATGACAGATTTAGAAATGCAAACAGCGATTAACGAGTTTCTAATTGAGCATGCAACGTACGATTTTGGAGCACTTGATAATGCAGCTTTAAATGATTTTATGGATGTTGATCCAGAATATTATGATTCATTTACTGCATATGGTATTTTAATTAATGGGATAGGTGTTTGTTCGGGGTACGCGGATGCGTTTACATTGATTGCAGATCAAGCGGGGCTTGAGAGTGTTATCGTTACAGGTTATCTCCAAGGAAGCTTGCCACATGCTTGGAATCGTGTGAATATTGAGGGTGAGTGGTATACGTTAGATGTTACCAATAATGATAATGAGATTTTTCCAAATGCCTTCTTTAATTTATCTGATAAAGACGCTGCGACTATTTTAACAGAAGATAATAGATGGATGCTTGATCGAGAAATATCGAGGTTTGTTGCAAATTCTGAGGGTGATGTTGAATATTATCGTTATCGTGATCGGTTCTTTGATCATGATGAAATCGTAGATGCTTTAGCTTACGGGATTATTAATCATCAGTTGGCAACGTATCGAACGGATGTGATGTTGACAGAGGAGCAATTTTTATTAATTGCACTTGAAGTTGCAGAACGAACTGATAGAGATTTGATAGGTGGTCATTTCTTAGGTATTATTACTTTGCTTGAACCTGAGCTTTATACAGATTAGGGTATATAAAATGTTGATGCAATAATTTTTGAGAAGATGATGGTTAAACATTATTGGCTAAATGGATTGATTATTTACAAGAAATGTGAGTTTTTGGGAATTAATGTGAAACTTTTTGCGTAGGTGATACGTGTTAGTTGTGTAGGGATTAGAATAGAGTGAGATTTTGATATGTACTGTGTGTGAATGGTACACGGGTACTGTCAAAAATTCTATGAAAAACTGAATAAAAAATTTACCGCTGCATGATTTTAACGGTGGTACATGAAACGGGGAATGAAAATGAAAAAATTATTATTAAGTTTAGGGATGGTCATGACAGTTGTTTTATTGACTGCTTGTGGAAGCTTGGATGCGTTTGATTTGTTAGATCTTTACAGCGAAGCGGAAGCGGATATTGATTCGTTTGTGTTGGAGATGGTGGTTGATATTGGGATGTCGATTGAAGGTATGTCTGTAGATATGCTAATGACGGTGAATATGGAAGCTGAAAGCGAAGATCGATCGCGAACAGATACGTCAATGGAAATCATGGGTCAAAGTGAGGAAACGACAATTTTCGTAAGAGATGGAAATGAATATGCTGAGGAACGGATAGATGGTGGTGTTGTTAGTCGCTCTCGTTCTGAGTTTAATGAAGGTGATTCATCAGAGTTAGAAAGCACAGCTATCATCGGATTTCTTTCAGAGGATACCACCTATGATTCGTCGGCAACGCGTGAAGATGATGGTTATCGATTAGAATTTGTTTTGAATCTGGCTGGTGTGTCGTCGCTTCTTGAAGAGTTAGAATTAGGAGATGTTGTAGGTGATCAGTGGGATGAGTCTGAAGATGATGAAACTGCGAATATAATGGTCATGTATCTTGATGAGGATTATATGCCAATTTCTTTTGCGATAAGTTTAGTAGAAATTGATGTTATTATTGAGGGTGAAGAAGCGACAATGACTCTAGATATAGGGTTGACTGCGGAAGAAGATGTTACGATTGATTTTCCAGATTGGTTAGATGTGGATCCGGTTTCTGAGGCTGATTTAGTAGGTGTGTGGACATGGGATCAAGCAGGGATTGGGAATGAGTATCTTGTCATCTTCGCTAGCGATGGAACAGGTGCCCTTATGGATAACACGGAAGGTACTATGATATTTGAGGATTTCACGTGGGAAATTTTAAATGATAATCACCTCTACACCTACTTTGAGGCTAATATTATAGCTGGTTATGGACCAGGTCGCCACGAGATCATTGATATAGATGGAGGTGCTCTATCAAAGGTAAATTTGGATGAAGGTATTGAAGTTACTCTTTACTTTGTGATGACAGTGGATGAATTTATTGACTTCCTTGACTCATTGGAAGAAGAACCGGTAGAATCGTCTGAATCGTCTGCTGCTGAAGATGATTTAGTTGGAACATGGGAATGGGATATTAGTGATACTTTTCAGCTGATCTTTAATGAAGATGGTACAGGGGAATGGATTGGAATAGGTGATGAGTTTACATGGGAAGTTTCGGGCGATGAGATATTGATGTCTGTCGTTGGAATCCCAGGAACGGAAAGATGGCATTTTGAGATTAGCGGTCAAGAACTTATTATTACAAATATAATGGTTCCTGAAATGGTGTATACATATATCAGGCAATGATAAAAATTTTAAACTAGTGTGAAACTTTTGATGCTTATTAATTTGGTGGGGAGTTTTGCTTCTCTCACTCAAAAAAAGCCTGTACCATCAGGGCTTTGGCTTTTTGCAATTGTATGTTTAGATCATAGGAAAGGAGATTATGATGAATAAATTTATGAGAAAAATGATGTTACTAATCTTGATGATGGTTTTGGGATTGGGGTTAGCGGCATGTACGAGTGATGATGAACAGGGTGAGGAATCAGAATATTTAGATGTGGAAACGGTAGAACTGGTGGAAACGGTCGAGACAGAAGAAGCACTGGTCGAAGATGAAGATTTAATTCCAGTTGATGAATTGGTTGCAGATCTTCAAGTAAGGTTTGCAAGAGATGATGGCTTTGATTTTACAGAGCCGCTGATTGATGTGCCACGTGATCATATGTTTACGTTTGATTTGTCGGCGGAATCAATCGAAATATTTACCGAGCTTTCGCACTCAGAGACTGGATTATTTCAAGTAGATGATTTTGTTCGAGTCTATCGTGATTCTGCGTTGACGCAAGAAGTTGCATTTAGTGTGGGTGGAAGTGTGGAGGATGATCCATATTTGACGATTAGTCCATCTAGGACGCCTGCTTTCTCTTTAAGAGATCCAGCAGTAGGCGGTAATATTTTCGATCATGGTGAGTTTAATGATTGGGGGAATGCTGGGCAGTATTTCCTTGTTAAATATTTTGATTTGGTGACGGGTGAAGAATTAGAGCGCCCACAAGTGACGGTTTTTAGTGTTGCGACAGAAATTGCTGGCGCGCCCTGGATTAGGTTTAGTCTTACTGAAGATGGGATTGCTGGTTTAAGATGGGATGCTGTGCATGGTGCAGATGAGTATGCTGTTGTACTCGTCACTGAGAAAAATGATGGTTTTGGGATTGGACGACATGTAGATATTATTGCCTATACGACAGAAACGTATTGGTATGATTTTTCAACAGAAACAGGGAGAGATAATCGTAATTTCCAAACGGTTAGTACCAGTAGTAATCTGGATGTTTTATTTGAAGCGTATAGTGAGTTGATTGCAGCAGGCGAAATGACATTTGATGAGTTTATTGCGCTACAATATGATTTTGAATCGGAATTTGATCAAGAACGAACAACTTATCTTGCGATTATTGCTATGAATGATATTGGAACTTCTGCGATTAGTAATTTGATTAATAGGAGAGATGTTGCACCACAAGTACCGGTTCGTGTGGCATCTAATCTGAATGAAGGTGGTATTCGTCCAATTGGCAGTGATCATTCACGGGCGCGGTTTGAACATGATTTGATGTTGGCTCCAAGTCATGTATGGTTGATTATGGGTGATGGAAGTGTCACGCGTGGTCTTATTAACTATGATATGGATGATGTAAGGGAAGGAACTGCGAGATTTTATTACAATGAAGAATATGATGATGATGGTTTACCGATCTTTACTGATGTTGAAGAAGTACCTGCATTGACGATTCCTTACTCGATTGAAGGCACATCTTTTCGTGGGTTTGTTGAAGTTTTAGAATATAATTCTGATACATTGGCAGAAGATTTACAAACCCTCGCGGAAAGACAAGAGGGATTGCGTAGCAGAACAGGAGGTTTAGAACGAACGATTAATTTAAATCCTGGACCTGAGGATCATATTATGGAAGATGATGAAGCTGATGACGATGATGATGAAGACGATGTTAGTGATGCAGATGCTGATAAAGTTGCAACAGAACTTCGTGGTGATTTTGATATTAAAAGAGCTTCAAGTCCGTTATCAGCCTATTTAGCGATCCAAATGCTTAATAGTCAAACGAGAATCAGCTTGGATGATTTCCCTGAAGCAGCAGATCATGAGTATTTGGTGGAAGCTTGGTTTGAAGCTGTTTTACAAAATCCGTTAGTATTAGGCGCGCAAAGTATGCAATTGGACTGGCGAACAGGGGATATGCTGATTATTTATGATCATGATGCTGCGACTCAACAGCGCCAACAACGGGCTATTATGGCAAGGGTTGAGGAAATTGTTGATGAAATTATCACCCCTGGAATGACAGATTTAGAAATGCAAACAGCGATTAACGAGTTTCTAATTGAGCATGCAACGTACGACTTTGGCGCTCTTAATAATGCAGAGAGAAATAACTTTATGTATGTTGATCCAGAGTATTATGATTCCTTTACTGCGTATGGTATTTTAGTCAATGGGGTAGGTGTTTGTTCAGGGTATGCGGACGCGTTTACATTGATTGCAGATCAAGCGGGACTCGAAAGTGTTATCGTTACGGGTTATCTTCAGGGAAGCTTGCCACATGCTTGGAATCGTGTGAGTATTGAGGGTGAGTGGTATACGTTAGATGTTACGAATAATGATAATGAGATTTTTCCAAATGCCTTCTTTAATTTATCTGATAAAGATGCTGCGACTATTTTAACAGAAGATAATAGATGGATGCTTGATCGAGAAATACCAAGATTTGTTGCGACTTCTGAGGGTGATGTGGAGTATTATCGTTATCGTGATCGTTTCCTTGATCGTGAGGAAATCGCAGATGCTTTAGCTTACGGGATCATTAATCATCAGTGGGCAACCTATCGAACTGATATTATGTTGACAGAGGATCAATTTTATTCGATTGCACTTGAAGTGATGGAGCGAATTGGAAATGATGGGTTAACGGGTGGTCATTTCTTAGGGATTATTACTTTGGTTGAGTTTGAGGAGTAATGCGTGTGTTTAGAATTAATTTGGAGGGGTGTTTTACTAGTGAAAGTAGTGGGATGCCCCCCGTTTTTAAAAATTAGTACGTGAATTCACTTATGATGTATGACTGCTTATTTTTTTAGCATTTGATTCGACAAAAGTGGATAAATTTTGTCAAACAATGTATTACAGTTGCATGGCCACATGCGTAATTTGTAGAAGTCAAGAGAAAATCGTCTTGGAAAAAGGGGAGAATATTATGAAGATTAAAAATATTGCCAAAATAATGCTAACTATTATTGCATTATGGCTTTTTGCTACTACCTTACAGGAAACATATAGTAGTTATGTGGATTTGTCAGATTACAGTGATGAAGAAATGTTTGACATTCAATATGAGGAATTTCTGGCCGATGGCGATGGTGAGATGTTGGATGAAAATGATTATTTGGATGAAGCTGTGCCAGACCATGAATTAGAAGATCAAAATTCGGAAAATGAAGGTACTTCTGATGTAAATATAAATGATGGATTAGAGTATGATCAAGAAGAAGTGTTTGATGTAGCGGTTGAAAATTATGAAAGCATAGTTGCAGCTAGTGATGCTATTGTGACGACATATGCAGAATTAGTAAGTGCAATCAACAGTGCACCTACTGATGGAACAGTGTTTGAGATTCAAATGGGCGCGTCTTTTACGACAACAGATCAACCTGCGATTGCGATTACAGGTGGTCGAAATATTGTGTTGACAAGTTTAAGTGAGAATGTTTCAGATCGCCAAGCATGGTATCAGCATACACCTAATAATCGACATTTTTTTATTCGAGGGACAGCCAGTTTGACTCTAAGAAATGTTTCGGTATCACGAACTTTACCGACAGATAGCCTAGTTTCTTCAGGAGGAATTGATGCCAATAATGGGACATTAACTTTAGATCATAACAGTTTAATTGACAATAATGCTTGGGCTGCTGCGTATGGTGCTGGTGGTGTGAGAGTAACCGCAAGTGTATTAATAATGAATGATGGGTCAACCATTAGTAGAAATCGGGCATTATCCTATATTGGTGGTGGTGTGCAAGTAATGAATAATTCAACATTTACTATGAACGGTGGTACCATTTATGGGAATCATGCCGTGGTTACTGGCGGTGGTGTTGTCGTGACGGGAGAAGTGAGAAGTCCTAATCCAGCAGGTCATTTTATTATGAATGGTGGAAGGATTCATGGGAATCATGCAGATATGATGGGTGGTGGTGTTCGTTTAGCTGACACATTATCACCTCCTGGACAAGGTGCAAGTTTTGTTATGAATGGTGGGAGCATTGATAATAACTCAGCTATTGATAATGGTGGTGGTGTCAGTGTGGGGACTCCAGGAGTGTTTACAATGACTGGGAATGCTTCAATTTCTGATAATACTTCTGACAATGGCGGTGGCATATTTGCTGGGGTGGATAGTACCGTTGTTATAGAGGGTGGGAGTATCATCCGCAATCATGCAACAGGTGATGGTGGTGGAATCTTTACAACAACACATGAATATGCACAGGTGTTAAGTCCAGGCGCATATGGAAATCTTACGATAGATGCTAGCGTTGTTTTTTCAGAGAATCATGCTGATGGTGGCGCGTTTCGGCCACCTTCGAACCCAGAGATTACGAATATCAACACGACATCCTCTTCAATCTCTAATCACCCACTAAATAATTACGATATCAACTTTAGAGGGGAAAGTCCTATCACTATTTCACACACTGTAACATTCTTATGGAATTATACAGGTTCTGCTGAAGAGATCTTTGCAGCAGTGAATGTTAATAATGGTCAAGTAGTAGTAGAACCGACACCAGCACCAGTTAGGGAAGGTTACGACTTTATTCGCTGGACAACAGACCCAGCTGGAGAAAATGAGTTTAACTTTTCTGATGTTCCAATTACAGAAAATATTCGTCTATATGCTCAATGGCAACGAAGTGTTGGTCAAACTGACCCGACCGATTCAACTGATCCAACCAGTTCAACTGATCCAACGAGTTCAACTGACCCAACCGGTTCAACTGATCCAACGAGTTCAACTGACCCAACCGGTTCAACTGATCCAACGAGTTCAACTGATTCAACTGACCCAACCACTCCAACAGAATCAACAAATCTAACAGTTCCAGTGTGCCCAATATGCCCACCAGATCAGCCATGTCCTCCATGTCAGCCAGGAGCATCAAATCAACCAGGATCGCCGAGTCAATCGGGAACACAAAGTCAGTCAGCACCATCTCGACCAATATTACCACAAACAGGAGCAGTTGTTGGATTATCAGTTTTAAGTGGTTCAGCCTTAATAGCTTCAGGGATAGCATTTGTAATGAAGAAGAAAAGAAGCGAGAAAATGCAACTCAAATGAAAGCAATCATGCAATGTCGCTGAAGAAATTTTGAATGATTAATGAATCGTATATTAACTAACAGAGGAATTAGTTTTATTCGATTGCACTTGAAGTGATGGAGCGAATTGGAAATGATGGGTTAACGGGTGGTCATTTCTTAGGGATTATTACTTTGTTTGAGTTTGAGGAGTAATGCGTGTGTTTGGAATTAATTAGGGGAGTGTTTCACTAGGAAAGTGGGATGGTCCCTTTTTAGGTGGAGTAGCTTTAACAGCAGTAAGGATAGCAGTATTTGTGGCGAAAAGAAGTGCAGAAGTGTCATTTAATGAAGGTTTGGGTTAATGATACAACGAAGAGGGAACGTTTAAGTGTCAATTTTCGGCAATTTTCACCAAAATAATTCATTGAAATATGTTTCATGATATAATAATATTGCTGGGGTGAGCGGACATTCGACCAGCGGTATAAGTGGTCAATTCTTAGATCTCATTATGGTACTTGCAGCATCATTATTTGTTGAAAATGTTGTTGAAACTGTCAAAAATTTCGGGTTGTTGGGTTCAGTTGCCAAAGTACCACTTGTAGGGATGAAATTGTTAAGATGTGGCGTTTTTAAGGTTGATTTGGCGTTGAAGGGACTGTGGTAGTGATTGAAGGTTTTGAATTACCTGCACAGCTAATCAAATATAGGCAAAAAAAATTCACAAATTTCGACAAAGACCGTTTATAATGATAGTTAATATTCTCAATTAAAATATTAGGGGGGTTTTAATTGGCAAAAAGGAGGTGAAATATTATGGCGAATATTTCAGTAGATCCAGAAACTCTGGAATCACAAGCGACTGTCTATGAGAAAGCTTGTGGCTTGATCACTGAAGGACAGCAAGCGATTGAATCTGCCAATTCTGACATGGAAGGGCATTGGGAAGGTGGCGCGTTTGATGGTTACTTAAATCAGTATCGAGAAGTTCTTAAACCTGCTATTGAGAACTATAACGAAACGATGCAAGCATGTTGTCAACAGTTGAAGGACTATGCAGGTATCATGCGCGATAGTGATCAGGAACTTAGGAAGCAGTTCGAGGCTTCTATTGGTTAAACGAGAAAAGCGCTATCACTGTGTGAGGTGGCGCTTTTTTCTATCATTGTTATTTGAGTGGCATCTAATACTAATCTGCCATGATTTATAGGATGAGATTAGTATGAAGTGATTAGATGTTAGTCAAATGATATATGGTGAAAAGGTGGAATGGATAAGATGAGACAAAAAATCAAGAAGTTTATCGCTGTAACTTTGCTGGGTTTACAGGCATTTGTCCTCATAGTCGGATTGCTTTATCTAGCGTTGGGTAGTGATCATGTACGGAGTATGACAGCTTTTGGCTCAGATAGTGTGAGTTATGTGCTTGTAAACGAGGATTTGGGGTCGGTGCTTAATGGGGTGGAGTACAATTTGGGCTCTGAGTTTGTGACGCTTATTAGTCAAGATACGGAAAATCGGTGGCAGACTGCTTCGCGAACGGTAGCTGAAGCGGGATTTAGGTCTGGTTCTTTTGATGTGATGATTATTTTGCCTCAGAATTTTTCTGAGCGTTTATTGTCGCTGCAAAGTTTTACACCGGAACAGGCGCAAATCGTTTATGAGGTGCGGATGGGTTATAATGAGCTGGCAAATATGGCGATTCGTGAACAGGTTTCAGAGATTTTAGATGATTTTAATCAGCGGATTGTTCAGATGTATTTTTCGAGTATTTTGGGGAATTTGTTTGATGCACAGTTAAATGTTGGGTCGATGATTGATGATGAGCAGAGTAGACATGCGCTGTTTCTGGATTTTATTCAAGATCCATTTAATGCATTGCCAGATTTCTTTTTATCGGTTGTTGATGATACGTTGTTTTTAGAGTCGGAAACTGATTCTTGGCAAAGGCAGCAAGGTGAGTTTAGTGAGTCAGCACAGCAGATTTTGACGAATGCAGCTGAAGATTTAACGGAACAATTGGCAGAGTTTGATGGTTATATTGATGTAATGCAGCTTCTTAGTGAGATGAATCGCCGAAATGCACAGTTTGCGGTTGATAGTCAAGCAGAAGCAGATGAGGCGTTTTATCGCGATCAGTTTAGTGGGTTTAATCAGAAAACGATGAGTGGATTGGGTCAGTTTTATAATGAAGATTCGTCAGGGAATACGGTTTTGGGGCGTTTTAAGGGAGGCGCTGATCATTTTTATCAGCATCAGTCAGGTTTACGGGATACGTTAGATTATCAAATTGGTTGGGTCGAGGATCAAGCGGAGGATTTACTTGATTCATGGGCTTATCAACTTGAGTCGTTAGAGGCAGAGGCAGAGGAGTTACTGGTGATTCGTGAAGCTATTTCCCTGACTTTTTTTGCAGATGCAGATCTTTCACCAAGGGAGGCAAGACCTGATGATATTCGCCAAGCTATTATTAATTTAATGGCGCCAAGAGATGATTATGATACAACGCTTGATGATGTTTATTTGGAAACATTAAGGATTGATATTGGACAACTAGCACTTGATGACCTTGAGGGAATGGTTAGTCATTTACGGGATCGAGGGTTGATTGGTCGGGAACAGTATACGGAATACTTGAGGCAGATTGAGCTTGTTCGACGGTATGCTGGCGAAGAGGGAATCCGTGAAACGAATGTGGATTTTGTTTTTATTGATGCAGAAGAGGGAGAGCATCCGCCTTATGAAATTTATCCTCATACGGCTACTTTCGAAATTTTCCCTACTACTGAGAGCGCAACTAGAATTCGTCTGATAAGTGGGTCTGATATTGAGGTGGAAGATATTTGGAATGTTGTAGATCAGCTGCAGGCACAAATTGATGTGCACTTATTTGATATGAATTATGGTTTGGATGCAGTGGTTCGTTATGAGGGGGATGGGGAGTTGAGTATTAGTTTTTATGACTCGGCGATTATAGTAATGGGTAGAAGTGAGGTTTGTGAACTTACTGTCACGCCGCGTTTTAGCTTTAATGTTGAGGCGGAGATAGATGAATATGGGTATGAGTATGGGTCTGAATATGAATCTGGATATGGATATGAACCTGGTGGCTTAATTGCACCTGAACCATCTAGTAGCCTCATACCGCCCCCGCCTTCAGCTGCAATCTATGAGATTGAGGTTGACATAGTTAGTGGTGGAGGGGGTCCAGATTTCGTTATGATCAATCCTATTTTTGGTCCAATGGCAATTAATGGAGATATTATTATTAATATTTCAAATCCAACCGGAACTACTACTAGAAGCAACATCAATGTAATAAGACCAACAGCTAATTGGAATTATGATATTGAAGTAGATGGATTTGGAGATTTTGTCGTTACCATAAAGCCTCCAGCTGGTTATAGGGTAGAGCCAGATGGATTTGGAAATTTGATTCTAGATCCGATTCCGAGGATTGAGGTTGAGATTGATTTAGGGGTTGAGGTCAATGGAGAAAAAGAAATTATTATTAATGCAACACACGCTTATACAGCTGTGGATGATGATGGAGATCTCGTTCTCACTATTTTCAATCCAGATGAATATGTTATTGATTTAGATTTACCAACGGACTGGGTTTATAGGGTTGTTATTGATGATGGGTTTGGAAATTCTGTTATTACAATAAGACCGCCAGCAAATTACGAAGTGTTGGAGAATGATGATGGTGATTTAGTTGTAAGGGAGATTGAATGCGAAGTGTGTGCAGGACCAGCTTCATTTACTGTTAGTGCGGATATGAATTTGGTTTGGTATTTTAGTGATGCAGAGCGGCGTGTACAGTTTGGCTCTCAGGATTTTGCGTGGGTAAGTTGTACTGAAAGGTCGAGATGTCAACGTCTTACAGACTCGGGTGTAAGTGTTATATTTGCTTCGCAACTTGCTTATTTTACGGCGTTTGATGGACCGTATATCGCTTTGGTTGAAGAAGATCTTGGGGCTTTGCTTGAGCAGCTCAATCTTCTTGGTGGTGCAAGTCGTCAAATTGTGACGTTATTTGGTGCCCCAACTACTCGTTTACAAACGGTAAATGGGTTTTTGCGAAATCTCAATGATGATGATGGCATTAGAGCTCAAGCGCATCCTGATTCAATTTATCATCGCTATGGTGATTTATCGACGGATGAAAAACAACATCTTATTGCAGATAGTTTGATTGAGCTATTTCGGGAGCATGGTACTTTCCTTTATAACGAAGTGACGGGTCATTATGATCAAGTTGTGGCGATTATTAATGCCAACACGTTTTCTTGGGAAGAATCATCTTTGAACGATGTTTTGGAAGCTTTGTCTGATCCTGCCTTGTTGCTTGATGAGGCGCAATTGTTGCTTGCATGGCATCTTGAGACGTTGGGAGGGGTCGGTGAGTTTTATCAGAGTTGGAGTGCAGCGGAAATATTAGAGATAATGTTGGCGCATCATTCTGGGGGATTTGATCTTGATGCGACTAGTGCAACGATTTATTTTGATGAGCGTACTAGTCAGGGGATGTTGTCTACTTTTGGACTTATTTTGTCGATGCTACAAGGGGATTCGGATTTAATCTTGAGCGGTGATTTAGAGTTAAGAGAGTTAGAGGAGCACTTTGCGAGGATCGTGGGTCAGACTGAAGATGTTCAAAGTTTGACGGAGGCTATTTTATCTGATATGGGGCTTCTGAGTGAACAAACTGATGCGAGTGTTGAGGATAATCTTGCGTTTGCTGATCATTTTTCACAAGTGATGGAAAATGCACGGATTGGTGGGACGGATAATCCAGATGTCCTTAGCTTTTTAGCGTCACCTGTTCATTTGGTTGGTAGTTATGATCTTCCAATGGAAGTTTCGTTTGTCCCGTATTATTTGACGATTATTAGCGTGATTTTAAGTTTTGCGGTTGGTTATGGGCTGCGGTATTTCTGGAAGAAGCGGGAACAGACTACTGTAGATAAGTTAGTGAAACGCGGTTTGATTTGGAAAAATGCACCATTTGTGATAAAGTTGAGCGCGGCGAGTTTATGTATTGGTTTGATCTTTAGTGGGGTGAGTGCGTGGGTAGTTGGTCCAGTTTCGACTATTACGTGGATGTTGTATGTTTCGACTTTGATTATGACTAGTATTTTAGTGATTAGTTATCTTGCTAGGCAGATTCCGAGGGCATCATTATTTATTGTTGGCGCAATTATTGCAGCTTATTTGCTTTTGAATCCAGTTCTTGGTGTTCAAGTTGAAGCTGGAACGTTTGTGGCATGGTTGTTTAGGTTATCCCCGCTTTATCATGTTGAACATTTATTTACAAGGCTTGTGGCAGGAGATTTTCTAAGTATTTTGGATTATGTTGGGTTGATAACGTTGACGATCGCAGCTGTTGTATTGAATTTATTGGTATTTGAAACAAAAGCTAAAGCACAGGCAAATGTTGATGGGAGTAAGGCTGGTGAGTTAGCATATGAAAAATAAGTGGTTTAAGTTGATCAGCTTGTTTTTGTTAATGGGATTTTGTTTTGTATTCGTGCCGTTTCTGGTGTTTGCTGATGAGGATGATCAGGATTCTGAGGCGTATGAG
>Ga0123355_10003801_pt1 | contig 21823 bp, 14 predicted proteins | sample TergutEmb28metaG_3_FD_89872 | JGI IMG/M metagenome (GOLD analysis project Ga0123355, IMG submission 89872) | Embiratermes neotenicus P1 segment gut microbial communities from Petit-Saut dam, French Guiana - Emb289 P1 | ecosystem: Host-associated > Arthropoda: Insects > Digestive system > Gut ...
TGATCGAAGCCTGCATTAATTAAATATTCAACCACCACATGAAGATTTTCCCTGTTTTGGTCGAAAGACCGCTGCATACGCGAAGCTGATGGACCTTGAGCTGTGATTCTCAGTATGATGATCATTAGTAATAGCCCACAAAAAACAAAGCAAAGAATGATTGCTATTCTTCCTATTCTGGGCATCCGTAATTCCCCCTATCGAAAGCATTAAACCCTGCTCTAATATCATCCCAGTCTAATAATTCATTATTTCGGAATGCATCAGACCAAGGAAGCGAGAATCCATCTGCATACCACGAGCCTGCAAACAAAATATTTAGTGGTATCCCCAGTGCAGCACCGATGTATCCATATGTCCAATTTCCTAAAGCCTCCGGTGTTGTTACTTCACCCCTAAAAAGAATTTCAGTATCAAAAGAGCCGGGGAAAGGTGTACCAATAGTGTCTGTCCATGGCCTTGGTCTTTTGATGTCCCAATCCGCATTATGATTCACTTGATTATAAAACCATGCCATATTCTCAGCTACACTAGAAAAAAGCATACCATGCGCATGCAGACCAGGGGTTATATTTGTGTTTCTTCTACTGTATGCATAAGCCGCTATTTCCTGAAGTGCAACGTTTACCTCTTCTGTAACATCTCTCAAATTTGATAGGCGGTAATCCAGCTGCCAGCGGTAAAATTGGGTTGGGTCTTGAAAAAGAGAGTCAATTAACTCAGACCTGTCAGGCTGATAGGGCTGATAATCTAGTTGCCAGCGGTCAAACTGAGCAGGATCTTGAAAGAGAGAGTCAACATTAAAAGGAGAATTGCTTGCGTTGTTCTCATTACCAGAACCTCCACTATAATCTGGTGCTACTCTGTGAGTATTATGGTCGTGATGCGCCGCAACAGCAGGAATAGGCCATAGACCATTTTTATCTACATATAACAGCGGTGACATATTACAGTATGCATAATAGTTTATGCCATGCCGCACTATATCCTCAGCAGTAAAGCGGCCTACCTGCGGGTCGTAATAACGAGCCTGAGCATACTGCATCTCAGAAATGTTGTCTTGCATGTAGCCCGTAAAAGTAAACGGCTGTATTGGAGAGTTTTGCGTGTTGTGCTGCGTCACACCAAACTCGTTGTAAGACATAGTGTATGTTTCGCTGGTGTTGGTTACAGTTGTTAGGCGTACAGGCGAGCCCAAGTGGTCTTGCAGATAGTGCATAACTTCTGCATGTGGGTTATCTGCATCAGTATTATTTACAGCGGTATTGCCTACCATTGCGCTACTTGTTGTAGCTGTTAATAAGCCGTTACCCCAAGTGTAACTCTGTGTTTGCATTGGTTGATTCGGTTGGCTTGGTTGTACTGTCTGCATCATAAGTAGGTTATCGTATCGCTTAGTAAAGTCTAGCACATAGTTGTGATATATATCGTTTTCTCTCATGCCCACGCGATTGTTAAAACCATTGTAGGTGTAAGCAACATCGCCTTTGGTTGGACTGTGTGCCGCTACCATCATGTTAGTTGCATCGAAAGTGTAACGGTGTTGTAACTCGCCGTTTAGGGTTACGCTTATTAGGTTGCCGCGCTTGTCGTATTCGTGGTTGGTTACATCTCTGCTCTCGCCGTTTGTTTGTGTGGTTTGTAACAGCTGGTTGCGGGCATTGTAGTTGTAAAGAGTTTCTGTTGGGTGGACGTTTGCCGGGCTGGTTTCCGTTAGGCTAGCGCGGTTGCCTAGTGGGTCGTAGGTGTATTGCCTTTGCACACCGCTTGGCTCCGTCGCGCTTGTTAGCCTGTTTAACTTATCGTATGTGTATCCAAACAAGCCGTTGTCTGGACGTTCGCCTTGCGGCGAACTGCTCGACCATGCATCCAGGTCCAATTCTATTCCAACACGGTTTTTTTGTATACCCGTCATATTACCTGCGGGGTCATAGCTGTAGTTAAAACTATCTAGTACGGTGTTATCCTGTGCTGTGTGCGCTAGGCTTGTTATTGCACCCAGTGGGTTAAAGGCGTAAGTAGTAATTGTGCCATCCGGTAAGTGGCGTTCCTTTGTACGGCCTAGGGCGTCGTGGGTGTAGGTTGTTGCACCTTCTCTGCTGGTTACCGTTTCTAACCTGCCGACGTTGGTATAGCTGTATGTTACTTCTTTACCGCCCTCATATGTTAACTTCTCTCGCTGCCCCAATGCATTGTATTCATACTCTGTTACATAGCCGTTGTGGTCTTCTGTTTTGGTGGTTCTGCCTAGGACATCATACTCTATGGTTGTGTGGCCCAGCCAGTCTCTCATTTCGGTTAGCTGTTTCAACGCATTGTAGTCCAATTCCACTGCTTTACCATCAGCGTACTGGATATTGGTTAGCTGGTTAACTAGGTTGTAGGCGTACAAAGTTTCGTGGCTGTCTTCGTCCAGTTTGCTTGTTAGGTTGCCCACGGCATCATAGGTGCGGCGCACAACGTCGCCTAATGGGTTGGTTACTGTTACTACTTCGCCGCGGCTGTTGTGTTCATACGTGGTTATCTGTGGCTTGCCAAGGGCATTGTATTGTTTCAGTTCCGCCAACTGTTGCACGGCTGTGTAGCCATATTCCGTCTTGTGACCGTTTGCATCGGTTACTTCTATTAAGCTGCCCAGTGCGTTGTGTTTATAGTATGTTGTGTTGCCGTTTTCATCCGTGATACTGCTTGTTTTGCCCGCATGGTCGTAAGTGTAACTGCGGCTATAACCTAGTGCGTTTGTACTCTTGGTGGTGCGGTTTAGTGCGTCATATTCCAACTTGGTTACATTACCCTCGTGGTCGGTTATGCTTACTACATTTCCATTTGGGTCATGTGTATATGTTTCTGTTTGGCCGTTTGGCAGGGTTACACTTTTTACTAAGCCGCCGGGGTAGTAATCGTAGGTAACAGTGTCGCCATTGGCGTTGGTTATGGTCTCTGCTTTGCCTAGCGCTGTGTAAGTTACGGCTGTTGCATTACCAAGTGCATCTGTATGTTTTATCAGGCGGTTGTTTAGGTCGTACTCCCTTTTTGTTACGTTGCCAAATGCGTCTATCACCGCTGTTACATTGCCCATGCTGTCGTATGCTAGGCTTGTTTCTGTGGTTTCCGGTCTGTCTTCTTCTATACATTCAGGCTCTGCGGTTGGTTCTATTATTTTTGTACGGCGGTTTAGGGCGTCGTATTCAAATGCTGTGGTCGCGCCTAGTGCATTGGTTGCGGACAACAAGTTGCCTAATGGGTCGTGTGTGTAGGCGGTAACATGCCCCTCTTGGTCGGTAGTTTTGGATATATTGTTGTTACTGTCGTATTCGTAACGCACAGTGTTGCCCAGCGGGTCGGTTACTGCGGTTACATTCCATGCTTTGTCGTAGGCTAGTTTTGTAGTGTTGCCTAGCGGGTCGGTTATCTCTGCCACTTTGCCAACTGCGTTGTACTTGTACTGCACGCTGTTGTTATTGCCGTCCGTTACTTTGGTTACCCTGCCGGATAAGTTGTACTCATACGTGCGGATAAAGCCAAGTGCATCTGTTACTGTACAAATTTCACCGGTGGGGGTGTAAGTGTAGTGGGTAGTGTTACCGTTTGCATTGGTGGTACTTACCACTTGGTTGAGTTCGTCATAGGTGTAACCGGTCGTGTTACCTTGGCTGTCCGTTATAGATGTTATGTTGCCGTGTTTATCGTATTCCAGCTTGTTGGTCGACGCATCCGGCAGTTGTATTTGCACTACCTTGCCGTTTTGGTCTATACCAAAGTCTAACTTGTTGCCCATTGGGTCTGTTGTGGACAGCAGATTGCCACGGTTATCAAACGTGTTAACTACCTGCCCGCCATTCGGCAGAGATATACTCACAGGCTTGTTAAACTCGTTATACTCCACCGCTGTTAGGTGCCCCAGCGGGTTGGTCGAACTTGTTAACCGATTGCGCACATCGTAAGTGTACTGCCACCTATTGCCCTTGCGGTCGGTGTGGCCGGTGCGGTTATTGCTTTCGTCGTATGCAAAACTCTCATTGCTGCCGTCTTCATAAGTTATGCCGGTTGTACGGTAGCGCGCGTCATGCCTATACTTTGTTTTGTGCCCCAGCTGATTAACGTACGTTGTGGTTTTGGTCGTTTCGCCATACTTGTATTCCATTGTGCCGCCGTCGGGTAACACTTGTTTGGCTGTCCGCCCCATCGCGTCGAATTGGTTGGTTAACGTGGTGATGCCCATTGGGTTGGTTATCGTTTCCATTCGGTTGTTGCTGTCGTAGGTGTAAACATATGCACTTCCACCAGGCTGCGTTACTTTTGTTAGGTGGTTGTTTTTGCATTCAAAAGACACCACGCGCCCGGTATGGTCGGTTATAGTTTGTAGCCTGCTTGTGCTATCTGTTTCGCCTTCACTATACACAAAGTTAAGACTGCCACCGGCGTTGTACACTTCTGTTAGCAAGCCGCCGGCATCGTAGGTTAATCCGGTAGCGTTACCATTCATATCAGAAATCTGCGTCAGCTGACCTTGCTGGTTAAAGTTATGCCCGCCAAAGTCTGCCGTTACCAACAACCAGCCGCCATCTTCCTGCCGCACTAGGTCGCTGGTGCAATCGTCTTGCGACATGTACTGGTTGCCGCTGGTTAACACAAAGTTTTCGATATGCCCGTCCGCAAACGATATGGTTATATGCTTGCCTTTCGCACCTTCGTGCAACTTGATATTGTAATTATGCGTCCAGCCCATGCCCAGTACGCCGCTGGCGTTGTCCAAGGCGTTGTAGAAGCGCGTAAACTCCAGCGCATACCGCCCCGGTATGGTTATATCCGTTTTGCTGTACACAAAGTTGCCGGTGGACATATTTACCGGGTCGCCGGCGCAGGCTGTTGCCGGCGGGAAACCAAACAGCATTCTGCCTAGCGGGTCTTTTACTATATTGCCTAGCGTGTTCATTGCATCGATAGCTTGTTGCTGTGCGGGAGAAATATCTCCTATACGTTCTGCCAGCTCGTTGATTTTGTTCAGCTGGTAGGTTATCCGGTCTTTTATGTCCTCGAACACGCCCGCGTGGCGGTTGTCTGTATCGTGTGCTTGCTGTTGCAGGTCGCGGAATAGCTGCATGAGTTCGCGCTTGGCGCGGTCTAGCTCGTAGGCTTCGCGGTCCAGCTTGCGGGCTGCTTCGCGTAGGGCTAGTACCAGCTCCCGCAACCGCAACATCTCTTCTCGCCTTGCTGCGCTGCGCGTCGAGCATCGCTCTTGCCTGTCTCGCCATCTTCTTTCGGTAGTTGTTACCCCGTTAGTTGTTGTCGTATGGTCGAACCAATAGCCGGTACATATATACACATGCGGGTTGGCTTCCAGCCAGTTGGCTCTTTCCTCGTGGCGGTTGGCTAGCTCCAGTGCCTCTTTGGCTCGGCGGCGCAGGTCTTCTGACTGGTTGCTCATTACGCGTTCTGTTACGGAGCGCACCTGCTCGGCGGAGTCTACATTCCATATGAAGTCGTCCATTTTATTCTCCGCCTCCTATGCCAGTCATTTCATTTGCAAAACGGCGCGTTTGCACTGCCATGCTCTCCGTCGTTTCCCGGAAGGCGTTTAGGGCTTGTTTCATCTCGTAGTTTATGTTTAGTAGCTGAGGCGTTGCGCCCGGCACTATGAATATTGTGTTGCACATCTCTTCAAGTTCCACGGCGCATTTATGTAGGCATTCGCCGACTTCATCGTCCAGGCGCGCTATTTCGTGCGATATGGACGTGTACTCGCCGCGGTTTACCACTATGTTGGATACGCTGCGGCGGCCTACTACTGCGCGGCCGTTTTCTGCGTCTTCCGGGTCGAATGGTAGCGGTTGAATACGTAGTTCTCGGTTATCGGTGCGGTTTTGTTCCACCGCGCCTACGGCTCGTTGGTGCGCTACTTGTGCGTTGGTTAGGAATAATTTTGCTGCTGTTCCGGCGAATCCGTTTGGCATGGTCCTCTACCTCCCTGGTTGCATGGGCGAGCAGGCTGCCCTTCGGCAGCCGTCCAGCCTTACTGGGGCACCGTGCACGCCCCCTTGTCCAAATATTCTTGCCAGGTGGCGGTCTTGTTCTTTGACCATTAGTGCCGTGGCCTCCATTGCGTTTATCATGCGCGATATGGTTTCTATACCTGCGTGGGCACGGCGGCAGTTTACTTCCAGTGCGTCTTGTATTACTCCGTTGGTGCGGCTGTCCATCCGGTTAAGCCGCGACTGTGTGCCGCGGTATTTCATATCTATTTCGCGTCGCTGGGTTTCTAGGTAGTTCCGCATGTGCCGTGTTTTTGAGAATATTTCCGTGTGGTTAATTTTTAATTCCATTTGGCTGTCCTCCCGCTCGTACGGAATAGTATTATCCGTTCTATACGTGTTTTATTTTTTGCTTTGTCTTTGCTTTGTCTTTGCTTTGTCAAAACTAAATGACGCTGACGTCACCGTTTTGTCGTTTTTGATAAAAGCATTACACCTGGCTCTATAGGCTGTTTTTCTTGGTTTTACACCAGCGGCATTTTTACTTGCCCTATTTCGCCGCGTTTGTACCAGAGGCCTATGTCCGGTGTGGCTTTGTAATTGCGCGCCACTTGTGCTTGCAGCATCGTTTGCTCACTTGGGTTGCCTAGTATCAGCCCCAGCTGTGTGTCGCGGAACTTTTTGGTTAGCGTTTCAAAACCCTTCATGCCCGCGGGTGCGGTGGTTACTATAAAACACAGCCCTAAGTCCATGGCATCCAGCACCAGCACCCAGCAAAATTAAAGATTATTCGCTTGCACTCAAAACCTCTTATCAATTCCTACTTTTACGATTTCAAATTCATACGCCAGTCCAAATCACCACGGTCAAGCGCAAGCAGCAACGCCTCGGCCGTAGCTAAATTACTAGCCACAGGGATATTATGCACATCGCAAAGCCTAAGTAGCGACCCAATATCCGGCTCGTAATGCTTGGGCGTTAAAGGGTCGCGCAAGAAGATAACCAAATCCACATCATTTAAAGCCACCTGCGCACTAAGCTGGTGCTCGCCACCCAAATGCCCCGCAAGATATTTATTAATAGGCAAATTAATGGCCTCTTCCAACAGCTGCCCCGTAGTGCCTGTGGCATAAATACTGTGCTTGCTCAGAATATGCCTATAAGCAATGCAAAGGTTCTCCATCAGTTTCTTCTTGTTGTCGTGCGCAATTAATGCAACGTTCATACTTATGCCACCTTTTCTATATTTTCATGTTTTGTTTTTTTTGAAAAAAGCTTACGAGCCCAGGCACAGAGCCATTTGGGATAGAGATTGCGGCTCGGAGGCCACAATAACGGGCAGTTTTGTTTTTTTTGTCGAAGGTGCTCCACATCGCACTATAAGCTACCTTGAATGTTTTAAGCCCGGCGTTAGCCGGGTGTCAAACTAACCCAACTACCGGCGGCGGGAGGCTTGCCTTTGGCACGGGCTACGCCCGCATGCCCGTCCCCTTTGGGCCTTTGCCTTGAGCGATTGCCGGGTGTCCGCACATTTTTTTCGCAATGTGGCGGGCTTGCCCGCCGCTTGTGGAAAAATGGGTGGGCGCACGGTACTAGCGCAAGGCAAAGGCCCAAAGGGGACGGGCATGCGGGCGTAGCCCGTGCCAAAGGCATGCCTCCCACCGCCCTTAATCATCTTCAAACATGGAACGTTTACGCGGCTGCGCCACATTAAACACCATGCCCATAGCTATCATATGCACCCAAATCATACTGCCGCCAAAAGACAAAAACGGAAACGGCATGCCCGTATTGGGCAATATATTCGTAGTAACACCCACATGCACAAATGTTTCAAAAATAAGCATCCCCGCAACACCGGCGGCAATCAACTTGCCTTCCATATCCGCCGCGCGCTGCCCTATTCTAATGCACTTCACAATTATAAAACCAATAACCATCAGTAGCACAGCCGCCCCAATAAACCCAAACTGCTCTGCCACAAGAGAAAACACAAAGTCGTTATGGCCATTGGCCACATAGGAATTATTCAAAAATCCCCTGCCCGTAAGCCCGCCGCCACTTATTGCCCGTAGCGAGCTCTGCGTCTGATGAAACTCATCGCTGCCAATTATAGGGTTTTGCCAAGTAGTTATCCGCCTGAGTTGGAACGGGCTTAGCAACCGAGCTAAAATAACAGGGACTTCACGCTGCAAATCCAGCCAAATAAGCACCACTATCGGAGCCAACAAACCAAGCCCCACTAAAATTGTACGGAAATAAAGCCCCGCAACAAACAGCACAGTTAAAGATGTAAACAAAACCACCAGCGATGCAGAAAGGGAAGGCTGTCTGGTTACCAAAAACACAGGCACCATAATAAGCACCAGTATAAGCCCTACCCACCAAACCTTGTTAAAGGTTTCTTTTTTTGCATCAAGAAATTTTGCCAAAAAAATGATCATAAATAGCTTGGAAAATTCCGAGGGTTGCATGCTTATGCGCCCAAGGCCCGGTACCGGTATCCATAACCAGCGGGCAACATTTGTGCCATCATCCACACCGGTTATCATTACCAATGCCAACAGCACAATCATAAGCCCGTAGATATACAAATAAAAACGGGTGATAAACCGGTAGTCTATAAAAGACACCAGCACCATCAAAATCCCCCCGCTTATAATATATATCCGCTGACGGGTCCAAAATTCTCCAAATTGGTTAACAATAAATTGCGGTGCACTTGGGGCATTGCCAAAGGCATAAACCATAAAAACGCCAAATACCCCAATAAGAATAACCGCAATTGCCAGAGCATAATCGTAATTTTTAGCAAATTCTTTTATACGAACCTTGGTCATTATCTGCGCCTTCTGCCGTCTTTAATTGGGATATCTACGCTAAGCACACTTATAGATTCGCGGCCGTCGTCGCATGGCTCGCTGGTTACTTGCATATCTAAATCCATATCCTCTGTGTCTACATAACGTGCCAAAACTTCCAATATGTCATTTTTAATCATCTCCACAAGGTCGGGAGAACAATTCGAGCGGTCGTGCATCAAAACTAACTTCAACCTGTCTCGGGCAATAGAACCCGGCTTAGGCTTTTGCGGAAAAAGTCTGGAAAGTAAACTCATCTAACGCACCTCCTGATTACGAGCCTGAAAAGATTTTTTTAAGCTTGCCAAAAAAACCTCTTCCTGCGTCCAAATCCATGAGGGGTACACTTTCGCCAAGCATGCGGCGCACTATGTCTCTGTATGCTTGCCCCGCAAGTGATTTTTCGTCTGCTACGCAAGGTTCGCCCTTGTTGGTGCTGGTTACAATACTTTCGTCGTCAGGCACAATGCCCAGCACATCTATGGCTAACAGCTCAGTCACGTCTTCCAATGACATCATGTCGCCTTTGCGCACCATATCCGGGCGAATACGGTTTAATATAAGTAAGGGATTGCCAACTTCGGCAGCCTCCAGCAGTCCCACAATGCGGTCTGCATCACGCACGGCAGAAACTTCCGGCGTAGTAACAACTATGGCCTTATCTGCACCGGCAATGGCATTTTTGAAGCCTTGTTCAATACCCGCAGGGCAGTCCAACAACACATAGTCAAACTCTTCTGTTAACTGCTCGCACAATTTTTTCATCTGCTCCGGCGTTACCGCCTCTTTATCTTTAGTTTGCGCCGCCGGCAGAAGGCACAAAGTTTCGTAGCGTTTGTCTTTAATCAACGCTTGTTTCAAGCGGCAGTTGCCTTCTATAACGTCAATGATGTCGTACACGATGCGGTTCTCCAAGCCCATTACAACATCCAAATTCCTAAGGCCTATATCCGCATCAACAAGCACAACTTTTTTCCCCTGTATAGCAAGCCCGGCACCTACGTTTGCAGTAGATGTAGTCTTGCCTACGCCTCCCTTACCGGAGGTTATTACATATACTTCTCCCATTTTATATTCTCCTTTACAAATCCCCTATAAATATTTGTCCCTCGTTTGTGTACGCAACCGATGCTTTGGCCGCTTCGCCCTTTTGTGGCTTTTTAACCGTGGCAATAAGGTTTGCAATGCGCAACTGCGTAGGCTGGAACTTCAATGCCGCAACAAAGCAGGTTTCGTTACCGCTTGCCCCGGCATGCGCCATGCCCTTCAAAGCCCCAAGCACAGTTATATTGCCTTCGGCAATAACTTCACCACCGGGGTTCACATCCCCCAACAGCACAACCGAACCATCAAACCGTATGGTCTGCCCGGAGCGCAAGCCACCTTGATAATAAGCGGTGTTACTGGCGGCGTAATTTATATTTTTAGGTATCACCGCCGCTACCTTGCTTGGAATATCCACATCCCCGGTACGTTTTTTTATACGCTCCGGCGGTTTCAATTCCAATTCCTTGTCCGCAAGCGTAACCACCATTGTGGTTTCCGTTGTAATAACCTCCACAAGGCGCGCTTCTTCTTCCTTGGAGAGATTGCGCCCTTTAAATGCAATTTGTGCATCCGCACCTTCAAAAAATTGCTTGGCAGCAGAAACTTTCTTACGCAGTGCGTCTTCCAGCGTTGCAAAATCCATTACGTCGTCCAGCATAATGTTTATAACATCGCCTCTGCTTTTTATTGTTATAGCTTGTTTTGCTGTCATGCTTTACCTCCTTAATGTTCCGGCGGTTACCGGCCTGTCCGGCTCTATGCCCAGCCCAAGTGTTATGCCAATCATATCCCGCGCAAGGTTTGCGGAAATTAATCTAAATGCCTGCGTGCTTCCCTGCGGTACATTTACATAAACGGCTATTAGCGGGTCATCTATAGGCGCAAATGCCCCAAAAGAAGAATGCGAAAATACCGTGCCTACCTCTTCTGCCGTACCCGTTTTGCCTGCCACATCTATTGGGAAGTTGCGGAAAGCATCCAGTGCCGTACCCCCTGCCCCGGGCTGGGTTACAAGGCGCATGCCTTCTATAACAGCATCCCACGTAGTGTCGGAAACTTCTATTTGGTGCGGCAAAACTGTAGGAATTGTGCGGCTAACTACATTACCTCCGGCATCTTCTCTATGGCTTACAAGGAACAGATTATAATTTGTACCCCTAGTCGCAATTGTTGCCATAGTACGCACCATTTGTGCCGGCGTGTAGTTGTTTATCCCCTGCCCTATTGAAACTTGAGAAGTATCTACAGCCCGCCAATCCAGCGCACTTGCAGGGGCAAATGGGTTAAATTGCAAATAGCGTAACCGCTTAAACTCCGGCGAAGCCATTGTATTACCTTCAAACCCACGGGCTACAAAATCCATTGGGTGTTCACCAATTTCAACACCCGTTGGGTCATTTAATCCGAACATTTCCATATATCGGTTAAGGGTAGTTATCCCTTCGTACACGGCAACGCTGCTGCCATTACCTAAACGGAATGCAATATCCGCAAAAAAGTAGTTACAACTTACCGCAATCGCCTGCGCTACATTGATAGAGCCATGTCCGCCGCCCGTGTGCCAACAACGTACATGGTGCTGCCCCTGGGATGGGAACGCAACCCTGTCGGTAATGCGGGTATTTGTTGTAATTGCTCCATTCTCCAGCGCAGCAACGGCGGTTATCATTTTGAAAGTAGAGCCCGGTGCGCGTGTTTCCCTAAACGGGCGGTTAATCATTGGGTGTGTAGGGTCCAGTGTATTTATTCTAAACCAGTAGTCGTTATCGAAATTATTTGCAAGGCGGTTGTTGTCATATGAAGGATAAGTTGCCGCCGCAAGCACCGCACCGGTGTTAACGCATGTAAGAACTATCGAACCTGTTACCGGTTGTGTGTTTAAAAGCTGAGGCGTTAACTCTCGCTCATTAATTTTTTCAATTAATACATCGCGAGCTTGGCCGGGCCGGGTGATTAGCCTCTCTTCTACACTGCCGTCCGGGTCTGTTATCTGCCCTGTGCCAATAAGTGTTAGAAGAATTTGCGCCGCTGTTATCTGCCGCGAGGTAACTCCTTCTGTTATCACCGCTTGAATTTGCAAACGATTTTCCATGTTGTTGGCATTAGTCGTAGCTTCCGGGAAGTGCTCTAAAACATATTCCCGGAGCGGAAAGGCCAAATTATCAACTTCCGCTTCCATTACGGCTCTTATATCTAAATTGTGCGCATTTACAAAATTGATAAGCACTTCTTCTACGGTTACAGCAGGTTCTCTGCTGTGATTTAGGTTTAATCTGCCAATCAGTGCCCTGCTTAGAGCATCTTCCAGTGCGTAAAAGGCAGCCATCTGCAACTCTAAATCTATTGTGAGGAACACTCTGTCGCCCGGGATAGGGTCTACTTGCCGTATTGGGCTGCCAATCATACGCCCGGCAGCGTCTACCTGAAAAACTTCAAGCCCGGGCGTGCCCCGCAGAGCCAATTCCATAGAACGTTCAAGCCCCGCCCTGCCAAACAAATCTTCCGCGGTGTAGCCCAAATGTCCATGCGTTTCCAACTGCTCGGGCAAAATTTGGCGCAAATAACCAATCATATGAGACATGTACTGCCCGCCGGGATAATGGCGGCTGGTTTCGGTATCTATAAACAATCCTGTGAAAAAGTGCGGTTGCTCCAAAATAGCTGCAATAGTTTCCTGGGAAATGTTATGCGCAAATGTAATAGGCGTAGGTTCGTAAGTGGCAGAAAATCCAAAAAAGCGCTGCTGGAAAATCATACTGCGGAAGTTCATTATGCGCCTTGCATCCTCGTTAGATAGTTCAATGTCGATACCAAACTGGCGGCGCAAATGGTTCCACGATTCTTCTGCTGTGGCAGTTTCCGGGTTAGGCACTGCCATGTCTGCCTTCCAGCGGTATTCTCTCCGGCTTATGATATCGTCGCTTGCGCCGGTTATAGTAAATTCAAAAGGTTCGTTCCGCGATATGGGGAATGTATCTACAAAATCTTCGTTGTTTTGCTCAAACAACAATACAAGTTCCAGCAAAGCCTCATTGGAAATACGCACACTTGGGTCCATTTTCACAACAAAGTGTATTTCGTTTATAGCAAGCGGCCTGCCGTGCCTGTCGTAAATTGTGCCCCTAAGCGGCGGCAAGGTGCGAGTTACTTCCCCCGTTTGTGGTGCAGGCGGTGCAAACTGCCCAGCCTCAATTATCTGTAAGTTAAAAAGCTGCTGCAAAAGGATGTAGAACAAAATAACCGTTATTATCAAAAGCCATAAAAGCCGCTCGGACAAAAAACTGCCAACAGCTTTGGAAACATCTCTTATAAATTCCTTCAACTCATAACGCAGATAAATCACCCCTCGTCGCGGCCTTTAAACAGGCTGTTAAAGTTAGCCTCGTGTTTTTCCAGCCTTTTATTAATAAGGTGCATCAATACATAAATGGGTATAGACAAAGACACTGTGTACACGACCGTAGGCAAAATTATCGCCCGCAAATAAAACCAAAATTCTATCTGCCCGGTGAACATAACCGTGGTTACATATAACAAAAACTGATGCACGGTACTTGCCAGAAGTACAACCATAAACGGCAGAAAGTAATTATCTTTAAAAAAATCCTTAAACGGCTTGCCGCAAACATATCCCAGTAAAAAACCCAACAGCGCAAATATTCCGATAAACAAACCACTTGATAAGTCTTGCACAAGCCCTGCGAACAAACCAAACAGGGCACCTTCTATTTCGTTACGCATTATTGCGTAGCTTACAATGAGTATAAGTGCAGTGTCCGGGATAGCCCCAAAGATAGCTATATGCGGAAACAGCGTAGATTGCAGCACAAAGTTTATTAACACTAGAAGGGCTAACACTAAAATCCGCACGTTCTCAGTCCTCTACTATAAATGTGTGCCCATCCTCTGTTGCGGTTTCGTCTCCAACCATAGTAACAATGGATACAAACTCGATATCATCTAAAGTAGCGGCAGGGCGAATGATTGCATAACGTGTGTGCCCGTCCGGGTTTGGGTGGATACTAACCACAGTACCAACAAGCAACCCCGCCGGGAAAATGGAACTATGCGTAGATGTAAACAGCTCGTCCCCCACTATTATTTGCGATGCGGGTTCTATCCTATCCATACGCACAAGCCCTTGCTGCATCAAACGCATATCGCCGCTTACCATGCCAACATCGTCTGTACGCGGGTTCATTACCGCTACGGAAAAACTGCTGTCTATAATAGAAACAAATTGCGACCTGTTTGGATGTACTTGACGAATTACACCAAGCAGCCCACCGCCGCCAAGTATTGGCATGTTGTTGGTTATGCCATCGTTTTCGCCGCGGTCTACAAAAAATCTGCTGTGCCATACATTTGGGCTTACACCAATAATTCTAGCGCCTGTTGTTGGCAGTTCGCCATAACGCTGGTTAATGTCCAAAAGTTCGCTTAACCTAGCGTTCTCTTCCGCCGCAAATTGAAGACGATGATTTTCTATCAAGAGTGTGTTGTTTGCTTCTTCTAACCGCTGTATTTCTTCCGCCATACGCAGGTTGTTGCCAAAGCCCGCAAATTGGCCGCCTATCCAGCCGATAGTTGCATTAAGCCCCTGTTGCATTGGAGTTACAATGCGTGAAAGAAAACCGCCAAACACAGTGGTGCCCACGGCAGGGTTAATTGTAACTACAATTGCTATCAAGCATAAAACAATGCCTGTTATAAGAAACAAGCGTCTACGCTTTTCCAAAAATTCTATCATCGCATCACCGCCTGCGGCTATGCAACAGCACATTTTGCAACTGGTCAAAATGCTCTATTACGAGACCTGTGCCGTGCGCTACACAGTTTAGTGGCTCCTCTGCTTGATAAGTTGGTATTCCGGTTTCAGATTCTATAAGCCTGTCCAGCCCTTTTAACAATGCGCCGCCGCCTGCAAGTACAATGCCCGCTTCCATAATATCTGCGGCAAGCTCCGGCGGGGTTTTCTCCAGTGTAAGTTTTATCGCATCTACAATTTTTTCTGCAGGTTCTGCCAATGCGTTGGCGACATCTTCTTCAGAAAGGGTTACAGTGCGCGGCAAACCGGAAACCAAGTCTCGCCCTCGTATATCTAAGGTTATATTTCTATCCGGTTTAAATACGCAACCTAAAGTTAATTTTATTTCCTCCGCTGTACGGTCGCCAATTAACAGCCCATACTCGCGCCTCATATATGCAACTATAGAGTTATCCATTTCATCCCCGGCAATGGCCAGTGACTTGCTGGTTACAATACCGCAAAGGGAAATTATTGCTATTTCGCTTGTGCCGCCGCCAATATCCACTATCATGCTGCCCGTAGGCTCAGACACCGGTAGTTCTGCGCCTATTGCGGCGGCCATAGGTTCTTCTATAAGCGCGACAGAGCGCATGGATATGCCGGACTTCATTGTGGCTTCTTCAATTGCGCGCTTTTCTACCTCTGTAACGCCGGAGGGTACACAAACAATGACATAGGGCTTGCGGAAAAACCTGCATTTAGCCCTAGCCTTTTTAATAAAGTATCTGAGCATTTGGCTCGTTACTTCAAAATCTGCAATAACGCCGCTTTTCAAAGGGCGAATGGCGGTGATACTACCCGGTGTACGCCCTATCATTTGCTTAGCTTCGTCGCCAACGGCCATAACTTTTTTTGTTTGCGTATTAATAGCCACAACAGACGGCTCGTTTAAAACAATACCTGCACCTTTGGCAAAAACCAATGTGTTTGCTGTGCCTAAGTCTATACCTAAGTAAGATTTGAACATATATGTCACTTTCTTTCCAAAGTCAATATCTGGTTTGTACGCAGTTAAATTGTTGCCAAAAAATGTGAAAAACACACCTGCCACCGCTTTTTTGTATCTTTGATTATCCCACAAATTTTCCGAAAATACAAATTTCTTAGACATGTTCTTAGGCTTTAATCACAATCGTTGCAATTTTCTACAACCTAAAAAAAGTATCAAGGTTTTAACCTTTATAAAGGCCAAAACCTTGATACCCTTTTTTGTTAATTACCTAACAAAAACCGTCACTTCCATTACATCTTCATGCCAAAGCGTAATAGCGTCAAAATTTTCGATAACGTACCTTAAAGGCACTAAAACACGCCCATTAATCAGTACAGGCACGCCCAAACCACCGGGCAAAGGTTGACCCATTGGCAAGCTAAGCACTACACCATTTTTATAGATATAAGCCGTAGCTGTCGCGTCATCCCACCTAGGGGTTGCGCCAAGAGCCTCGGCTACCAAGCGTAGCGGCACCATAGTGCGGCCTCCGGATAAGAAAGGTGCCACATCACTTGTTAGCAGTGCGCCGTTGTAGTAGTAGCTGTATGAATCAATTGTTAAGCGTAAAAGCGGCGCTGGTAATTCGTAAACCATTACACCAATTAAACCGGAAGCGTACAACTCGAAATAGAAGAAGTCTCCGCAATCTGAGAAGGCACCGGATATTACTTCGTATTCCTCGGTTTCGAGGTTGAATACAAAGCCTCTAAACATCAGCCTTTGCACGTCGCTAAGGCTCAAATCGCCTACATATACGCTTATTATGGCTTGGATATCGTCGGTTACTTCCCCGCCTTGCTCTACTGCAAAATTATGCATTTCGTAATTTAAAAACAGCTCATTAATACTGTCACGCGCTAAGATTTCTTCTAGGAATTCCTCTGGTAACGCTGCATCATATTGATAAAGTTGAATGGATGCATCTACATCTCTATCGGTTAAAACGGCAGTAAAGCGTGCAGTTTCGTTTTCGTTCATTCGCGCAACAGTTGCAGAGCCTGCCGGGGTTGGGGTGCTGGGTGGCGTAGTTGTTGTATCTCCACCGGAAGGGGTATTTCTTGTTACAGTTACAACGTATTCCAGCTTGGTATCATCCTCTGCGGTAACTGTTACTGTAATTGGGTTTGCACCTACTACTAAGTTGTGCGCGCCATCGCCTTCAATAGTTGCATTTTCGCAATTTGCGGTTGCTTCTAGCGTAATACTTGCAACAGTATTTCCCACTGTTACACTGTATGCACGTATTGCGGGAGAAAATGCCGGAGATAACGTACCCGCGCTTACGTTAAGGGCGGAAAGAGTTGCATCGCTGCTTTCTTCTCTTGCTGCTCTTATTACAGTTACATAGTAGTTTTGAGTGTCACCATTTGCAGCTGTAACGGTAATAGTAAATTCGTTTGGCCCCACCGCTAGTGTGCGTGTACCAATATCACCGGTAATGCCCGTAGCAAGAGGATTTGCTGCTGCCGCAAGTGTAATGCTTGTAACATCATACTCAACTTCAACGCTGTATTGAACAGTTGATGGGGCAAATGCTGGATATAACGTGCCCGGAGTTACAGTTAATCCGGTTAGCGTTGTGTTAGCACTTGGCGCAATAATCCCGCTAAAAGTTAACGGTGCACCATTGTACGTAACAGTAACCGAGATGGCACCGGCTTCACTTGGAGTGCCGGAAATTGTGTGGGTTGCTTCGTCAAAAATTAGTCCGGCAGGCAGTGTGTAGCTAAAACTAGGCGATTTAGGTACCGGGGAGAAATTAAGGCCGGGAAATGCGGTGAAAATAACTTCGTGCGAGTAAGCAACGCCAACCATTCCGCCTGGCAGAGCAAGGCTGGTTGCAGTTATTTCCGGCGCTTCAAACCACCAAGTTATAGTGTCAACTTGCTCAAAAGGAGGCGCTCCACCAACAAAACGGGACAATGTTATATAAAACGCTTCTCCTTCCTCTAAGTCTAAGTCCTCAATAGTCACATCAAAGGCACCATCTGCAACAGACATTCCCACAGGGGCGGCCAATGGTTCACCACTTAGAGCTTCTGCTAAAGCAGCCACATGCATACCATTTTGCAATCCACCGGCTGTTATTCTTAGTGCACCGGTTATCGGATTGTAAGTGGCACTTAAATGTTCATCAGTGGGGCCGACAGGCTGACTAAAAACATTAAGCGGCAACAATGCCAAACACAGCAACATGGATAAAGCCAGTACAATAAATTTTTTTTTCATATCCTACTCATCCTCTCCTGGGCGTATCCATATTCCGGCAAGAAGCGGTGTTTCATTTCCAAGCAAGAAACTCATAACATCTTCGACCAAAAATATATGAAGGATATTGTCATAAGCATCAAAGTAAATAGTCTGGTATTCGCCGGCCATTACGAAAGTAACTCCACCGCCGGGCGTGCGTAAGGCTACAAGCCATAAACCTTCAAGGTCATCCTTGTTTTCGATTCTTACAACAATGCTGTTTTCATCTTCACAATAGCTTTCTACAGTAATTGCAGGGTCTGTAGAATACACTGTGATTTTAATTGTGTAAGAAATATTCGTGGGTTCTCCTGCGTTGTACAACCGTGCTGTAATGCCAGCTACACCTGCGCTAATCCCTGTAACAACGCCATCGTCAACCAATGCAATTGCAGCATCACTTGTTGCCCAACGGATTTCCCAGCCATCAGGCAAATCGGCACCTGATGGAAGAAGATTTGCTGCCAATTGCAAGGCATAGCCGATTTCAACTTCCAGCTTTGCGTACTCGTAGTAAAGGGTAACTACGATGCCTGTAGCATATGGTGGCAGCACCATCACCTTAAATGTCACGCCATCGCCAACATAGGTAGTGCCGTTATGAATACGTGCGGTAATAGCAACAGGCTCTATTGTTGGTGAAACACCACGCAATAAACCTTCGTCTGATACGGTGGCATTTGCCGTTACACTAGAAGCCCAGTTGATACGCCATCCGGTAGGCAACGGAAATGCAGCATCGGCAGGCAGTAATCCTATAAAGTCGTTTAAGTCAAGGTCCGGCTCACCAATTCTTATAGCCGCAGGGGAAGTACCTATAATCACAAGTTCCGTAGGGTTAGGGCGTACCACAGTAACATTAAATGTTGCAGCCGCGCCAACGGCGGTTTCACCATTCATAAGCTGTGCGGTTATTGTTGCGGCACCCAGCGCATCGCCTCTAAATGTGGCGGTGAGTTTATCCCCATTTGCGACAGTTACATCAGTTAAAGCATTATCAGGGGATGAGCTCCACGCAATCCGCCAGCCGTCAGGCAGTTGATAACCCTGCGCCATAGGGTCAAACACTACCGAAAATGTCCCGGTTTCGTGAAGGGTTATTTCAGTAGGGGCGGACGAAACAGCCACAACTGTGTTTGGGGTTACATAGATAACAAACTCCACCGGTTCGCCTATATCTGATGAGCCAAAGCCATCTACAGTGTAAAGCTGCGCTGTAACTACTGCCCGGCCTAAACCCACAGCCGTTACAGTTGCAGTTAAATCTTGGCTACCGGAAGGAATGGTTACGACGGTACCTTCACAATCCGAGTCCCATCTAATATAAGCAGAATGTGGCAATGCCAAGAAGGAATCCGGAGCAAGCACGGTTCTTAATTCGGCAGTGTTTGTAACGAATAGCTCAAACTCTGTTTCATCGTAGGCGTCTAGCTCGGACGGCTGTAGCCTTATTCGGAAAGGTACTCTGTTGCTTACTTCATTGCCGGCAGGGTCTTCCAGCCATACTTGGAAGTCGATAACAGCCGGTGGTGGCTCGGGAGCAGTAAACTCAATTGAGAAACCGTTATCAATTGACGTAAACGCAACTTCGGGGGTGCTTATCCAATTGATTGTGAATGGCCCTTCTGGTGCTATCAAAACTGTTGCGGCCGGATGAGAAAGCGCTACTGTAAGTGTTACATCATCGCCCGCTAAAACATTGGGCCATTGGTTAACGCCGGCAACTAACCTTGGTGCTACATACACTGTAAAATCGGTTGTTATAGGTTCTGCTATAGTAGCAGGGCCTGTAAGCGTTGCTCTTATTACTGCTCTACCGGGAAGAATGCCGGTTACAACCGCTGTAAGATTTGCATCAGCGATAGTTACATAATCGGCACCTTCTACAACGCTCCACGAAATTCCAAAACCGCTTGGCAAACCGGTGAATGGTGCGCCCAATGTTACCGCAAGGTCAGTAGTTTCGTTAAGTGACACATAAAGAGGAGTTTCGTAAGAGATAAGCTCCCCGGGGAACGCCCTAACACGGAATTCAACATGATTGCCTACAAATGTCTCGCATTCCATGGAGCGCAACTGTGCCCTAAACCAGGTATCGCCGGGGCTGGTGGGTGTTGCAACAAGGCTCATATCATACAGGCCATCTAGCACATAAGTTGCTGTACCGTATGTTTCTGTAAGAGTCCAAATGACCTCTAGCCCCATTTTATCCAATGCTGCTGTGCCGCTGGGGTTAAGGGCTACCTCAAGGGTTATATCGCCGCCAAGCGGTGCATACAGCCACTGCGTACCAACACGCACAAGTTCCGGCGGGTTAACTACGTTAACTTCAAACGTTGTGTAGTCGACGAAAATTCCGTCAACATACAGGTTTGCAAATACTGTTACAGGGCTCGGATTTGCACCGGTTACTGCTACCGTTGCGGATAAATTATTGCCGGTTACAGTTACATTCGTGGCATTATCTCTAACACCCCAATGGATTGCTACGCCCAAGTCTGCTAGTTCTGCCCAAGTTTTATCGTTGAACACATCCGGGCAAAGAACCGCATGAATTTCAGCAAACAGGCCGTTAACTATATATGCCGGACTAGCTCCGGGAGCAGGATAAATGCCGCCGGGCTGTGACCCTATTGTGAAGGTAATGGAGTCAACATAACCACCGGGGCCATAAAGCGTTGCGGTTACTGTTACGGTGCCTTCTACACGCACTATTCTGTAGAAACCATCGTCACAGGATTCAGCTAAATCGAAATACACGGTGCCGTCTGTTTCATTGGCAGTCCATACAATTTCAAAAAGATTTCCGAGTACTGCACCTTCCGGAAGTAGCTTTACGCCAACTCGCCGGTACTGGCCATGAGGGATGTTGAAGTTTGATTCCGTATCATCTGCCACAATATTTGTTGGACGGGGAACCACGTTGATATTGAAAATTACATAGTCCCATTCGTAGTCATCTTCACCCAATGGCGTGCGTGGATTTGAAGCCCACAGCGTTGCCGTAACAGTTGTCTCGCCAACCTCCAATGCTTCGATTGTTGTTGTTAGTGATGATATATTGGCTACATCCACTGTTGTATCATCTGCGGATTCCCACGCAACAGAAAATTGATGAGGAAGTGCTGTAAATGCAATTGGGTCAAGTATGGCCGCTAAATTCATTTCTGTGCCTACTAGAATAGTCACGTCTTGCGAAACGGCATACGTTATGCCGCTTGGCCTTGCCACTACTGCGCCAAATGTTACCCCATCACCCACATCAAAACCCTCAGGGCATACAAGCTGTGCTGTGATAGAGCCGGAGCCTGTGGCCAACGCATTTACAGCTGCCTCTTGGCCGCCGGAAGGCTCTATAGAGAAAATCGTGCCATTGGGAGTTTCCCAGCGAATTGTATAATTTCCCAGCGCGGCATTGGCCGGATAAAGTGCTACGGCAAAGGTTTCCGGCGTACCTGCTACCGCAAAACGATGCCATGCATCTGTAGGGGTAACAAATCTCAACCCTTCAGGTGCGGGAGGAACAAACGGAACTACTTCCACAGGGAAAGCCACACTGGTGACGTTGGTATTATTTTCGTCCCTAAGTATCGCCGTAACTGTGCCAAGGTTGCCGCCGGATGGATTATAAGCGGGAGCGGTAACAGTTCCTGTAAAGCCGTTTGCAGCTACTGTAAAACCACCACCCGCAACCCATACTATTGACCAGTTCCAAGGAATTGCTGTGAATTCTTCCGGGAGCAGCCCTACTTGGAACACTGCGGTTTCGCCTTCAACTATCGCGTAGCGCACAGTATGGTCAGGGTAGACAGAAGTCATCGAACGTGTACGTGCTTCTACAAGAGAGAAATGCTGTAAAGCAGTAGCCGGGTTGGAATCCACCGGGACA
>Ga0123355_10003802_pt1 | contig 21823 bp, 13 predicted proteins | sample TergutEmb28metaG_3_FD_89872 | JGI IMG/M metagenome (GOLD analysis project Ga0123355, IMG submission 89872) | Embiratermes neotenicus P1 segment gut microbial communities from Petit-Saut dam, French Guiana - Emb289 P1 | ecosystem: Host-associated > Arthropoda: Insects > Digestive system > Gut ...
AAATCTGTAATACCACCATAAAAAAAACGTGAAAAAGTGAGGTGAAAAAATAACTTTATTTAATTTAGGGTCCTTAAAAAAATAATAAAAATAAATAAAAATTATTTTTTTTTAAAAAGAAAAAAAAAAAAAAAAAAAAAAATCACTCAAAACTTCTCATTTCAGTACTGCACACATACTTTATTCTACACTAAGACCTCAAGGCCTCATCACTTGAGGTTTTGAGATGCATTGTTCATTTTTACCAATGCCATACCGATCAACTCTGCTTGATTTTCACAATAACAGTGTTAGGGTACAGTAATTTGAGGTAATAAAGTCCAGTGAGTGATAAAAATATGAAAATTTAAACCAAGGAGCTAAGTTACATTAAGTCCAGCAAAGATGATCAACTGATTTGTTGGTTACTTAATAGTGCGGCCATGTAGAGACACTGGTAACTGTTGTGAAGAAGGAAGTGTGTTTGAGTTTGGTGACTCTGTGAATTGTGAACATCAGGATGTAAAACAATGTCATCATATAGTTGTCTTAAAATGAAAGCTGTGTAAGTATTCACAAACCTGATGTGCGTTTGGTTGGAATTTAAAATCTGAAGAAAGAAACAGTCATTACTCTTTGAACAAATGAAAGAAATTCGTAGTAGCTGACCATATTTTAAAAAAAATTCAGTACTCCTGGATCTTATTTAAAACTGATGAAACATACTTGTTATCTTTATTTCATATTTCAAATTATCATTAAAATTTAATATTAGGAAGTTTCAACAGCAGAAAGGTAGAGAACTTAAGGTACTTTATTTTTTATGTTTCCAGCTCTGTAGTATACTTGGTACAATGACAAATTAATGATGATGAAATGTAGTAATATATATACTTAAAATCAGATGTAACCTCATAATTTCATGCCAAGGTTGTGTTTTAACTTTAAGTGTATAAAAAAAATACAAATACTTGTAGATGCATTTATGATATGTATAATGAAATAATACTTATGCCTATTTACAACTCTTTTAACACTAATCATCCCAGAAATTAAATACTGCTATCAAGTGGCCACTGAATGTTTTTATACACTGAACAAAAAAATTACCTCCACATAAACATTTTTGGGACTCATCACTCAAAAATGTGAGTTCTTAATAAATGTCACTACTGTGTTACTTTAACCTTTAGAATGTGGCCTCATAAATCCCACAATTCTGGTGCAGCCAGAGCATTGTTCAGTTTAAATGCCCACTGCAGGATAGTGTTTTCCCTTCCAGATGAAAAGGAGGTACATTTAATGGGATAGTGTCATCCTGGTTGTTGTTTCAAGTTTAACATGAATTCACACTGCTGCCTTATTCGTACTGCCTACCCTAATGAAGAGAATGACCATCATCATAAAATTAATCTGGGTTTGGAAATTTCATAAGTATTTACATATCATTAAGTATGAAATGTATCTCACAAGCCTTTCTGTAACAAACCTCTATTATAAAACCCTGTATCTCTGGCAGATACAGTATGATATAGTTCAACAGCCACTGTTAATCAAGTACCTGACTGTACATGTCCAGTGCCATAAGAACATGCATGTTCAGTGAAAATTAAAAAATATTTTGCATGCCTTCACAAATTTCATACTCTTCAATACTGGAACTTAATATCTTATGGATTGAAATTATGCAAGGTTTGAGGATCTCAGGTATGAAGATAAACTGTCTTCATTGATGTTATGCCATTAAGGACTGACAGAAAAGGTACCAGGGTTTCAGAGGAGGAACCTGTTACTTCCATCTTCATGGATGGACACACAACACTGACATGGTGAAGTCTACTCGCTGAAGTGTTCTGTTATATCTTGCTGCATTGTCATGTTGCTAGTATTACATGTTTGTGTTGTAGCATTATGATGGGTAGCAGCAGCAGTAGAACATCTAATAGAATTCAGAAATTACCACACCATTAACAGGCTGACAGTCACAAGTAGACCACCAGAATACCAAACCAAAGTGGAGACTATCAGAATCCAAAACTGAAACCAGTATGATTTCGTAAAAAATAAAGTGTCAGTGTGCTTCATAATATCTGCTGCAATACCATCTGGAAGACGCATGGACGACGAAAACACCAGTGATGCATGCACAAACTAACTGAACCATACACAACAGAATGGTGCACAGACCATTCAGCTGAGTGAAGTGGGGGGAGGGAAAGACAAAGAAAAAACTTGCGAGTGATTGAAGTGATCTCATATCTGATATAGACAACAATGAGAACAGCTAAAAAACATACTCCTGAACTAATAAACGTGTCTTTTAAATGTTTTAATTAATTCAGTGTTACGTATTTATGTGAATATTGACACTAGTGGTGGTTATAGATACAAGACGTGCATACAAACTGCACATTAACTTGTTGCTGTTAAGCGTGATGATGATGACACACCACAGCACTTAAAGCCATTTCAATAAACTACATGACACTGTGTGTAAAGGCCATAGGCCATTTATTGTGAAATATGTTTCATTAGTAAGGTCACACAGAAAGGGCAATGAAGTGTGTTAAAACAGAGGTAAGAGATAAAGTTCCTTGGTGTGTGCAGTGAAGGCATATTAGGAGACTTGGGGAATAGCTCCATTCATTGTCAGCTGTGGCACTCAATTGAGACAAGTGGTCAGCATCATGCCCCAACCACTCTCAAACAGAATGTACCCCCAGTATCACTGAATAGGAGGCTGGATGTGTCTCTGGACATTTCTGGAGAAGAGAAAAATTTCTTCACCCTGCTGGTAAATGAGCCCCAGATCATCCAGCCCACAGCTTAGTCGCTATACCAACTAAACTGCTGCAACAAAACCTATGGGAACATCCACATAGGTCAAAATATATCTGATGCATTTCCTGTTCAGAATGGTCTGATACAAGATGCAACACCATCCCTTTTCAATTTTGCATTACGATACAGGGTGAAGGAAAACCTACTTGGATTAGAACTGGATGGAACACATCAGCTGTAATGCTTCATTGGGTGAAAAAGATGATTGTCCTAGTAAGGTGTGTCTAAAAGCAACACAGAAAAAAACTACGTCCTCATACAGCAAAGTATAGATATTTTTTAAAATGATAAAGTCATGATTTCCTCAAGAAAGTGACAACAGAGTAAGTTTAGGGACTTACTGATACCACTCAGTTCAAAATCTTTTGTATTCTCATCTCCTACCAAAAATCTGAAGATTAAAACATCAAAACTATAACTTTGAACGTTCTATGTGAATGTGAAGCTTTGTCACTCACAAAAAGGGATGAACATAGATACAGGGTGTTTCAGAACAGGATGCTGAGGAGAACATTTGGATCTAAGAGGAAGAAATGAGAGATTAAAGAAACCTACATGAAGAGCTACATTAATTCATATTGACTAAATATGAGGGTGACAATGGGGCATGTAAGAGCGATGTAAAAAAAAATGCATATAGTTTTGATCAGAAAATATAAAGTGATGAAAATACAATATCACTGAAAGACATTTTACAGAAATAGTGCAAGACTACAGACTGGTTCATATAATAAAACCAACGAGATGCACTAATTTCTCAAATTTATTTTTGGAATAGAACTACATGTTTCAGACAGGTTTTCTGTCCATCATCAGGAGTCTAGTACTGTATACACAGCAACAGGTATGTCATACAGCAAGCAGTCAGCAAAACCTGTATGACATATACCTTTTGTTGTGTATACAGTACGAGACTCCTGATGATGGACAGTAAACCTGTCTGAAACATGTAGAGTTCTATTCCAAAAATAAATTTGAGAAAATAGTGCATCTCATTGGTTTTATTATAAGAATATATCACAATGCACAGTCTTCTGAATGTCAAACTACAGATGGGATTCATCTGGCTCAGGAATAGTACCAAAAATAGTCTCTTGTGTGTACAGAAATGAGTTATTGGGTTTCTAAGGCAAATTTAATGTGTGGCTGAACCCCCGTCCATGGAATTTGTTATAAATGGAAGGACATCAATGGGACAATAGGGAACGTTTCTACTAACAATTCTAAACATATATTTTATTTTCCACTCATGAGATTAGCCACAGGTCACACTGGAAAAGTCCAAAAGGCTGTGGATTTCTCAACACTAATCTGATTCCCAACTCGCATTCCTTAATCTTTCATTTTCACAGTTACATTTACTATTCAAGTGGCTATGATAGATAAAATCATTGTGTAACACCCTGCTTGTACTGACCAACAAGATGCAGCTTCTAGTGGCCACTAAGATCTCAGGTAACTCAGACACTGAGATCATGGTTTAGAATTCTGCTCATGGCAAGGAAATTTGTCCATGTTTTAATGCACCATCCTGTATTGGAAGGGGCCTTGCAGCAATCTAATAATCCAATGTTATGGAATTCTGGTGGTACAATTATCCACTTAAACAAACATAAAATTATGAAACAGTGGTCCTGTTGGATAAGGGTGGACAAATGAAATTCATGCATCGACTTACCACAGGTTTCCAGAACCAACCTTAATCCATACACGTTAAATAGCTTTGCCATAAAATGCACAGAAGAGTAACACTCCTCTATGTCTCCATTTTATGCATGACACAAAAAACATGTACAGTCTGACGCAACCTGTGCATGAGACGGCCATCTATAGGTGTGATGATACCAGAGGCTGTGTAATGCAATTTTGACCTCCTGATGATGAGCACATGTGCTCGAAACATGTAGAGGCATGAAATAAACTTATTATAAAACAAAAATTTTATGCATCAAGTTGGTTAATTACTGAGATAAATATACTGAGATGCACAGTCAGCAAAACGTCAAAACTTGGTAACTGCTTCAGCATGTAATGTGCAACGACTGTTTTTTTGGCATTAACTGCATGAAAGGTACTAATTTATTACTGTGAATTTGATTTTAGAGTATGCACTTACCATCCTAAGTTACAATTTGTATGCAATTTGTTAGTCTTTTAAGTTTTTAATTATAATTTTAAACAATATAACAAATGTAATTTTGACTGCAATTAATGTTTAACAGCTTGTATGTTACTATAATACAAACCCTTGAGAAGGGACTGAAACATGTTGGGTGATAACAGAATATGCTTTTTAGCAATCATAATGCATGCTGTTGACACTTTTTAAAGAAATTTAATAAAACCAAATCATTTTTAACTACAGTGAACTTCTGTTTAAAAAATAAACACAATAAATGATTCCATACTGTAAGGACATGGAAGATGAATGATGCTGCGAACAAATGAATCATGGTAAGTAATGGGATTGCCACCAGGAGCTGGGACAGCTGCACACCAACAAACGAAACATCATTTTCCTTAAAAAGTACAAGAAACAATGTAGCAATAATATTTAACAATGCTCCTCAAAAAATTAAATCTCTTTGTTTCTCAAAGTTGTCAGTGCATTCCAATCGTAATTCCATCCAGCTGCACATCCATGTAATAACAGCACTGGTCCTAAGAAGAGGATTTAGTTTGAACCTGTGTGCAGAGAAATTGCATTAAAATAAAAACCAAAAAATGGTATTTCACTACCACTTACATCAGTCTGGTTTCCTGTATCACACAAAAGGTTCACAATGCAAATCCAAAACTAAGTGATCAATGTGAGGAGCATATGACTTGACATGATGGAGATGCAATACTGACACTCTCCATGAAACTTTGTGCACTTCCCACAGAATGCTGCAAATGGAATGAGAGACATGGATGGCCCAAACCTTCCACTCAACTTTCTTCCAACTAACAGAATCATTCCTAATAAATAATTCATAACCATCAAAACCAAAAGAGTGTTTACAAGTTTCATTCAGGAATCTATTAGATGTTTCACAACTGAGAATATGTTTGCACCCCATACACAACACAGTCTCATCTGTTTTAGAGTTATGATTATCAAGACCAGTCTTAATATCTTCCTTGTCAATTCCTGACGTGACATTTCCATGGACATGCAGCATTCCTCCAGTTGACTTCAGAACCTTACAAGCAATCTGCCAGCCAGACTCAGAAGATGGCAACAATCCCAAGTTCACTCTGTCCGCCATATTACACAACTGCACCTGGACAACAAACAAACCCTTAAAAAATGGATTTCCAGTAGATATGAGAGACTGCATTACATCATAACAAAGACAGATTTTAACAATCAACTTGGTGATCAACAATGAGGGTGACCTGGATGAAGAGACATGCAGACAGAAATTAAACGGTATGCAAACAAGTGCAGAAGAAGAGACTGGAGAAAAACAGAACCAGTAGTAAATGACTTCACAAAGTGACAGCCCACAAAAGTAGGAAGTCGATACATTTATGACATCAGAAAACGTTTAAAATAGGCACAGGACATGACTTGCGTACCTCTTCTATAACACCACAACTACTGTTCATTCCGATTTAATGCAGAACTGATCTGTGCAGTTTCATGTAATTAGCTGTAACAGTCCACTACTTACTTCACACTATGTTGCATGATTTATCATATTTCATCTACAAGTTCATGCCATTAGCCTACAGCACATAACATGCAGGTGGAACTTGCTACTACACCAGTCACATTCAGTACCTTCTGGTTGTTGCCTTCAATTATCCTGCATCTTTCATTAACATTGTTCTGAATCAAATTCTTCCTGAAATCAAAATAAAACAGGCATTATAAGGTGTAATAAAAAATTAAGTAACTCATGATCTAATATGCGCAGCTGACAGTTACCCAGTTGTCAAGAATCCCCATGCCATTACACCATCATCACAAATGCCTGTCACTTGGCCCTGTCCAGAATCAGCTTATTCTACCTCCTACATTCCTACCACATATCTGCCACTATCCATTTTAACACTGTCCTACCATCTATGCACTTGAAATTTCTTAACCACACTTTTGTACACATTTCTTGCTTCCCCCATTTCATTAGGCCATGATTACTGGTGCCAGATTACACACCAAGGCTTCTTCCACATCCTTCTTAGTCCAACAGCTTTCCACACAGAAATTCTAAACACATTTCTTGTTACTGAAACAATTATAAATATGTACCTCAAAGCAATAACAGCATTGGGATTCCATTCACAGGCATGGACCAACCGTGCTCCAGCATGAATGAGGTAAGGCAGAGTGAAGTAGCCAATCCCCGCATACAAGTCCACAACCACTTCACCCTCACACCTGAACTTGGCAACCCTATGACGTTCTGGAGCATTGCCAGCACTGAACATGCACTTTGTTACATCCCAGCTGTAACTAAATCATACAAAACATTACTGTCAATAATGTCTGCTTTTATAACTGACAACTTGTAGATATATAGAAAAAATCCTAACAGAAGTTGCATGTTTTTCAAAATCTTTGAAGATCTCAGAGTCCTACAAACAACACAACACGAAAAGTAACATCACTTGTACTGTTTATCCTAGCTCAGTCTGCAAAAGTGTCATGCTGATAATACTGCAGTATTTAAGAACACGGATTCAATACTACAACAGGATCTGTGAGGTCCAGCTTGCAATACCACAATGACATAAAATATTCCCCCATTTTATGCCTCCCTACAGCACCTATTTTCTTGTTGGCATTTTATAATCTTGGCAGATCATATAATGAACACTGCAGATAAAAAAACTCAAATAAAAGGTCAGTACAATAATAACCGAGATTCAAAAGGTGCACTCTGTAACAGAGAACACAAGGGTTTCCACATGCATGAAAACTGAATCCCAAAGCTACTCTATGAATATATACTGAAAAGTAAATGATGTTATACATCATGTGACAAAAAATGGGAGTGCTGTATAGTTACACCCTCATGATTGTATTACTGTTTTATCGTAACCATTTTATTGATGTGTATTGCCATATGTTAGTTGCAGCTCTAGAGTTTACATTACGCAGGTCAAGGGAAATAGTTCTAAGAACTCTGTACGCATATGCCTGCTGCGAAAACAGAGTGGCCAGTGGTACATGGTCAAGCACTTAAGGCGACCAGCGATCGGTGGACCCATCAGTTGACAGTGAATCCTTTGTACTCTACTTGAAACCTTACACTGCATTACGCAGACTCTCGATCTAGCAGTCTCTGGGGCAAGACGTCCCAAGATCATCTGGCGAGTCCAGCGGCAGCAGTGGTATCTAATTACTCTCCTCTTTCTTATGTGTAAACTACTAATTATTAGTAAAGGCTATCAACTGAAGTATATGAAAGTTACACTGCATAGCCACCACACTCCCTCACTCCGTCTAAGCAAAGAAGTTGGATCCATGCCCTGACTGGACAACATCTGAGATACGTCCAATCAGAGTAGTTTCTTTGGTGGATACAACAGAAACATCTACTTAGTGTCAGATGCGCAGTTAAGACGAGAGGAGCGTGCACCTACAAAGAGAGTAAGGTAGTCTAGTACCACTTGAGTGACAATCAGGGTTCGAGATTGAGCCGACACCGCCGGTCCAGCATCCGAAAGAGAGCAGAGACCGCCGTTCAGGGTTCAAGATTGAGCCAACATCGCCGGTCCAGCGTCTGAAGGAGAGCGGAAACCACCGTTCAAGGTTCGAGATTGAGCTGACACCGCCGGTCCAGCATCAGAGGGAGAGCAGAAACTGTCGTGCAGGGTTCAAGGCTGAGCCAACCACGGGTTGAGGTGTATGCCAGCAGGAGAAGTAGCTCCGGTACACTGAACCAGCTACAGTGAGTCTTTACTCAACTAATCCTATCCGTGGATTCTCCTAGTTTGAGTTCACGAAGTGCAGTGAGTGGTCAGCCCTCTAAAATGGATGGGGATTTTATTAGTGTAGGGGAAGCCTTGAAGTTGACACCACCATTTAAAAGACATAAGCAGGAGGTTCTGGCATTCATTGGGAATGTAGACACTGCATTCGATGTAATCAACCCTAGCCAAGAGGCCATTTTGTACGAATTCGTGCTAACGCGAATTAGTGGAGAGCCAAGAACAGCAATCAGTCACAGGAACATCGAAAGTTGGGCGGAACTTAAAGAGTTTTTGCAAAATACTTACATAGAAAAACAAACCCTAGACTTCCATGCGAGTCAACTGTTAAAGGCTAGGCAAGGGAAAGACGAAAAGGTGGCGGACTGGATCCACGCCCTGACCGGACAACATCTGAGATACGTCCTATCAGAGTAGTTTCTTTGGTGGATACACAGGAGAAAACATTTTATTCTCTGTAACTACAACAGAACAAGAGCTTCAAAGGTGATGGTGCTGACAACTGTTAGTTCCAAAGATACATCAGTACTGTGTGTGTGCACGTGTGTGTCTGCACATGTGCAAGTGTACGTGCATGTACACGTTCTCACTTTCTACACAATACAGACACTAAACCAAAAAAGACACTAAAATGTGACAACATTATATCAACTCAGGTCCCAAGAAGTTAAATTCTTCCAAGAGATAAACTGACAATCATAAGTACAAGAGATATCTAACATGAAATGTGGATACATCGAACAATGCCTCTTGCGGCTACAGATGTTATGTGGCTGTCAATGATCGAATCAAAAGTCCACACCTGATTCCATTATCCACAAACTCCACCCAACTGGAATCACCCCACATCAACTGAACATTTGGTGTACGAAATCCATCTGAGGCAATGTGACTTTTTAGAGCCACACGTTTTCCATTGAGAACTGCACACACTTCTGTCCATAGTTTCGGCCCTGGAAAAAATCACCATACTCCATATTACTCATTTCTTTCCTCCAGTCATATGGAAAGGGACCTCGATGCAAAGCAAATGTACTCTGATCCCAGTGAATAAATGCAGCCCAAAAGTTCAATTGTGTGTGGTGACAGAGCACACAGCTTGTTCATTACAGGTCCTGATTCCACATCACAGATTCATAACAAAGACTTCCGAGTACATACCACAAAGCCTATTTATGCCTAATTTCCTAGAGCACTGTCTGCTCTACAGAAATGTTAACATCTTACTTAAATAGTTTAAATCTATTATAAAGCAATAAAATTCAATGTAGCAGGTGGGATGAAGAGGATCTACTGCCATACATTTCACAAGAGAACATTCAATGTTGCCAGCATTACTCCTACCTCACCTGTCTGCCATTTCATACATTTTGTAAACTTTTCATAGGCATAAATATATTTATACATATACATACACATACACTCTCCCATTCTGTCATAACAAATTGTCTGGAATGACCCACCCTATATCAACACTGCATTTACAGGAGGATCTCTCTCAACTAAAATAATCTCAATTAATTTCGCTAGTGTCAGAACCAAATGTGACAAAATTTCAGGGGATAACTGCACATTCACTGAAACAAAATTCTAAAGACCCTATGTGTCCAAAATGTTTCTGGAGGGGTTCTGAGATTATCGAAGGCATATCTGTAATCAATTCCTCCACCACAAAAAGGCAGACAGGATTTCAGGCTTCTGATATGTGGTCAATGAGAACTGCATTCTTCTGGGTTATTACAAAGCAGGTAGTAGTAACTCCTTTATCAACATTTCAGGACAACTTATGGGTGCCATCTTCAAGGATTCCTGAAGTGAAGAAGGGATCAACAGGCCATCCTGAAACATCAGTAAGAAATTGCCACTCCCCACAGTGTAATAACCCAGGAGAACGCAATTCTCACTACCAGGTAGGTTTACACACTAATATTCCCGCAATATATTGCAAAAATATAAAAGCCCTAAAACAATTCTGTTTCCTCCTAGTGGCCTTTATTTTTTTTTTGCTGTCCACAAACTTGGCTAAAGACAGAGGCACTCATTCATTCATTAGTATTCAGCCTCGAAGGCCAGGCTTGGCAGGAACCAGAGCCTAGTCATGTGACCGGTATGGCTCTGGCACACTGCATACTGGGCAAGTTCTTGGGGGTAGTTTGCCATTGTTTTCCCCTGCCTTTAGACGTTCCCACTTTAGCCACCAGGTGCCTCCGTCCGCAACAACGCGAGAGATCCTAACAGCGAAAGGTGGAACTGTTGGCGAGAAAGATGTCTGGTAGTAATTTTGCCTAAATTCCGACTTCCACGTAAATTTAGGGATATCTTACATGCCGCAAATCTACGACATGGGACTGACGGCTTTACTTCCCCTCCAAAGGAAGGCATGCTGAGGATTTTTTTGCCCTAAAAATCCGACGGCTTCGGCCGGATTTGAACCCGCAAACTTGGGTACTAAAGGCCAGCACGCTACCCCTAGACCACTACAATCTTTTAAAATATGAGAAATTATTTACAAAAGGACACAGTGTAAAATCTCGAGACACTTGTATCTTCAGCAACACTGCTGTGAGACTCTCAAATCTCAGCAGAGCTTACTGAACCATTAATGTGAAACATGACATACTGGTGACACCGATGATCCTCTACGGAATCACAATGGAAATGTCAATGTAAAAACAAGTACACCTTCATTGCATGTGTGTAATGAATGTATGTTAGCAAACTCTCTATTGCAGCTATCACTAACATAGCTTCATGCACGTGAAGCTCTGTACACATGTCACAGAACACCATGCATATAAATCACTTAGTTCAAATCTCACACAGTGAGCTTATGGATCAGGAATTTAAATGGCAACCATAAATGTTATCAATCTGTTTCCCACCAAATCCCTTCCTTCCAACACTTCAACACCCATGTCTGAAGTTCAGAATACAAATTGTGTTTTATATATGTGTAATATCTGGTGATATTTATGGCAAACTTTATCCCTATCATGACGTATTACAGACAGAATTTTCAGACTGTAGATCCCATAAAATGAGTGCTGCCTGTAGTAAAACCCCCTTCAACCACCTTCCAGTTCACATTTCATGTAAAATAGTTACTGTTCAGATACTAATAATTGCATAAAACTTACCTATTACAACATGTACCCAATTACGTAACCAAATTTTAGTTACTAACCCGCTTCACTCCAAACTAGGCTCTTAAAGTATTTGTCACCATTAAACAGCAGAAAATCCCCATACTTCTCCCACGAAGTTGGGATTTCAGACTCAAGGCTTCCGTCCCACAAGCCTCTACTTCTCATCAATGCCTCAAGCATCTGTCTGAATCTCTCTTTTCTTGGGCATGGCACACACATTTTCTCCTTTACTATGTGGAATGGGATACCATTTAGTACAAAAGAACCATCAGTGGCACATACTACATGTATATCATGTTCCACATTTTCCTTCACTGGAATTCCAACTTTGCCACAATATTTCATGCACTGCAGCTTTGGGTATAAGAGATGTCTGCTTTGTAATTCACGTCTGGAATTAAAGTAATTTATAATGCATAGGCTAAATAACATATGCATGATGGAGAAATGTACAGTCACTGACACACATTTATGTTTATACCACACACGCACAAACGCACACACACACACCAACAACCCACTTCCATGTATTATTAAAATCCATGTTCCTTACTTCACAGCACATTGGTTAGTCCTCAACAGAGTAGGGGGCCTCAGTGGCCAAGTATTTCTTATTCACTGTTCTGCCAGAAAGTGACTATACAGCATGAATGAAGTATTAGTGCTTTCTGCATTAGAATACACAGACCATAGTGAAGATTAAGCAATTTTAAACTTTTGTGTAATTTGTTTGGAACCACTCTGGATTGTACCAATGGTATTATATGGGTCATTTTCAGTTGCCATATTCTGATAGGTTTCTCTTTCAAGTCTGTATATTTCTGGAGATTCTTGGTGATAATGCTGTGAAAATCGTGACCGTTGGGAATTGCTACATTTACTTAACTATGCTTGCTGAATGGTTTTGTCAAGTATTATTATTATTTAAATTTAAAACTGGACAAAATCTGTACATGCCTCAAACAATACTCAGTGTACATCCCTACTAACAGTTCCATTTCATCTATTCATATAAACAACAGTTTGCATCAGTGCCAAGATGTGTGGTTCTCAGCACATTTGTGAGGTGGCACAAAGGGAGTTACTGCCTTAACTGTAACAGCTTATTAACATTACCTTGCTGTGTAGGAAAGAGAATATTCCAAACAGAATTAATTCACAGTCACCTGACAAAATTCCACCACTGTGCATACCACCCATTAATTTAAGCATACTCTATTACAGGTTACTAACAGGGTATGTTATACAAAAAGCTTATGGGCCACAGACACATTACAATATCTGTAACTGGCACTTGTATGGCAAACATTAATTCTTCTTCTTCCTCCGTGACCATTCCATTTGCAATTAAACTCCACAATGCAATAACTACAAGATTAATACTCACTTATACAATTCTGGCATACAAAAGTACTATAGCTATACAAGAGCGTATAAATTCAATGAACAGTACGAGCAATATTTTTCTCCCATTTACATTGCTCAGGCTGGGTCTGGTGCACACCGGGTCTGCAACTCAAAGAGAATTTCTTTCTCTCTGGGACATGGAACCTGACCACTCACCTCCAACCACAGACCGAATTCACCTAATCCCCCACCGCTAAATAATTTTAACTAACAGTGACATTAAGTATAAAAACTCCACCTAGTGCCAAGGTTAAGAATGAGTACAGCAATACCTCCACTTCCCCACGTCATAATGGCATGTACTTGGACAACTCTCAATGAAATAATTGCCTTAGTTAGCACCGAATGCTCAAGCAATGGGACAACCGCGTACCTCAATTCCTGACACTGTTTTGGATTCACAACGGCAACCAAACATTCCATCTTCACGCGAACGCAGATCCGTCACACTCATAGTTCACTCTGATCCATGGTTAAACTCTGTTCCGCTTTGTCTAATCCGTGACCAGTCATCCTTGCGATCATGGATTAGGGTATTATATTCAGTGAAACATGCGCATAGAAACCAGAATAGTACTGGCAGGGAAAATACATGACGTCATACTGTGACGTATTTCGGAGAGTGCCGACAGTATAGTCGATATTTTCTGATAGCGTCATCTTTGTGCGACTATTTGCGACCAAAAACGAGGGATTGAAGTTCGATCAGAATATTGTGGGGGTTCGATATTTATCTATTTGTCAGCAGTTGACTCTATCGGATATATCGCGGTAAATTTGGAGTGATGAAGAAATTAAACACCGTCATCGAAGCGACAGATGAAGTATTTTTATTAAATATAAAGATTTAATGTTTTCATGGATTTTGCAACGCGTGCCATCCATTTTGGTAAGAATTTTCCACTGAACTGTCATAGGTTAGGCATACAAGTGATAACCACTACCAACCACCGTACATATAGCAACTCAGAAAGAGTATTGTAGTTTGATTATTCTTTCAGTAGCAGGTAAAGAAGGAGCAGAATGCAACATGGATCAACAAAAGATGCAAATGGTGTTAGCCAGAATGATGGAAGAAAAACACACCTTCACATACAAGAAACTAGTTGTTCCAATGTCAATGCGGAGCATTTACTGGAAATACTTTGGGTTTCCAGCAACAGACGATGGTGATATTCTAACAAAAGTAAAAATTGTGTGCATCTTATGCAAAACACAAATAGCATACAATCGCAATACAAGCAATTTGCGAATGCATTTGCAGAACAAACATGCACATGAATTGCTAGAATTGGAGGCCAATACACCTCCACGCCGCCCAAGTATGGACGCAAAGGAGAAACGATCACATAAGAAGTCTCTCAAGGCCCCAGGTGGAATTGGACCACCACATATCTACACAACAAATGCAGATGGCACAGTGCAGATAGAAGGTGACATCCAATTCATTACAGACCCAAACATTAGCCTTCAGAACTTTGAAGATGAAGAAGGCAGCAGTAATCAAAACAATGTACGAGTTGTGTTGAAGGGTAGTAGTCCTGGTCTGTCAAATCAGAATGTGGCAATTATTCTCCCAGAAGATAATATTAACAGTACTGTCCATGGCATGATGGATGGTAAAACAATATCGGATGCAGTGGCAGAGTTTATGATCCTTGATTTGCAGCTGCCAGATGTTGTGGAGGGTAGAGGTTTCCAGAGGCTTATTGCAACTCTGAGGTCTCCTTGTGAAATACCAAGTAAGACAAAGCTTGAGGAAGAACTCATACCAAAAATCTATGATTCATTTAAAGAGGCTGTCATGTCTACTGTGGCTTGTATCCCTGGTGAGTAAAAATATACCATATCCATTGTCAATCAGTTTGAGTGAATGGATGTGTACTAATGTGCTAAGAATTATTTTTTGAACACAGTTTCAGTTTATAGTGTGGTGATGTATTGCATCTGATAAGTTGGAATGGTTTTTGTTAAGGCACAGAGTGATAGTTTGAGGGATGGAGATAGTAGGTAGGCTGATTGTTATTACTATATAGAAGCTGATTTCTTTGTTTGCCATCTCATTAATACCTAGTGTAAGACTGAAACACTATCCAGTATTATGGTTTGGCCCAATGAGAAGATGTGCTGCTACTGAGTGATCTAATTGGAGACTTTTCCATAAATGAATTTGCTATCCTGATAATGGTGTTACAAGCTTAAACATATAGCTAGAAAGACAGTGGTAATAAAAGAAATGTACAGGTTTAGTGAACTGTGTCCAGTGAACTATTTTGAAATACATATTTATTGAATAGTACAACAGTGTGCTTAAACTAAAGACTGTAATGAACCTTAGGGCTCCATACAATGTGGAATGTTTCTTGACTACTGAAGAATTATTAGCTCTCAAGAAAGACTGCTCCATGGTGTTTGTTAGCTAGTTCATGATGTGTTGCCACAGTTGTGGTGGCTGGTATATACAGTAGAAGAAAATGAACTTGTTTTCTGCATGTCTTATACCTGTCCCCGTTTCACTACAATAATGCTGATCACACTATGTGTCTTGTGTAATAAGGAAATGATTTTTGAGTTTAGGTGAAGTTGGCCTCTCTGTGGAAGAATGGAGCTCAGGAAATGGGGAGGTGTTCGTCACAGTTTCAGTGCATTACCAACACCAGTCAGCAGATACCCTCATGGAAACCAAAGTATTGAGCACAATACATTGTCCCTGTGATGCAGACACAGCACAATGGTCTTTATCATTTGAGAACCTGTTTATGGATTGGAACATCAAGTTGAAACATGTCACAGCTGTTGTGGTGGCAACAACACGGCCTGAAGTGCTCAGAGCTCTGTCTGAAAAGGACCTGACACTTGTTCCATGTCTTGTTCATAGTCTACAGGTAAGAAGTGGTAATTGTTTACAGTTCATGTGGGTAACTAGAAGCATATCGTGTATGCATTTCTGTTCTGCATGTTAAGTCTTTTTTTAATAGATTTCTAGGTGAGAACAGAAAAGTGAATAGTTGTCTTAGAGATACTCAAGTTTCTTAATTTCTTACCGTAACAAAAACATACTTATATTACATTGTGGTCACTGTCATATTGTGTCCGTCATGTTACAGAATCAGTCTGCAAGATTTCTGTCCTTGGCATTCCACCATGTCAGTCTTCACTCATTTCTTGACAAAATCACAGCAAGAAGCAATGCCATCATTTCTTATTCCATGTTCACATGCATATATCCATCTGTCTCCTTGGTATAATCCCACAGTGTTTGATATGCTCCTGATGTAACAGTAATGTTATGACTACTTCCTTAGCTTTGCACTGGTGCATGTTTTGAACAACCAGATGTGGCAGCCATATTGAACAAATGCAGGACTGCTATTGGACTCATTGCTAGGAGTAGTACTGCAACTACAGCCCTCAGAATCCAGGAGCAAATGATGCAGGTGGGTTATAATTATTCTTGTAACTAAATAATTACTAAGAGTTATGTAACTGAACACAGAAGGTTTGATACCTCAAAGACCAAGCCAGTTATTGGGCACTGGTGATATCATTGTGAATTTCCCAAGATACACAGTGTTAGGTATACACAGGGAAGGGTGCTGTGGATTCCTTGTTTGCATATGGATATACTTATGCATGTGAATTGAAAGACTAAACAGATCTTGTTCACTGAAGAGTGTCTTAGTAAACATCGTGCTTATCACACTTTAATGATGCTGTAACACCTACAGATGTTAAGGAGCAAAGCATGATATCTGAAGACTTTTATAAAAATTAGTCAAACTGTTACATTAGCATCTAGGAACCTGATGAAGGTAAAACAGTTAATATCCCAGCTAAGGTCCAAACTTAACACCAAAGCATTATTTACCATGATTTAAAGATGAAAGGCAGATATGATTCAATACTAAATGATCCCTTTACCTGTGAGTTTGTAAGAAGAGGTGTGAATACTGCCACAGACTAAGAGATGTGGGAGAAGAGGTTGCACTGTCATATAGTACGTAACAGGCACTTTCAAAGGATCAGAAAGTATTTATTTTCATATGACTGCCTCAAGATACAGGATTCTGTGTAATTTTTGTACTGTTCTCCCTTGCAGCTGGAGGAGAATGGACTGAAAATGGACTATCCTAGAGTCTGGACTTCAACATACACAATGCTGGAACAGATACTGGTTCGGAAGGGTGTTATGGCATGTGTGCTGGATAATATTGAGGGAATTTTGGATAGAGATGCTGTCACATTGACAGAGGATGAGTGGAAAGTTGTTGAAGACCTAGTCATGGTTTTGGAGCCATTCAAGGTACATGGCAATGACTCTGCACTTTGTACACTGTAATCTTACTACATCACACAGGCTTTCATAAGGGAGGTTGACAGTTTTCACTAAACTGCGACAAAGCCCACAGATTCAATTCTCAGTCACTTACAACTCACTATGAAGTGTATACTGTCTGCTTTATATTTCTTGAAGAGAAAAATTAATAACACTACAGTTTTATTACATATATTCACATGAGTGTGCTGTTGACATGCATGGTGTCCCATGCAATTCAAGGTTTCAACCAATAAATCTTCTTCCTTCCAATTGTAGTTCTGGATACTATTAGGTAATGCATAGTATCTCCCAAAGAAAGTAAACGTGTGTTACACATGGAATTTTTTAAAGTTAAATTATGTTATCAGTTATGAAACTTATATAAGAGTTGATGGTAGTTAGATGATGGAGCAGTGGTGGAATGATAATGACGAGAAAACAAAAGTACCTGGAGGAAAATCTGTGCTGCTGCTACTTTGCCTCAAATCCTACATGGACTGCCTTGAAATTAAACTCACCTCCAAGGCAAGTAACCACCTGAACAGTGGCTTGACCTCATCGAAATCACCACCTTCCTGTACTCATTAGTATTTACCTACATGCAAATTGTATATGCACTTAAGGGTCTTTCTGTATTCAGATGATTAGCCCTTATGGTCCTAAGAGACCATATGCTGCTCTGTTTAACGTGGTCACAAATGGCTGAGCTTGCCATATGCTGGTCTGTCTGTGTTTACTTGGTAGCAATTTAAATGCCCATGTCAAGCTAGAAAAACAAGCCATCAAGATGTACACATGTACAAAAAATGTACAAATGACATCACAATTCCTGAAGGCTGCCTGTAACTAAACATCAATAAATGACGAAAACATTCGGACACCAGAACGTTGCAGTAAGTGGGAAATCAGGATATTACTTGATGAAAAACTTAAAAATTTATACAGCTTACTAAAAATCTGTAGGGTAGTCAAGTGGCATGTGCTTGAATCAGGGACTAGCTCCAGACTGTGTCCAGTAGTATGCTTTTGTGGTGATAGTGATAAACCTTATGGACGCCTAGTTCTCATTCCAGAAGTTGTGAACGGTGCCACATGATTGGAGATCTTTGATAAAATAATGGGCTTACGTTAATTTTTTGCAGGTAACTATAATGACACTTAGTGAAGAAAAAACACCACTGATATCACTGCTTAAGCCTCTTCTTTGGCAACTCAACAGTTCACACCTGAAAGTGAAAGAAGCAGATTCAGAAACAGCCAGGGCTTTCAAGGAGATGCTGTCAGACAGTCTGTCTGAACGGTAAGTGATCATGGCTGCTGATTGGCTTCTGTTTCCGTGTGCATGCAGAGAACTGAACTGCATGGGCTGGAAGTAGATAAACTGAGTCTAAAGTGGGAGAACAGAAGGAGTAGCAAGAAATGTTTCATTCTGGTGAGACCTAGAAATTTGAGTCGTTTAAATGAAACAGTGATTCATATGGTCAATACATAGGTTATATCAGACTGAAATGTCAGCTAACAAGCCCAGTTTGTTCTATTGCCCCCACCCACACAACTCCAAAAAGTAACTCCTGAAATTCAACATTTTTAATCCTCTCAAAATTCATATATAAAGTTACACTAATACATTATTCCATGAAATTCATTCTTTGATAATGTTTTCTTCGCATGTTCAGTGTCTCTCAGTATATAATATTGATCTGTTAACAGTTCTTAATTGCCTTCAGGATTTGTTTTGGCATCACAAATAGTTGCCTTGCCAAATCTTCCTTCCTGCAGATTTTGATTTGTTAATAATTTAGAAGCAACTTGGGTTCTATTTGTAAACTCTGCGTTCTAGATACAGTGATACGGCTGTCAATCTACTACTACAGACAGCCACTACACTGGACCCTCGTTTCAAATTGCTTCCCTATGCCTCAGAGGAAGATAAGAACATCATATCCACTACAATGAAGCAAATGCTTATCAGATTCATTGAAGAGGAAAGGGGGAAGAATGCAGGACCAGTTGAGGAGTCTCCAAGCAAGAAAAGTCGCCTCTCTGGTAAGAAAAGCAGAGATTCACATTCCAATAAATGAGATTCAGGACCTGGCAGGTTAGCTAAAGGTTCAGTGATCTGACTTGTATTTTGCAAGTACTCGGACTGAGTACTGACAAGCCTGGTTTTTATTCCCATGAAGAAATACCAGGCTTGCCAGTTTCTCACCCTGGGGTACTGTCAAAATAAATGTCACATCAGTCAGCCTTCAGCTTCAATTGTTGGTATAGAACGATAAAACATTTTGTCCCCAATTCTTTCTCATTACCATATTTAATCACTTACCTCATCCTTGGCTATAAACACTTATTATTAATGCCTGTAAACAAATTCAACAGCAGCAAGGAAAGTCTGAAGAGCCTTTCAAACATGGTTTGTGTACATATTCTGTCTCTTTCTCAACATACCAGTGATGGGCCTTCTAGCTCAGCCACTTTTGCACACTTTTTCTGCTACAGGTTATTATCCAACTGGCCTTATTAACTAAGTGAATGCCACTGCATCACAGATGTAACTTATGTTGAAACTAAACAAAAAAAAAAAAGACCGACAGTTTAAGAAACAGTGAAGTCACAATTTTGAAGCAGTGCAGACTACTGCAACAGCTTCCTACTTTTTGCATTCTCCTTGTAGCACAAGTTCTCCCCTTCTCCCTCCTGTTGACATTATTGTTATCATCATCATCTTCACATCATCCATATAGTAAAAGGGTGCCTCAAAGGGGAACCATCTTATCTTCACACATCATAAGAAGTGAAAAAAGTCTGTTGCCAATATTGAACACACATGCTTCATGTCCCTGTGTCACCCTTAAGCAGTGTATAAATTTACGGTAACCTTCCAGTCACGCACAAAGATCAAGATATCTGTAACTGATTTTTTTTTTTTTTTTAGTATAATGGAATAAATCTTCTGGCAGGTTTTTCTCATAGACTGTTGATCACTGTGGTCAAGTGTGCATGAGTAAATGACAAGTCCATGTGTAACTACTACATAAATTAAAAAATGCCATCAGAGGTGTATAAAATTTTTCATTTTCATGTAACATGTATTAACCCATTTCCATGCTTAAGATTTCAACTCATGTAACATGAGATCCTGTTTCTTTCTTTCCAGGCATGGAGTTCTTACTGGGAGACTTGTGCTCATCAAAGACGGGGATGCCTGCAGAAGAGCGAGCCAATCTGGAGCTAGTACAGTACCAGTCAGAGAGTACAGCTGCACTTGACTATTGTCCCTTGCAGTGGTGGGCTAAGGCTGCAGCTAAATGCCCCAACCTGGCACGCCTTGCCCGCAAGTACAACTGTGTGCCAGCCTCTGCCACACCTCCTCACCGCATTCCACAGGAGACCCAGGTCCTGTTTGACATGAGGAGAGCATGTCTGGGCCCTGAGCTTGTGGACAAACTTCTGTTTCTCAATGGAAACCACAGCGTGTGATATGTTATTGCTTTGTTCGATGGGCATGGTATGGATGTTGGAGAGGTCATCCAGAGAATGGGTAAGAATCATCTGTATGATATCTCAAAACTGTCAGTCTGTATGACCTGTGCAGTATGCTGTTTCTTTGTGCAGCTTTCTGTAGTAAAGTTGTAGCAATTATTGAAGAAACTGAGAAAGGAAAGCAACAAATGAAACAATATTTGTTTGTTGAATTTTGACATAATATAGGTCATGGAATATATCCCTGCCAAAACAGATACAGGTAAAGAGCTCAAAAAGCTAAAGAATGAAAAAAAAAAAATTATATTTCATAAACATCTTGATTCGAAGGATTCCATTCATATCCTGTACTACACGGCAGTAAATATTCCCCACAAACCACAGTGTTGCTCTCAGTGCCCTATGCTGGCCATGCCATTACTTAATTGATGATCTTTCATAATGGGGGCCTGGGTTCAGTCCCAGGTCAGTGCATGTAGGATTTGTGGTTGCTACAGTGGCACCAGGACAGGTTTGCCTCCAAGTGCTTTGGTTGTTTTGTGTCATTATCATTCCACCAAAGTTACATATTCAACTTTCACTCACCTACCATCAACACTATTTAATCTTAGAAATTAACAGTATCATTAAATCAACCACTCTTCATGACTCTGTCTTCTTCTAAATTTGTTGCAAAAGAACAACTTCTTCAGTGTTGCTATCACGTTTATATGTGATACGTAGC
>Ga0123355_10003803_pt1 | contig 21818 bp, 25 predicted proteins | sample TergutEmb28metaG_3_FD_89872 | JGI IMG/M metagenome (GOLD analysis project Ga0123355, IMG submission 89872) | Embiratermes neotenicus P1 segment gut microbial communities from Petit-Saut dam, French Guiana - Emb289 P1 | ecosystem: Host-associated > Arthropoda: Insects > Digestive system > Gut ...
GCAAAAATCAAACCGGCAATTTGGAGCCGGTTCCAATCTGACCGGGCGATATACCCCGGCGAACAGTCACTCAGCCGCCCGATTCTCGGACATACTCCACGGAAGTGACCCCGGCGCTATGCCAAGCAATCTCCCGCTTCATCGCATTTTCCACGCCAATTGGGCATAGCTTTCCCAATGAGACGCCTTGATAGAATACCAAATTCCCGGGGGGATGTCAATGCTTTTTTTGAATTTTGGGCGAAAAACTTTTGGCCTGGCTTTCATAGGGGCGGCAATCTGCCGCCCGCATGTCGAGCTGCTCCACTCCCCCAGTCAGGCTACGCCTGACAGCCCCCTCACAACGAGGGGGCCAAAGGGCAAAGGCAACGTCAAAACCAACTGCCCAAAAGCCTCCCTCAATTTGAGGGAGGTGGCACGAAGTGCCGGAGGGAGGCCCTGCGTCTGCGCAATCGCACATTTGACAGAAACAGCCCGCATTGCTAAACTGAATATATCATAAATATAATAAAGCGAGCCAACACCATGGACAACCACGACCTGATCCGCCGGGCGGAGGATTTGCATCAACGTAGCATCAATCAAGGCATCGTGACCCACACAAACTTCCTCACCCCTGCGGAGCAATATACATTAAAAAATATTCCCCATCTATCCCCCGGCCTACACACCTCCGGCGGCGGGGCTGATTGTGAGCGGCAGGCGGTCTTTTTCCTGCCGGAGTATCTGTCCCCCGCAGACTTTGACCCCCAGGACTATCTGACCGCCTTCCACGTCCTGTGCCGTTTCGCCCAGCCGGGCCATCGGGATATCCTGGGCAGTCTGTTGGGGCTGGGCATCGCCCGGTGGAGCCTGGGAGATATCTACACCCGGGGAGAGGAGGCCTGGTTCTTCTGCCTGCCCTCCGTGGCGGATCACATCACAAGAGAGCTGACCCACGTGGGCCGAGGCGGCGCCAAAGTGACGGAGCTTCCCCTGGCCTATGTCCCCCCGCCGGAGCGGCAACGGGAAGAACTCTCTTTCACCGCATCCAGCTTGCGCTTAGATGTGCTCCTGGCGGGAACCTTCCGCCTCTCCCGAGACAAGGCCGCCGAGTCCATCGCCACGGGGCTTGTCTCCCTCAATTATACAATCTGTCAAAAACCTGCCGCCTTACTTGCGCCGGGAGATGTCTTCTCCCTCCGGGGCCACGGCAAGGCCCGTCTCGCAGAGTTGGGGGGCAAATCCCGGAAAGACCGCACCTTTGTGACGGTAGAAAAATATCTGTAAGCTCGAAAGGAGCGCCCCCATGGACAACACCATCCGATTTCAATACGCCCAGCGGGGCGATTTGTACCAGATTTCCACATTTCTGGATCACTGCTGGCGCAACACATATCAAACCATTGTCTCAGACAACTATCTGGCCACCATGTCCATGGAAACACGCTATGCGGGGCTGTGCAAGCGATATGACGAAAAAACATCCCGCTTCTTGATGATGTCAGACGGCGATCTGCTCATAGGCGTCACCGTATTCGGCAAATCCTTCACCAAGGGATACGGGGACGACGGCGAGATTTCCGCCATCTACCTGCATCAGGACTACATCGGCAAAGGAATCGGCCATCGCCTGTTCGAGAAAACGGAACAGGCGCTGACCGTCATGGGGTATACGCACTTTGTATTGGATGTGTTCACGGCCAACACCCGGGCTAGACAATTTTATCTAAATCACGGCTATGAGATCGTCGATGAGCGCATGTTTCCTCTGGGGGAGACCGAATACCCCATGACGATCCTGCGCAAGGAAAACCCTCTCACCATCCGGCAAGAGACCCCCGCCGATCACACCGCCGTGTACGATCTGACCAAGACCGCCTTCGCCGAGATGGAACACGCCGACGGAGACGAACAAGACATGGTGGAACGGCTCCGGAAGCGGGACGGGTTTCTCCCCGCACTGTCCCTCGTAGCAGAGCTGGACGGCGAGATCGTGGGGCATATTATATTCACGGAACTCAAAATCGGCGATCACGCCGGCGTGGTCTTAGGGCCGGTCTCCGTCCTGCCGGCCCATATGCGCCAAGGCATCGGCGGCGCTTTGATCCAACGGGGCCACGCTGTGGCAAAGTCCCTGGGGTTCCCCCTCTCCGTCCTGGTGGGCCACGCGGACTACTACCCCCGCTTCGGCTACGAGCCCATCGCCCCCCACGGGATCACTTTCCCCGTAGACGCCCCGGCAGAGTGTATGATGGTGAAGTTCTTAGACGAGAGCGGCAAATCCGTACAGGGGATGGCCAAATTCCCGGCGGAACATTTTCCGGCGGAGGGCGGGTAACGTCTGCCGCTACTCCGCCCGAAATCCGTTGAACCAGGCCCTTTCTCCAAAGGGCTTTTTCTTTGCGTGTTTGACTGGTTGATCAGCAACCCCCACAGGCAGAAAGCATATCAACTCATAGTCGGCGGGGACGCCCAGGATATCCGCCATTTTTCTGCCGATGGCGTCGGCGTCGGTGATTTGGCCCTCATACCAACAGCTCTCATAGCCCAGGGCCACAGCGGCCAGCAGCATGTTTTCGATGGCCGCCGAATAGTCCTGGACATTAAAGCACTTGTCCCTATAGGCGACAATCGCCTGGGTCAGCACACAGATCATGGCCGGGGCGGTTGCGGCAATGGGCAGTTCGGTCACCTCATGCAGTCGGCGTAGCAAGTCCGGATCGTCTACGGCGATAAGGCTTGTGGTCTGGGTGTTGCACCCGGACGGGGCCGCTAACCCGGCCTCCATGATTTTGATCAAATCCGCCCTCGGGACGGCTGTGCTCTGATAGCGTCCCCGATAGCTTGTTCTGTTTTCAATCGCATCTAATGTATTCACGATAAATCCTCCTGCATATATTTGTCTCACATCCATCCGTGCCGGGTCATATCCACCCGGCCGTCGGGCAAAAAGGTCACGCCCTCCGCCTCCAACTCCGCCCGCTGGAGGCCGGGGATGCCGAAGACATCCCCCGGCGGCAGACTGCCGTCTTTGCGCAGCACCCGATGGCTGGGTAGCCCCGCCGGCGCCTTTGACATGGCGTAGCCAACAATTCTGGCGGCTCTAGGCCGTCCGATCAAGCGGGCGATCTTGCCGTAGGAGATCACCTTTCCCGGCGGCACCCGGGCCACGACGCGATAGACTTCTTCTGATAGACCGGACATGGCAAAATCACCGCCTTTACAATAATTTTTCGTTTTTTGGGGTATCCTCATACTATTCGTGCTCTCCCCCGCCTACGGCGGGGAGAACATCATGGTAGCACCAGGAGGACACTCCCTATGGAATCTGTCGCATTTTTCGATGCAAAATCCTATGATAAACTCTGGTTTGACCGGCTGAAAGACCGGCACGGAATCCACCTCAAATACTTCTACAACCGCTTAAATCCCGACACGGCCATTTTGGCCCAGGGGTGCCGGGCAGCGGTGGCCTTTGTCAGCGATACCCTGGATGCCCCCGCCATTGACGCCCTCCGGCAGGCCGGGGTCGAGGCCGTCGCCCTGCGGTCGGCGGGGTATAACCATGTAGACTTAGAGTACGCCCAGGGGACGCTCCGGATTTTCCGTGTCCCGGCCTATTCTCCCCACGCCATCGCGGAGCACGCCATGGCTCTGCTCCTCTGCTTAAACCGGAAAATCCACCGGGCCTATAACCGGGTGCGGGAGTACAATTTCAGCCTCAAGGACTTAATGGGGTTCGACCTCAAGGGCAAGACCGTGGGGGTGGTGGGTACAGGAAAAGTGGGACAGGCGTTTATCGATATCTGCCTGGGATTCGGGATGCGGGTTCTGGCCTCGGACCCCTATCCTATTTCGAGGTATGGCGTAGAGTACGTCTCCCTCCCCGACCTCTGCCGGGAATCGGATGTCATCAGCCTCCACTGCCCCCTGACACGGGAGAGCCATCACATGATTAACCGCCACACCCTGCGCCTGATGAGAGACGGGGTGGTGATTATCAACACGTCCCGGGGCGCACTCATCGACAGCGAGGCGCTGTTGGCGGCCATCAAAGACGAAAAAGTCGGAGCGGCGGGGCTGGATGTCTACGAGGAAGAGGAAGATTTCTTCTACCGGGACGTATCCGGCAGCGTGATCCAGGACGATACGCTGAAACTCCTCCTGGCCACACCGAATGTTTTAGTCACCAGTCACCAGGCCTTCCTCACCGACGAGGCCCTCCGGGGGATCGCCGAGACCACGTTGCAAAATCTAGCGGATTACTTCACCGGACGGGGGTCGAAGAATGAAGTGTCCTATGAGCGGGTTATGGCGCAAACCACAATTAACAATTAGAAAATCCCTTGGCCCTTGAGACTTTAGGCCCCCTCGTTGTGAGGGGGCTGTCAGGCGAAGCCTGACTGGGGGAGCTCCCTTCGACAGGCTTCGCCTGCCACCTCCCTCAATTTGAGGGAGGCTTTTTGTGGGTCTTTGGGTTACGCCATCTTTCCCAATCCGTCCAAAATCGTTCAAGAGCAAGTTGTTCAAAATCTTCCAATGGCGGAGTTTTAGGAGAGCATTTCTCATAAAACGCTTTGATTTCATCAGCAAACGCAAATACGATATCTTTATAGTCCAAAAGAGGCATTGTTATTTGCGTTTTTGCTTTTCTTGTAAGCGTAACGGTATCACCCTTGTGTGTAATCGACCAGTCTAGGCCGCTCGGGCAGTCAATAAAAAGCAGCCTGTCTATTCCTATGTACATAGAATGCCCACAGCAAGGCAAAAACTGTTCTCCACTATTCTCTATATGATCGCTGTATACGGACTCAAGCATTCGGTATGCGCCTGCACTTACCGTCCAATCGTCACTCTTACCATCATCTACGATTTCGTCGCCAATTCTGACAAATACTTTTCCGTGCAAGCACAGGTCGTCCGGGTCGTCGCTTGATCCGGTTATCCAATGCAACTCAATGATTCTAAGTTCAAACTCCAATTTCCAGCACCCCCCTAATGATGAAACAACCGCATCCCCGTAAACACCATGACAATCCCATATTTATCACACATGGCAATCACATGGTCGTCCCGGATGCTCCCGCCGGGTTGGACGATGTAGGCGGTGCCGCTTTTTCTGGCCCGCTCCACGTTGTCGCCAAAGGGGAAGAACGCATCTGATCCCACAGTGACGCCGGTGAGGGTTTTAATCCAATTCCGCTTTTCCGCAGTTGATAGCGGCTCCGGCCGCCGGGTGAAACTCTCCTGCCAGACGCCGTCGGCCAGTACATCTTCCCACTCGTCGGAGAGGTAGACGTCAATGGCGTTGTCCCGGCCGGGACGGCCTAAATCCGGGCGGAAGGGGAGCGCCAAGACACAGGGGTGCTGGCGGAGCCACCAGAGGTCGGCCTTTTGCCCCGCTAACCGGGTACAGTGAATCCGGCTCTGTTGTCCCGCACCGATACCGATGGCCTGTCCGCCTTTCACGTAACAGACGGAATTGGACTGGGTATATTTCAGCGTGATCTGGGCGATGAGCATGTCCAAAATCGCCGATTCCGGGATATCCTTCGCCGCCGTGACCACGTTTTGGAACATGTCCCGGGTAATAGCCGGCTCGCTTCTCCCCTGGGAGAAGATGACACCGAAAATATCCCGCTGTTCCAGGGGCTCCGGCTCGTAATCTGGGTCGATCTGTACCACGTTGTACCCGCCCTTCCGCTTCTCCCGCAAGATCGCCAAGGCCTCGCCGGAATAGCCGGGGGCGATGACGCCGTCGGAGACCTCCCGGGCCAAAAGCGCCGCCGTCTCCCGGTCACAGGGGTCGGACAGGGCCACCCAGTCCCCGTAGGAGCAGAGCCGATCCGCCCCCCGGCCACGGGCATAGGCCGCCGCCAAGGGGGAGAGGTCGAGATCATCTACAAAATAAGCCTGTTTCAGCGTATCCGTCAACGGCAACCCCACCCCCACCCCGGCGGGGCTCACATGCTTAAACGAGGCCGCCCCAGGCAGATCAGTCGCCCTGCGGAGCTCCCGCACCAGTTGCCAGGCATTTAAGGCGTCCATAAAATTGATATACCCCGGCCTGCCGTTCAGCACTTGGATCGGCAACGCCCCATCCGCGACGGACAGGCTGGCGGGGGTCTGGTATGGGTTTAAGCCGTACTTTAGTTGCAGCTCTTTCAACTTATTTTGCCTCCTCATGCCGATTGAAAATCAACGTCTCCGTCTCCCCCGTCCCCAGGGTAATATACCGCACAAAGAGGGAGACTTTGTTATCCGCATCTAAGCTCGTCCAGAGCCTTTTGGCGAAGGATTCCATATCATCTTCCGTGGCAATCGTCCACGGCTCCCCTGCAAACGAGGGCAAGGGATCGCCGTCGTTCTGATACGTATGGATAAAATGCCCCTGACCGGGGAGGGGGCCATACCCATAAAAAAACCGGCGACAGGCGGCTGGGTTCCCGTCGGCGGATTTCAATATGGACAGAGTATACCCCCCGTCCGCCTCCAACAGCCCGGAAATCCGGGGCGTGTAGTTGGGTGCGTCCGGCTCAAATGTGCGGATAGCCAAAGCATTGACAAAAGATTTGCCCCGGGATAAATAATCGCAAATCGTATCCGTCTGATCCCCGTTGGTGACTACTGTCTGCGCCCCCACTGTGCGAACGGGGACATAGAGTATGAGACTGGGATCCGTCACACGGCTCTCGTCGTAAGCTTGGGTGCGGATCCCTGTCTCATTCTCAACAAAAATGCGGTTTCTGCTATTCTCGCTCCGGCCCATGATGAAATAGGCCAGAACCGCCCGATTGCCGTCCGGTGCGAGCCCCAGTACAATCCCCCGACCGGGGTAGGGGTTCTCCCGCAAAAGTGCAAATAGATTATTCATCAATCATCACCTTCCGGCCCTCCACCCGGAGCTTGCCCCGGCAATAGAGGTCCATGGCACGGGGTAAGATGTCCCACTCCCCCAGCTCCATAATCCGGCGCTGGAGGATCTTGGCCGTGTCCGTCTGCTGGACATCCACCGCCTTTTGGAGGATGATGGGGCCGTCGGCGATCTCTTCTGTGACGAAGTGGACCGTGGCACCGGAGACCTTGACCCCCTGATCCAAAACGGCCTGATGTACCCGGAGTCCAATCCAACCCGGCCCGCAAAAAGCGGGCATTAGGGACGGGTGGGCGTTGATGATCCGGTTTTCAAATTCCTTGACGACGGCCCGTTGGAGTATGGGCACAAAGCCCGCCAAAACCACCAGCTCCACGTCTAAATCTTTGAGTTTCTCTAAGAGCGCCGTGTTAAAGGTCCGCTTGGTGGGAAACATGGCGAAATCCACCACGCTGGTCTCGATCCCCGCCGCACGGGCCCGGTCCAGGGCGTAGGCTGTCGGCGTTGATGAGATCACCGCTACCAGTTTACAGTTTTGAATCTCCCCAAACAGCATGGCGGCAATAATGGCCTGGAGATTCGTCCCGCCGCCGGAGACTAAAACAGCAGTTCTTACCAAAGGAGATCAACTCCCTTCTCTTCCGTCTGTGATTAACACATTATACTAACTTTCTTCCCGCTTTTCAAGAACAACGGGAGAATCCAGTTCCAGGGACAGTTTTCCTCTCGTGGCCCGGATGAACCGATTCTCCACATCCGCCCAGTTGACCAGTTTCCACCAGGCGGCCACGTACCCGGCCCGGTCGTTCTGGTATTGGAGATAATAGGCGTGTTCCCACACGTCACAGACCAGGATGGGGACAATCCCCCACTGGGTCAGGTTCTCGTGTTTTTCGCACTGGAGAATCTCCAGGCGCCGAAAGGCGGTGTTATACCCTAAAATCGCCCAACCGGAGCCCGCCACTTTGGTGGCCGCCGCCGTGAATTGGGCCAAAAAGGTCTTGATCCCGCCGAATTGCCAGTCTATGTAGGACTGGGTGTACTTCCCCAGTTCGCCCCCCTGGCCGGGATAGGTCATATTCGTCCAATACACGCTGTGGAGGATATGGCCGGAGCCGTTGAAGGCCACCTGATCCGACCAGTATTGGATCAACTGAAAATTCTCCTCTGCCCTGGCCTTTTGGAGGGCCAGCTCGGCGGCGTTGAGATCGTCTACGTATTTTTTGTGGTGTTTATCGTGGTGGATAATCACGGTTTTGGCATCAATCACCGGCGCCAAGGCGTCCGGTGGATAGGGCAGGGGGGGCAGAGTATGTCCGCCGATTGGGATAGGCTGTTTTGTCTCCATAAGGCGTCGCTCCTTTTTTGCGTTTTCATCCGTTTTTTTATAGATAGAGCATCCTATGCCGGATTTTTGCGTTTTAAGCAAGTACAAGGGCATATTTTTCTTCGGCTTTTCGCTATTTGATCCCAAAACACCGTTTGCCGTTCTCCGTGGTGAGGGCTGCGGCCTCCTGGAGAGAACTCCCCAGTAAATCGGCCAAAGTCTGGGCCACATAGGGCAAGTATAGAGAGCTGTTGCGCTGCCCTCGATAGGGTATAGGGGTCAAATAGGGGGCATCTGTCTCGATCATAATCCGATCCCGGGGCATGGCGTGGATGACCTCGTGGCTCACTCGGGCGTTCTTGTAGGTGATCACGCCGGTGAAGCTCAGATACCAACCCCAGTCCAGTAGCTTCTTGGCCGTCTCCACGCTGCCGGCAAAACAGTGGAACACGCCGGACACGTCCCGGTAGTCGGAGACGATCTCCAAGGTGTCCGCCGTGGCCTCCCGCTCGTGGATAATGGCGGGGAGGTTGAGGCGGCGGGCTAAGTCCATCTGCTCCCGGAAGCGGGCGCGCTGCACATCTCGGGGGGAGTGGTCGTAGTGGTAATCTAATCCAATCTCGCCGATGGCCACCACTTTGGGATGTTCCGCCAGGCCCGCCAAGGTCTCAATAGAGTTATCGTCCATGGTCTTGCTGTCGTGGGGATGGACACCTACGGCGGCGTAGATATACGGAAATTCCTCCGCCAGGGCCACCGCCCTGCGGGAGGTGTTCATACTGCTGCCGGGATTCACCACAAGAGAGACCCCCCTGGCCGGCAGACTGTCCAAGAGTTCCTGCCGATCTGCATCAAACCGGCGGTCGTTGTAGTGGGCGTGGGTATCGAAGTACATAGCGGCTCCTTTGGAAATTTTGATTTTACGAAAAAAAAGATTGAAATTGTATTTTTCTTATGGTATGATGTTTTTCCTGAATCAGCATCAAGATCGGCTAGGTTCGGCGTTACCTGCAACGAAATCTTTTGCGAAAAGGACGCCGCAAAAGAAAGTTTCAGTAAAGAAAGGAAGAACGACATGTTAATTCTCTTAATGACACTCCAGGTGATCTTAGCCCTTGGTTTGATTGTCACCATCTTACTCCAATCCGGGAAGACCCCCGGCCTGTCCAGCACCCTGACGGGTACGGCGGACACATTTATGTCCAAGAACAAGGGCAAGGCTCTGGATAAACAGTTGGCGAAAGCGACAAAATGGGTCGCCATTGTCTTTGTCTTTCTCACTTTGGGCATGACGCTCTTCGTCTAGTTGACAGGTTTATCAATTGAACACAACAAGCTGACGTCTCATTTGCAGACGTCAGCTTTTGCTATTCTTTGAGGTCCAGGGGCCCGAACCCGTGGGGCAGGAGTTCTTCCAGCCGATAGGCCGTATAGTCGCCTTCACCCTTGGCCACGAGGATGCAAAACGTGGCGGGGTCGCAGAATTCCATCATAAACTGACGGCAGACGCCGCAGGGAAACGCGCCCGCGGGATCCGTATCACCCTTGGCCCAGCCCGCCACGGCGATGGCGTCAAATTCCCGCTCCCCGGCGGAGGCCGCCGTGACAAACGCGCTCCGCTCCGCGCATATGGTGGGGCTATAGCCCGCATTTTCAATATTCGCCCCCCGGTAGACGGTGCCGCCCTTCGTCAGCAACGCCGCCCCCACCATGAAATTGGAATAGGGCGAATAGGAGTTTTCTCTCGCTTCAACGGCCGCTTTGACCAGGGCTTTTTGATCGATCATATGGGTGTGCCTCCTGTTGGGTTTTATGGGGGTATACGCTTGCCGCCTATTTTACCATTTATTTTGCAAAATCGCCAGGGGAAATATAGATTGTAGGGCGTGGCACCCTCGACACGCCGGGTTCACCTAAATCGGCGCGCCGAGAGCGTTGCACCCTACGAAGTTGAAAACCACACAATCTGACAGTGTGCAAAGTCACACTAGAACAAATCCCCATTCTCATCGAATACAAGTGTATGAGGCTCCCCTAAGATTTCCAGATCTGGCATCTCTTGGACCTGGGCCAACAGGGTTTCAGAGAGTTCGATCACACCGAGTTCAAGGGTGTTCTTAATCCGGATCATGGTGATTTCTTCCGGGGTTTTCCCGGGCAGCATCTTGATTGCCGCCTGGATCGTATAGCGGTGATTGTCAAAATACATGGGGATCCCGGACAGTATGGTCACCGTGCTGGTCAGTGAATTGGGGTAAGTGGTCTCCGGGTCCATTTTTTCCACGGCCCGCTTGGAACAGACATCCGCCATGCTGAGCCCTGTGGTGTTCCCGTGGGATTCATCGGTTACATCCAGAATCGCAACCCGGGTGGCATCTATGCCGCTTTTGATATTCGGCACAATCCAGCGGCCTGCAATGTTGGGATCCATGCCCTCGCCGCTGATATTTTTCCCAATCTCATCGACGACCAGGACATCCACTTGATCGAACATAATCCGGGCCATCTTCGCTTTTGCCATGTCCAACAGCACGGGCTCCACCTCCGGAATTTCCTCCCGTGTCATGGCGCGTATGACCGCTGTTTTGTCGAAGGCGTTCTCCACCAGCCCCACGCCGAAGAGAATGTCTGCGTGGCGCAATACGCCAAAGGCAAATTGTTCGACATTTTCCGCCAGATGCAGGATGCCGGCCTTGTGACAAACCTCAGCTCCCTGCTGTTTGCCAAGGCCTATGGCCATCATTTTCATCACACCGCTCTCATATCTGGCGCGAAAGGCGGTGTGGGGTTTCACCCGCCCCACGGGAATAATACCGTCCGCTTCCGCCGCGTATTTGTCTATGTGGATCGGCCTTCCGTCGTCTAAGGCCCCGATACAGACGGTCTCCATGGAGGCGTGAATGGGACAGCCAATATACGCCTCTACAATGCCGAAGGACGCCAGCACCTCCATTTGACCGGGGACCGTCGCACCGCCGTGACTGCCCATGGCCGGGATTACAAAGGGGGCGGCGCCCTTTTCTTTTAAAAAGCTGGCAATTTCACGGATGACCAGGGCGATATTGTCCACCCCGCGGCTGCCTGCCGTGATGGCGATGCGCATACCGGGCCTGATAAGCGCAGCGATCGCTTCCCGTGAAAGTTCCTCCCGCAGCGCCCCGGCCACATCTTCGATGCAGCTTTCATCGAATCTTTGACGCGCCCGCACCATGCGCGGGATACAGATATCTTGCAGCATTTCATTTACAGTCCCCATACGCTCCACTCCTCACTCGTGTTCTACTCTATTTATTATAAAATTACTGCTCTTGGAAAGTCAATACTCTTTAAGGGCTGAATCATGTCCTAAAAATAGCTGCTTGTACGTGTTTCCCCCGCCGTAGGCGGGGGAAACACAGGGAGGCTTCAACGAAACCCGAACATGACCCCAGTCCTGCACACACAAATTTGTTTATTTTTTCACTTGAAATTGTTGCCCCGTTTGCAGGGGTGTGATATACTATTTCTTGCTTTGTGCGTATTTCTAGTGTATTCCAGTACAATAACTACTGAGGAAGGATATGATATTTATGAGCAAGAAATTTGTCTACCAGTTCTCCGAATCAGACGGCACCATGCGGGAACTCCTGGGCGGAAAAGGCGCAAACCTGGCTGAAATGACCAGCCTGGGGATGCCCGTCCCAGAGGGGTTTGTCATCACCACTGAGGCGTGTACCCAATACTACGCCGACGGCGAGGTCGTGAGCCCCGCAATTGAGCAAGAAATCCTGGCCAATATCGGCAAGTTGGAAGAGATCTCCGGCAAGAAGTTCGGCGATCTCACAAATCCCCTGCTGATCTCCGTCCGCTCCGGCTCCAGGGCCTCCATGCCCGGCATGATGGACACGATCCTCAACCTGGGCCTCAACGATCAGGTGGTGGAGAGCTTTGCCAAAGCCACGGGCAACGCCCGTTTCGCCTATGACAGCTATCGCCGGTTTATCCAGATGTACGCCGACGTGGTCATGGAAGTGGGCAAGAAGTACTTTGAAGAGCTCATCGACAAGATGAAAGAAGAAAAAGGCATCGAGCTGGACACAGACCTCACCGCCGATGACCTGAAAGAACTGGCCAACCAGTTCAAGGCCGAATACAAGGCCAAGTTGGGAGAAGATTTCCCCAGCGACCCCAAAGTACAGCTTCTAGGCGCTGTCAAGGCCGTGTTCCGCAGTTGGAACAACCACAGGGCCATCGTCTATCGTCGCATGAACGATATCCCCAGCAGCTGGGGGACCGCCGTCAATATCCAGAGCATGGTATTCGGCAACATGGGCGACGACTGCGGCACCGGCGTGGCATTCAGCCGTGACCCCTCCACCGGCGAAAACGTGCTCTACGGCGAGTTCCTCATGAACGCCCAGGGTGAGGACGTGGTGGCCGGTATCCGCACGCCGAATAAGATTGAGCAGTTGAAAGACATTATGCCCGACGTCTACGACGAGTTCGTCTACTACACGGACAAGCTGGAGCGGCACTACGGCGACATGCAGGACATGGAATTCACCATTGAAAAGGGCAAGCTCTACATGCTCCAGACCAGAAACGGCAAGCGGACGGCCCAGGCCGCCCTGAAAATCGCCGTAGACCTGGTGGCCGAGGGCAGATGCACCAAGGAAGAGGCCCTGTTGAAGATCGATCCCCGCCAGTTGGACAGCCTCCTCCACCCCCAGTTCGACCAAGCTGAGCTGGATGCTGCAGTCCCCGTGGCCCAGGGATTAGCCGCCTCTCCCGGCGCCGCCTGCGGCGGGATCTACTTCACCGCAGAGAGCTGTAAAGAAGCCGCCGAGAGCGGCCCGACCCTCTTAGTCCGCTTAGAGACCTCTCCCGAGGACATCGAGGGGATGCACGCCGCACAGGGCATTCTAACCGCCCGTGGCGGGATGACCAGTCACGCCGCCGTTGTGGCCCGTGGCATGGGAACCTGCTGTGTCTGCGGTTGCGGTGACCTGAAAATCGACGAGCACGCCAAAACCCTGACCATTAACGGAAAAGTCCTCAAAGAGGGCGACATTATGAGCATCGACGGCTCTACGGGCAATATCTATGTTGACAAGATCAAAACCGTGGAAGCCGCTGTGGGCGGCGATTTCGGCACCATCATGGAGTGGGCCGACGAAGTGCGCACCCTGAAAGTGCGGACAAACGCCGACAATCCCGCAGACAGTGCCGTGGCCATCCGTTTCGGCGCCGAGGGCATCGGCCTGACCCGGACGGAACACATGTTCTTCGAGCCGGATCGCATCCCCGCCGTCCGGGAGATGATCATTTCCAAGACTGTGGAGCAGAGGGAAAAAGCCCTGGCCAAACTCCTGCCCATGCAGAGAGGCGACTTCGAGGGCATCTATATCGCCATGGAGCACCGCCCGGTGACCATCCGCCTGTTAGACCCGCCCCTCCACGAGTTCCTCCCCACCCAGGAGAGCGATATCCGGGCTTTGGCCAAAGAGATGGAACTCACCTATGAAGAACTCAAAGCCGCAATCGACTCCCTCCACGAGTTCAACCCCATGATGGGCCACAGGGGCTGCCGCCTCTCCGTCACCTATCCGGAGATCGCCGTCATGCAGACGAGAGCCATCATTGAGGCCGCCATCAACGTGAAAAAATCTCACGGGTTTGACATCGTGCCGGAGATTATGATCCCCTTGATCGGCCACGTGGAAGAGCTCAAGTACGTCAAGAGCTTCATCACCAAGACCGCTGACGAGATCATCGCCGCCTCCGGCATTGACCTCAAATACTTGGTCGGCACCATGATCGAGATCCCCAGAGCCGCTCTCACCGCCGACGATATCGCCAAAGAGGCCGACTTCTTCTCCTTCGGCACAAACGACCTGACCCAGATGACCTTCGGCTTCTCCCGTGACGACGCCGGCAACTTCCTGGATGAGTATTACGAGAAGAAAATCTTCGAGTCCGATCCCTTTGCCCGGATTGACCAGATCGGCGTCGGCAAACTGATTAAAATGTCCGTCGAGTTGGGCAGATCCGTCAAGCCCGATCTCAAACTGGGCATCTGCGGCGAGCACGGCGGCGACCCCAGCTCTATCGACTTCTGTCACAGAGCCGGTTTGGACTACGTCTCCTGCTCCCCCTACCGTGTCCCCATCGCCCGCCTGGCGGCGGCCCACGCAAAGCTCAACGAGCACAAGACTGAGGTGCAGACCCTGGGCTAGAGACCAGCATACGGCAATGTAAACCACAACGGACACCTGATTTTCAGGTGTCCGTTGTCTGTGTTGTGGGACGCTGGGGTGTGCGTTATACAATGTATGACACCGGGAAATGATCTTGTAGGGACGACCGCCCCCGGTCGTCTGCGGACAGGTAGCGGGCTAATCACGGACGGTCGGAGGCGACCGTCCCTACGGTGTTGTACATTATAGGGGATATTGTGGGGCCCGCCCCCTACTTGCCGCCTTTCCAGGTCTGATAGAGGGCGATAATCTTGGCGAATTTGTTGCCAACCCCTTGGCCCATCTGGGCTAAGATTACCTTTTCCAGGCCCTCTAACACCTGTTCTGTGGTCTCTACGTCTATGCCTCCGGCGGCCTGGGCGACCATCCGGTTGATTGCGTCTCTGTCCATCGTCTGCCTCCTTTTTTACCTAGTCTATTCTCTGGGCAGAGCGGCTAGAAGTCGGGGGTCAGTTCACAGAATTATTTTTGTGATTTATGGATTATGCATCAGTCATTGCATATGGATTTTCTCGACAAACCCTTGACCGCTTGCAATCTTTAGGTTTTACACAATTTCCACATAGTTATCCACAATAACTTTTTGGAAAATCGGGTCAAATTATGCATGGAGCTTTGACATAATGTCGAAGTCCATCGGATTTCGCGGGGGAGTGGGGAAACGACGTTGATTTAAATTTGCTCTCCCCCGTCTCTGGCGGAGGGAGAGCAAGAACGCTTTCAACGCCTTTGTCCACTCCCATTTCGCGGCCCCTAGGAGAGCTTCCGCTTATAGATTTGCACGGCGAGGGTGAAGGTGACTAGGATGATCCCAAGGCTCCAAATCAGCGCCAGGGGCAGCGCATTTCCCGTGGGCGCCCCCAGCATAAGGGCCCGGAGACTGTCGATAATAGGCGTCATGGGCTGATGGGCCGCAAACCACTGGATGCCGTGGGGCAGGGTCTCAATGGGCGCAAAGCCGGAGCTGATATAAGGCAGGAGGAAGAGGAGGAACGGGTAGGTTCCGGCGCTCTCCGGCGCCTTGGCGATCAGCCCGCAGATGACCCCGATCCAGGTGATGGCCAAGATAAACAGGGCCAGGACACCGGCGATAACCAGCCAGTCCGCAAAGCCCGCCTGGGGCCGGAATCCGATGAGGACGGCGATCCCGATGGCCACGGCGGCCGTAATCATGCTCCGCACCAGTGCGGCGATCACATGGCCTGTCAGGACGGCGGATTTGGAGATGGGCATGGAGCGGAACCGGTCTATAATCCCCTTCATCATGTCGTTGTTGACATTGATGGCCGAGAAGGTGACGCCTTGGGCTATGGTCTGTAGAATAATCCCCGGTACGATGAAGTCGATGACAGTATAGCTGCCCATATCCATCACATTGTTAAATACGAGGCCGAACAGCAGCATCACGAAGGCCGGCACGATGATTGCCGCACCAAAGGCTTCCGGGTTTCGGAACGTGATCCGCAGACTGCGCTTGGACATAGTCCAAGAATCTCTCAATACATTTGCTTTTCTCATGATTTAGTCATTCTCCTTTTTCTCGCCGATCAGGGTGAGGAATACGTCCTCCAGGGAGGGTTGTTTTTGTGTAAAGCGGGCAATGGAAACGCCTGCGCCGTTTAATCGGGTCAGGACATCGGCAAACTGTGCGGCGCCGCCGTCTGTGGACACGTCAATGGAGGTCTCCGAGATATTGCCGTTGTCCCCCGCTGTATTCTGTTTGATGCGATAGCCGGTCAGCAGCTCCCGGGCTTTTGCCATATCCCCGCTGTTGTGGAAATCCAGCTGGATACTGCCCTGGGGCAATACAGTTTTCAGTTCATCGGTTGTCCCCTCCGCCGTGATGATCCCCTGGTGGAGGATGGCGATGTGGTCGGCCAGGTACTCCGCCTCCTCTAAATATTGGGTGGTGAGGAATATGGTCGTGCCGCCCTTCGCCAAATCTTTGATCATATCCCACATGGCGATCCGATTTTGCGGGTCCAGACCCGTGGTGGGCTCATCCAGGAAGATCACTTGGGGATTCCCCGTCAGGCTCATGGCGATATCCAATCGGCGGCGCATCCCGCCGGAATAGGTGGCGGCCTTGCGGTCTGCCGCATCTTCCAGCCGGAAGATTTTGAGCAGTTCCTCGGCCCGCGCCTTCACATTGGGCAGATGGTTGAGGTCGCCGATCAACTGGAGATTCTCTCTCCCTGTGAGGGCCTCGTCCACGGCGGCGTATTGGCCCGTCAGGCTGATGCATCCCCGCACCTGATCCGCCTGGCGCACCACGTCGTAGCCGCAGATGGCAGCCGTGCCGCCGTCCAGCTTCGATAAAGTGGCAAGGATCCGGACAGCGGTGGTTTTCCCCGCCCCATTGGAGCCTAAGAGGGCGAAAATGCTCCCCTTCTTGACTGTAAAATTGACTCCTTTCAAGACATGGAGATTTTTGAAAGACTTTTCTAAGTTTTTGACTGTGATAATATGTTCTGTCTGGTGCAATGTGATATCCTCCTCGAATTTATATACGTGATGAATGTATGTATTTTGATAAAAAAATACTATTTTTAATCAGGGCGTGTCAGAGTTAGTGGGGAGCTCTAAGAACCCTAAGAACTCGGCAAATGCCTCGCCCTTGTCTAAGAAAGTATCGTCCATAATAGGCATACCGAGATTGTCAAAAATTTGCTTGATGAGCATGGCTTTTTCCTCGAACTCGGTCTCGTCCATGGGAAAAAAGGTGGGAACCATCCAGACTTGGAACAGTACCGCAATCAGCTCTGACATCAGTTTGGCGTTGCCGGGCTGAATGGAACCGTCTGCCATGCCCTCCTCAACCAGAGGTTGCATCATCTTGGCCATTTCCAGATTATCTTTAAAATGCTGGGCCAAAAAATGCGGGCTGGATAGGAGCGGCAGGGCCATCTTGTTCACTGCAATACGCTTTTCGTCTGCGCGATCTCCTGCACTGTACTGCATGACCATTTGGATCTTCTGCAGGCCGTTTAGATCTTTTTCTTCCTGCACTTTTTTAAACGGATTATCCTCTTGGAACAGCTTATCCAATAGGGCGTCAAACACTTCCTCTTTGGATTTAAAATGGTGATAGAATGCGCCCCGGGTCATCCCGCCCAGACCGTTGACAATGTCCAGGATGGTGGTCTGCTCATACCCCTTTTTGAGAAACAGATCCATAGACGCTTTTAGAATTTTCTGGACGGTCTCTTCCGGATACTTGTTCCGCGGCATATGGGCTCACCTCGCCTTTGGCAAAATAGATACATTCATCATGTATCTATGATAACAGATGCTTTTTCTGTTGTCAACCCCTTTTTTGTAAGCGACAAAAATTTCTCTCCCCAGACGGGCAACCGCCTACCCGCCCGCCAAGATCACGTCCGCCGCCGAGGCGGCGAAAAGTCTGGCGGCCAACAGGGCCTCTTGCAGGGTGTTGGCGCAGGTGCCGATCTCCACCAGGATCGCGCCGGGGGCCAGATGGGCGTTGAACCGCTCCTCCCGGAGGCGCAGGGGCCGCATCAGGTAGGGGTGGAGCTCCGCCACGGCGGCGTGAATCCGCAGGGCGAACTTTAAATTTTCCCGCCAGTTGGGATGGTACAGCCCCGCGTGGTCTGTCCCCACCACCAGCATGACCTGGGCGCTGCTCACGCCATCAATATCCACCGTGGTCCGGACGAATCCCCCGTTTCCGTCAGGGACGGCGTCCCGGTGGACGTCGATGATGACCTGAATCTCCGGATAGCGGGCCAAATACCACTCGGCGGCGGTCAGGGAGCGGCCGTAGGAGCCCCGGAAAGAGGGGTAGTCGTGGAGCTGGCGGTCGTGGAGTACGGCGATCCCCCGGGATTCGAAAATCCCGGCGATCTCCTCCCCGATGCGGATGACGTTGAGGCGTTTATCGGTGGTACGGTAGTTGTCCGTATTATCATACCAGTCGTCTCCGTCCGGCGTGAAGGCCTCTGTGCCGTGGGTGTGGAGGATCAGCACCGTGGGGCCGCCGGCGCCGGGGTCGAAGCTGAGGGGCTCCGTGAGGAGTTCCGCAATGTCAATCGAATAGGTGGTGCTGTTGCGCGTATAGATCTGGGCGGCCTGTTGCCGGGGGTCTAGGTTGGAGCGCCGCGGATCCGTCACGGGGGGCGTGTACCAGAGATCCGGCATGGCGGGGATATATGCGGATAGGGGCTCCGGCTCCTCTTCGGGAGGCGGAGGCTCCTCAGTGACAGGCGCTTCCAGGGGCTCTTCCGGCTCTGTTTCGGAGATCGGCGGTGCCGCTGTGGCCATGAGGAGGGAGGATTGGCTGAGAACAGCGGCCTCCAGGCGGTCACCGTCTCCGAGGGCGGCCTGGATCAGCGCGTCAAAGGTGGCATCTGCCCCCAGGGCCACAAGGCCCCGCAGGAGCAGACCCAGCACAATGAGCAGTGCAATCCACTTTTGCAGCTTCATGGAAGGCCCCCTTTCTTTCGTGAAACTTCTGCACAGACAGTCCAGTATATGAGACAAAGCCTCTCATTATGTCCCGCCGTCAGGGCTAACCCATGAAGTGTGCAATCGGTCACTTTGTAGGGCGTCGCGCCCTACGATTTTGATCGTTTTCATGGGTCAGCCCTGGGTCCACTGCGCGTACATCTTGTATTGCGCATCATATTGTGCTATTATGGGAAAAACTACAAAAAAGGAGAACATCTCTGTGGAATATACATATCAGCCCAGGGGCGTCTGTTGCCGGGAGTTACATTTTTCTGTGGAAGACGGCATCTTGACCGATCTCACGGCAGTCGGCGGCTGTGCCGGGAACCTCCAGGGGATTTGCAAACTGGTGGAGGGGATGCCCGTCCATCAGGTCATCGACCGTCTGGCCGGAATCCACTGCGGCGACAAGTCCACCTCCTGCCCGGATCAACTGGCCGCCGCCCTTAAAAATTTGGCATAATTACATCTTAGCCAACAGGTCAAACTATGGACAAGCCGCCTGATACGAATCCTGGATTCAACGTATCCAGGAAACGCCCGCTTTGCGGGCTGTGAGAGGAGGACCCGCCGTGTTGCAGACAATGGAAAAAACCACACAACGAAATCTGTTCTTTCGCCACGTGGTTTTGTTTTTCATGCTCTGCGTCATGGGCTGGTGCTGGGAGTTCATGCTGGGGCGCGTATTTGAGCACGCCTGGCAAAACCCCGGATTTTTACACGGCCCCTGGCTGCCCATCTACGGCGTCGGCGTCCTGTCTATGGCCGCCGTATGGAGCGCAATTCGGAAAAGGTTCCCCCGCCCAATCCCGTGGTGGCTGGCGGCTGTCTCCATGTTCCTCTTAGCGGGCAGTCTGGCCACCGCATTGGAGTGGGTGACCAGCCTCGCCGCGGAGCACTTCTTCGGTCTCCAGCTCTGGGATTACAGCCACTATCCCTGGAACCTGGACGGGCGCATCTGCCTCTACGCCTGGGCGCTATTCGGCTTCGGCGGCATATTGACCGTGTTTTTCCTGCTGCCCCGGTTCTCCAAATGGCTGGACCGCCTGCGGCCCGGCACGGAACTCCGCTTAGGGATCGCCATACTGGCCGTCATGGGGGCTGATCTGATTTATACGTTGTGGAGTTTATGATCGTGATAATACAAAAAAAGCCAGAGCATTTCATCTGCTCTGGCTTTGCTGATCTATCCAACCCGTTTTTACACTAAATCCCCCGCTCCGCCATGAGGAGTTCAATCTCCTGCTCGTTGAGGCCCACCATGGCCTCACCCAGATCTTCAGAAATCTTGGCGATGAGATCAAAATCGTTGTAATTGGTCACAGCCTCCACGATGGCCGCCGCCCGTTTTGCCGGGTCGCCGGATTTGAAGATGCCGGAGCCCACGAACACGCCCTCGGCCCCCAGTTGCACCATAAGGGCCGCATCCGCCGGGGTGGCGACGCCGCCTGCGGAGAAGTTGGCCACGGGCAGTTTCCCGTTCTCGTGGACGTAAACCACCAGCTCATAGGGGGCTTGCAGCTCTTTGGCGGCGTGGTAGAGCTCGTCTTTCGACATAGTCGTCAGCCGCCAGATCTCGCCTTGGATCTGACGCATATGCCGCACGGCCTGTACCACGTCCCCTGTGCCCGGCTCGCCCTTGGTGCGAATCATAGAGGCCCCCTCCTGGATCCGGCGCAGGGCCTCGCTCAAGTTCTGGGCGCCGCAGACGAATGGGGTCTTAAACTGGGATTTGTCGATGTGATATTTATCGTCAGCGGGGGAGAGGACTTCGCTCTCGTCAATATAGTCGATCCCGATGGCCTCTAAAATCTGGGCCTCTACAAAATGGCCGATCCGGCACTTGGCCATGACGGGGATGGACACCGCCTCCTGGATGCCGCGGATCATCTTCGGGTCGCTCATCCGGGACACGCCCCCCGCCGCCCGGATATCCGCCGGGATCCGCTCTAAAGCCATGACGGCAGAAGCTCCCGCCGCCTCGGCGATCTTCGCCTGTTCCGGCGTAGTGACGTCCATAATGACCCCGCCCTTGAGGATCAAGGCCAGTTCTTGGTCAAGTTCTTTTCTTTCCATTGGCATAGTAACAACTCCTAAGGCTCAAAATCTAATGATTTAGTATAAAGCAAGAAGCCGGGAAAGTCAAACTTTCCGGCCTCTTGCTTTTTCAGGATAACTCAGATTCAGAATACGTAAACGATCTGAAAACACTGTCCTCCAGCGCACTCACCTGATTATAAATGCCGTCGGCGATGATCTGTTCGATGGATTTCCCCGTCCGCTCCGAAATATGCTCCAACCACTTGCAAGCCACTTCGTCGAGTTCAATTGTAAACTGTTGCATAGATGCGACCTCCTCCATCTTTTTGTTTGTAATGAATGCGTTCCAATATTATCACAAGAATATGTGACAATCAAGTGGAATATATACATTCCAAAAAAGATTGGGTAAAGCGTATGGCGAACAGACTAAAACAAGATATCTGCATTGGGGCAAACCTAAAGAAATACAGAAAACAGGCAGGGATGTCGCAAGAACGTGTTGCCGCAAAGCTGCAGGTGCAAGGTATAGACATTGTTAGGGAAATCATATCGCAAATGGAATTGGGGAAATGCAATATCCGCATCAGCGTATTGCTGGCACTGGCGGAGATGTACCGCGTGCCGGTGGCGGCGTTTTTTGCGGATTTGGATCGGACGGAATCCTAGGGCGCGGCCTGTAGGGACGGTCGCCCTCGACCGTCCGCGGACGACCGGGTCGGTCGTCCCTACGAAATATTTTCCCCTGCTGTACATCGCCCACACGCACCAATCACAACCACCACTTGAAGTGGTGGTATGCACTGAGCCTAGAAGGCTCTTTTACTGGCATAGCCCCTCAAGGGGCTCTGAATGAGTTCACCAACCGCATTACTTTTACGGGCCGCCGCTA
>Ga0123355_10003804_pt1 | contig 21817 bp, 10 predicted proteins | sample TergutEmb28metaG_3_FD_89872 | JGI IMG/M metagenome (GOLD analysis project Ga0123355, IMG submission 89872) | Embiratermes neotenicus P1 segment gut microbial communities from Petit-Saut dam, French Guiana - Emb289 P1 | ecosystem: Host-associated > Arthropoda: Insects > Digestive system > Gut ...
AATAAAAAGTAAGCATAACAAATGCCGTATAAGTTGACATTAGTATCCCTCACTTCAGAAGTTTACATTGGCCTCATATTGTTTTTTGAGTATTACACTGATTTATATCAGATTGTAAATAAAGGAGGGAAGGATCGCTGTATAATAGAGCTTTTGTTTGCTTGGCCGTAACCTACGCAGTACCCAAGTAAATTGGTAGCTTTACGAGTATGAAGATTGTAAAGCACATTTAAAATATGCTGAAAAAGAAAGAAATGTAAAACTGATAGCCGTTATTGTATAGTATTATTTCTGTACATTGCAGAGGGTTTCCAAATGACAAAACAAATAATTACCGAAGTTTCTGTTACAGTGGACAAACAAAGATGCTAAGGATTCCTGTTCCATATTTTGCAGGCCTGGGCTTTATCTCTGCCAGTTTAAGGACTACCCTGTCTGCGGTTTTAGCAGTAGAACTGATTCCAAGCAAATAACAGGCTGCCTCTAATTATGCCAATGTCGCATTTTCCAAATTTGTCATTTATTAATTAATCTATCGTTAATTGCGCCGTACTGTGAGACAATGAAATTGTCGTTGTTATACCCCAACGGTAAGAATGAAGGAAAAAAGATAAAACAAAGTAATATAATGTAAAATAAACCTGAATCACAAAGACTGAATCATCTCAGCCTTTCCGCGAGGGTTTAAAAATCTGTCACCGCGTTGAATGTTTGTACAGCAATTAAATATCAATTAGTATAACTCGGTTAAAGGGCTGTGATTAGAGTCCGGTTGAAAACTGTATTCTGATTTCATAGACAAGAGCAGTACCTAATTTTCAAGACCAGTTCGTCGTGATCCACCATTCATTCATTTTTCCGATTTCCTGTACCATGACTGTACCCTAGTCCAAGACCAGTTCCTCATGATCCACCACTCATTCACTGTACTATCCTCGTGTATGCTTTTGTTCCATAACCTGAATAAACAATGAAATTCCGTGAGATTAACGAAGTACTATCTGAATCAGGAACGAAATTATAATTACGAAACCTTACGTCAAATGTTTTCTTTTCGGTTTATGCATCTTGTGTGCTATTTTTGTGTTACGCTCTTCCGTACTCACATGTAACTTCATGTCGCTGAGTATGGTCCGGTATGGTCCAGTATGGTCCAGTATGCCATCGCAACAAGAACCCCGCTTGCTTTTATATCGGCTACTACAGAACAGGTGAACAGCCGCACAAGATACTTTCGCCTTTTCAGGCTTACACGTTGCAGTTCGCATGCTCTTGTTTCTGTTTAGTGTCCCCATCTCGCACGTTGGCGTTGTTAAGACATAACTGCAGCCTTCAATATAGAGGGTCACTAGGTCACAAGTGACGTATTAGCCACTTCTCTTCCAGTTTATCTTAGCGTGTAACAAACTTTTGGATAAATATTTGTAGCTCTTCTACAGACGTGATCTTATGCATCCCTGAGATTAATCGTCGTCAGAACATGGGAGCGAATTCTTGTAGGCAGTACCGTTGGCCAGTGCACTCTGTTACGCAACTTCACGTCATGTTCTTCAAATTTCCCAATCCAACATTGCCCATAGTAGTTTATTGTCAAGAGTTTTGCAATTGCGTTTTTGTAACCAATTAAATCGACTGACGTGATAAGTAGTGGAGCAGATTAGTAGGACAGAAATCCGGCCAAATGAAAATTGTGCTTACGGTGTCTGCAGCGGTCTGCGAAGTTTTCAGTCCGTGGTGAATTATCACTTGGATTCTTAACCTACTCATACTTTTTCTCTGTAATGTGATATATTTCCACAAAATATGAGACTTCTTTAGTTTTGGAGAGTCATAACTTTGTCTCCTTGGCTGTAACAGGATGCAGTAGGATGCAATAAGGGACAGTATTACGCTGTAGGATGCAATAGAATGTAACGTTGTAGGAGCTTACTAAGGCTTTGGAGAAGCGTATTAGCACCACCTTTACAACAGAAGTAATAACATGATGTTATAATATTGTGAGGTAAAGTATGAACGTGATTTATTCTTGCTTCATTATGGCGGGTAATGTCATTGTTAACGGATTTATGTGATAAGTTTATAATTTTACGTTAAAATATGTTATTGTAAACAGCTTATTAAAGAGTCACACTCACACAGACATACACGTGTTTTGTAAATGCATTAATTATAATTTATCTATTGCTACCTCATTCACTGGGGGGCCGCAGTGGCACAGTGGTTAAGGTGCTGTGCTACAAATCGGAAGGCTGCTGGTTCAATCCCAGCTGGTGTCATTGGAGTTTTTCATTGACATAAAATTCTTCCGATCGCACTATGGTCCTGGGGTCGACTCAGCCTCTAACAGAAATGAGTACCAGGAGCATTTTCTGAGGGTTAAGGCGGCCGGTGCATAAGGCTGACAACCTTACCACCATCCTGTGCCGTTGTCATGAATTCTGGGAACCTTAACTTCCTGGAACCCTCTGGGCCACTCCAGGCCTCTAATGGGACTGCTTTACCTTTCTACGTCATTCGTTGTGCTGATACAGATTTGTAAGGCTCTTCAAGCTACAGGTCAGCAATATTTTACTTCTACTTTGTTAACTGCTTATCGTATAGACAAACATTTCAGTTTTGCAAGTCACGTTGTTAATGAGTTCTGTCACACACGGCGTCCCCATTTTCCATGGTGGACTGGCTCCAGTAAAACGCCACTTAAAGCGAAACAGCTTGAAGGGCGACATTTCCGTCCGTAATAAGCATATTGCGGGTTAATTGGAACCAGGTTATGTAGACCAAACAGTAATTGTACAAAAAAAAACATGAATTGTGGTATTTTTAAAATAAATATTGCTTCATTGTACCAGTAATTTTTACAACCTTTGTTCCTGCAGGACGGGTGTTGGGCTTCATTGGATGAATGAAAGTGTACTTTGCGAGAGAAATGGATGCAGGAACATTATCCCCCACCCCCTTTCCGGGATGGCAGGTGAAAACTGGAACACCCTGCTTGAGGTTTTAATCCGACTCTGACTAGTTTTCGCTGTCCAAGAACCAGTCCTAAGTTTTTGATTTCCAGCTCCCCATTTTTGCTTTATAAAATTGCTTCTTTGCACAAAAACGCGTCTCGTGACTCGTATTCAACCAGAACAGAACGATCAAAGAGAGAATCGCTATTTATGCATTAATCCGTGCCTTCACTTTGCCGAAGGTACATTTTAAATCTTTAACTTTTAAGGTGTTGAGGAGAACATTTGGGCCTAGGAGGGACGGGGAAACGGGGGAATGGAGGAGATTGCATAACGAGGAGCTAAATGATTTGCACTCCTCACCCATTATTGTGCGGGTGATAAAATCTAGAAGAATGAAATGGGCTGGGCATGTGGCGCGTATGGGTGAGGAGAGAGGGGTGTATAGGGCTTTGGTGGGGAAACCGGAGGGAAGGAGACCAATGGGGAGACCTAGGCGTAGATGGGTGGATAATATTAGGATGGATCTTCAGGAGGTGCGATGTGGGTATATGGATTGGATTGGGCTGGCCCAGGATAGGGATGGGTGGCGGAGGCTTGTGAGTGCGGTAATGAACCTTCGGGTTCCGTGAAATGCGGGGAATTTCTTGACTAGCTGCAAACCAGTTAGCTTCTCAAGAAGGATTTTGCACAATGGAGTAAGTAAGTAAGTAATTTTTAAAGACTGTTCTTCGGAAGTGACGCTGTTTTTGTCGTCGTCGTCAACCTGTGATTCTTTACATATTTGCTAGTTGTGGAAAACGCAGAATCGTAGAGAAGTCCTGGTATTATACATGTAAATGCAGTTGTTCAAAAGATAACTGTTTGCAGTCGATATTTCGACAGTTTTTTATGCTTTGCTGACCGTTCGTCTCAGCATAATCTTAGCAATTGACCAACTTAATGCACAAATTCTTGTTTTATAATAAGTTTCTTATATTCCTCTACATGTTTCGAGTACTGTTGTGCTCATCATCAAGAGGCCAAATTGTATTCTTCTATAATTGTACTATAGAGGAATGCAATAAACTTATTATAAAACAAGAATTTGTGCATTAAGTTGGTCAGTTGTTAAGATTCTTCAGTTATGTCGAATTTTTCGATTATCTTTAACACTACGACAAGAAAGCAACTATAAAGATAGGATATAAATAAAAGTCTCTCACGTACAACAGAATAAGAATAAGAATATATTTGAACATTATACACTATTGGCTATTTTATTTTATGCTTATGGTTAGCAATTCTATCATCGTCATCAATATCATCATCATCGTCTTCGTCGTCGTCGTCTTCATTATTCTGTTGTTGTTGTTGTTGTTGTAACCAACCCATGGTGCAACGGTACTTCGTGTCTTGTTGAGCTGTTCACACATCGTGCACACGAGCTTGCACCATGAGCACGGAAGCCATTGTCTGTTAAACAAAAACTCATCGTCGGCCGTTGCAATCCCTATACGCGCAAGAAATAATTACGCACTTTCTTTCTAACATCTTTCTAACAAATCTTGTTTCGTGTAGGCTAAGTCTATTGCTTCTTCTTGTGCGAATAGCGATTTGTGAAAAATATTTCAATAAATATATTGATATGTAGCTGTTATTTACACGAATTCGTGCCGGAGTGACGCCAGATTCTTCCGTAGCGCAGATTGTTTAAAAGTCAAAGGGTTACATGTATTCACTGAACTTCTTTCCCATTATCTGCTCGTACAACTGCGTTATTACTGTCACACTGCTACCAAATGTTTCCCTCTACTCTCCAACAGTTTTATTATGTTCTCATTCCAATACAGTATCTTACAATAAGGGCTGTGTTATACTGACTTTACTTTTCAATTTGCATCTGATTTAATTGCACATTTTCAAGTTTTTTCCATCTGCTTTACAGTTGCTCTGTTCATACCTTTCTGTAGTCAATATTCTGTCATATTTAAACGTTTACTACTAAGTTCGTCTACCCAGTTTTTCAAAATTTATGAATTCCAGTTTCAATATTATGTAAATAAAAGCTTTCCGTTCATATGGAAGACTGCCGTAATATTCACGCACTGTTCTACGTGCTGTTTTAACCCTTTAAACGCCGAATTAAATCCCATCTGTAATTTGCTGGCATTATTAGGAGCTCACCATATTCTCCACGTTAGCAGAATAAGGGTCAACGCTGGATTCTTTTATTCTTACAGTAAACCAAACAGTCCTTTCAATCAATGAAGTGTTGTGATCTGGTTGTATTGTGCTTTATTTTGTGATTTGTGCTGTACCGTTTCTTTGGCCTAAGCGCTTACGTCACACAGCACAAGGCAACCTGGTAAATATGGCATCCGCTGTGTGAGACTTATGGGAAGGATGTGATATACTTACTTGCGGACAGTTATTTTGTATAGGAAACGTTTAACATATACCGCTAGGTTCGTAAAATATAGATCTTTCCCAAAACTGTACTTCATCAAAATTATTTCAGTAGGTTAATTTTTAATGAACACGTGCGGTAGACTGCAATGACAGATTATCCACTCCACGTGTTCATTTCGTGACATTCTTGTGAGTTTCGGAAAATTATGGGCCTAGCCATTTTGTTCATTAAAAAATATGGAATTTTCTCTCGTATTCGGACTGCGTGCGAGCAATTTCTCGATCCATTCGGTGTAGTGACAACAGCCTGTCTCACAATAACTGGTGTTGGGACTGTGCAGGTTATGACGCACTGTGTCCGCGATGAACATATACGGCACGACTTGAGAAAGGAATTCTAATCCTTTAACTCAAAAATTGTTTATTTTAGCTTTCGTAGTAATAGGGGTTATTGTACTGAAAATGACAAGTCAAATGCAAAGACCAATGCTCTCTTTTCTCGTTTCAGTCTCATTCAGTCTCATTGGGTAACCTTGATGACATTACTGGGCATGATTTGAAGCAAGAACACTAACAAGCCTTCGTTTTTTCCACGCCTTCATAGTAGACAACAACATGTAACGATCTAATTTCTCGTCACGTTAGATAGTTTTCGCTAATCTCGCGCCTGCAGTTCACATTGGCCGCATACTTTTACTTGTTACAACACAGGGATCACGAGTTCTAATGTCACTCTATTTATGTCTGTCGGGATTTTGCAGCGTTATTTTATAATGGTTCTTCCATGAACGCCGTAATGACAATATGGCGCATGCGCATTGTATGCTGGATAACTATGGTTACAAACACGAACTCAGAATATGTAATACGTATTTCTTATCCACTGCAACAATGGTTGCGCGAAAGCGCCTCATTGTTAAGCTATACGTATATTGTCTGTCTTGTTGTCTTCCAACTACGCCAACCTCCATATTTCTTTCGTAATATCATAGTAACAGAGTTTATTCTAGCACGGACGGTTATCCCAAAAAACAATCAACAAAAAAGTTTGGTATAGATGATACGCGATTTTTAATTATGATGACAGTGCTAGATTACTCAAATTGTTCTTCCATAGAACTTAATTTAACCAGACTGCTTCACAACACTGTTCGTTTTTATTTGTTAACGCTAACTCTCCTTTTACCTGTAACTTTACTGTGCAGTACCGATAGCTGTTACAATAACAGAAATTTTTGAGCAGCCAATCACGAATTTTGTCGAGGAATTACGAGAAAGAAGAAAACGAGTAAATAGTACATGATAATGCATAGGAGGAAAAGGATGTGAAGGCAGCTGAGTTAGCACTGACTCAGGCCAGGAGCCAAAGTCGGACTTCTGTGTATTGCCGGTCTTCGTCAACGCTTCTAATTTCTTGACTGCTTGGATGACTATCAGCTCTTCACAGACCACGAAGCCATGTAGGTGGCTGTTAGGATTTCATGCTATGATTTTAGCAGGACCTATTTATTTTTTATATCTGTATCACTTTATTTATTTACACTCTGCACTCTATTATGTTGTCATGAGAGCGGCTGTAGACTATACCACAACCACGGAAAATCAGTCCGAGCAGGACTGAGTTGCGCGCTTTTCCTGTTTCGGTTAATTGTGCTCTTCTCGTGCAGTTCATTTTGTATACTTACAACTTCTTTCGCTACCAAATTTCACTAAAATCTCCTTATTTCCTAAATCATATTGCTTGTAATGTGTTTTATGTTTCAAAAGTGTTAATTCTCTGTCAAAACAAGTGAATGCTATGATACATTATAATATTCATACCGTGTGTGTTCTTAAAGTAATTTGCATTAGTTTGATAATATATTGTTGCTATGAAGCATATACAATGATAATGTTACTTTGTTAAATTTGGAACTCGATGGGGCTAAGTATGAATATTTGAAATTCTTGTTCTGAAAATGCAATGTTCCTGACAACTTTAAAAATATTAATCAAATATACCAATCTCTCTATTTTACCTCTTTGAGTAGATTTTTCCGGAATTTTCTGAATTCTTTAGAGACTTCTTCCAGTATGAAGAAATTTCGGGACTTGCCAAGTATCTCCTTCTGCCCTGATCTGAACACATGATCTCCATCTCCTGTCTTACCCAACAATGATTATGTCTGCGATATTAACAAAAGTTCACAATTTAACACACCAGTGTAATAAATTGCCAACTTAGGACAAAAGTGATTAAATATCTACCCGCATTGATGTGAGGATTGTAAGTACCAGCTACCCCGTTCACATAATTTATAGATACAAATAAATCTGTAAATTTTGTTATAAAATGTATTTTTACATTTAATGTAATATCGTGATACATTGTACACACAATTAAATAATTTTTACCTTGGAAGTTACAAGAGACACAAATTTCCCTGACGTTTTAGTAATCGAAGTTCATAAATAAATGCGATGAAATTTCTCCATGTCTTTCTCACATAGAAACACCATACGCGAAAAGTCCAGAGACTGTGTAATTCGAGGACCCTTAGTGCCACGATGCGAGTAACGATCGCAGCTCAGTTGTGACTTCAACGTACTGGGATACTGCAAAGAGGCTGATTTATGCTTGAAAACATGTTACAGGATTCTGAATTAATATAAAGAATTTCTTGGCTGCTACAACTCCAGTGTCTAGAGAATAACAAAACTGAGTATTCGAGAGAATATTAGAATGATGGAAGAAAAAATATTTCTAATTCTCTTGCCTTTAGATTACGCCTACAGTTTCTTCTCGTGCTGGTTTAATCGCTGCTATTTTGTCATATGTATTTTCTGGCATATATTGCAGCAAGTCCTCCGGCGGTTAACATAGGAAGCTGTTTTTTCAAGTAGTAATCTTTAAACATCTGTTTATTTCTCTAAGCGCTTTTTTTGAAGAATAGAAGAAGCCAGTAGCAACTATAACGCCAAGAGTTACTTCACAATGCAGTAAGAGCCTTCGCTTATTAATGGTACCCACCCAAGCCATAGCCACCACCAAAAGAGTGTCCGAGGCTCAGACCCTCATGTCCAAGGCTGTACCCCGAGCCAATACCGCCATACGCCCCAAGACCCCCAAAACCGCTATCCTTTACCAGAACTGGTACAGACTTGTGGACCACAACGGGCTGAGGAACAGGGACAGGGACTGGCTTGGGCACAGGGACAGCAAAAGGCTTAGGTATGTGTACAGGGACAGACACTGGGTAAGGGACCTTAACAGGGACCTTCACAGGATATGGGACAGGCTTCTCGACGGGGTAGGGCACTGGTTTCTCTACAGGTACGGGATAAGGCTTAGGGATGTGAACTGGATAGGGCCTGTCTACAGGAACTGCTACTGGAACCTTCACAGGGACGGGAACCTTCTTTTCAATAGTTACGGGATAGGGCTGTGGCACAGGGACAGGAACTTCCTTGGTGATGGTGATGGCTTTCACGTGGCCATCGCCATATCCGTATCCTCCGCCGTACCCCAGGCCGTGCCCGGCGCTAAGTAGACCGATGCCATGGCCTCCGAGAGAGAAGCCACCGCCGTGTTCCAGAGAATATCCGCCTCCGTAGCCGTCCAACCCGTGGCCGTAGCCCAAACCGTACAAGCCACGCTTCTCTGTCTTGGGGGTCTTCCCTTCTTCAGCAAGTGCAATACTGCACGTTACCAAAAGGACGAAGACCTGCTGACAAGCAGAAAGCACTTTGTAGACGAAATAGAACAGATCTTGGAAAAATTAAACTTCTTAAATCCACATGTTATCATGGACATGTTACTCGCAATGTACTGAATTCAAGTATACTTCGTCATGTACAATCGGGTCACATGTTCTTAAGTTTTGTAAGTTCTTTACACTTTGGTAGAGTGGAAACGGAATCTGGTGGCACACGGCGACGCACGGGAGGAGAAGTGAAGGGGAAAGAGGCGAATGGAGTGGGTAGCCAAGCAGACTTCAGTCTGACTCGGAACAGTCCATCCAGTATTACTACAATCGTTTTAGCCCGACCCGCACTCCAATAAAGCCAGAACTCGACTGAACTGACACCCCAGCCGATATAAATGGACTCGTCCGTTTCGCTGGAAGACCGAATCTGGTTTCTGCGCGTGTGCCATCACGTTCCGTTTGCACTCTACAGATTATTGTTTACAATATTTATACTAACCCTTTGCCGTTCTAAAGAGAAATACGAATACTTTGAGGCTGGTGTTTGGTGTGTTTGGGATGGAGAAAATAGAAGTACTCTGCTTGAAAACTGTTGTGCGGTGTTTTGTTGTGTAAGAAAATAGCATGTATCAGGTGCCACTCTTACGTATCTAGAATAAGTTTGTCTGCCAGGTAATTACTGCTTTTAACTTTTAATTCCTGTAGTTGTCTCATCCTGTGGATTTCTAAGGATAATTTATTTCATGGACAAGAATTCTTCTTCAGAATATAACAATGACTGTAATAGCTCCAGCATTTCCCTGTCTATTATGGTAACATGCAATTTAATTTCTGTGTGCACTAAGGTCCGTCACCAGAGATGTGGCATGAAGCGAGGTGATGTTCATAACAATATCCGTCAAACCATTTCCTGCTTGCCTTTTGCAGAATCATTGTGTATTGCGAAGAATTCACTGTCGATTCTGAAGTCCCACTAAAGTCTTAAATACAAACATTACTTCCCCTTCTTTAGTATTTAGGAAATTGTTCTTTCTTCGTTCAACTTTCGAAATCATGGATTTTGCAAAACCAGACAACACGCTTCTTCTGCAAAAGATGATAGTCGCTTGGCTGATTCAAGAAATTCCACGCACTTACATTCATAAGGCGCCGCCACTCGCCTAGTACATATGCTTCAGTCTCTTTCATACCCGTTTTAATACTCTCCTCTCATTTACGCCAAATCACGCGTAACAAAGGCACGTAGCCCTCAAATAGCACCCGCTTCGTGTATTAGGGAGTCTCTGATTTAAATTCTTCACTTGACAGGCCGTTCTATCTGTGAAGAATTTTTGTGTATTTAATTCAGCCCCCTCAGGAAAATGCCGGAGTATTATCTGCAATTATATCTGAAATACTTCTTACACATTCTTTCCAGTTCGTTACTCCTCCTTCCGTTGGACACGCTGCAATATAAGCTGCCTAATGAGTTAGTCATGGGACAAGGCAACACATAAACACTCATCACGACTAGAGTAATTTGAAGCCCGAGGCGTTATTGTTCGATCTGTTTTGGTAATATGTGTACTGTGTTTTGGTAATATGTGTACTTGTATTTACTGTGTTTTGTATTGTTTGTACTGTGTGTTTGTATTGTTTCGTTTATGTATATTTATTCTTATTTTTTTTTGTCTGTACTAATGTAAGAACTACTACTACCAAGTGACAACTCAATTGCATTAATAATAATAATAATAATAATAATAATTGCTTTCCTTAGATAACACGGCCACTGTGATCAGCATCGTAATTCCCTTTCTAAGCACGACACACAGATTTGTTGATATTAAATATGGTGGTGTGTACAATTAACCACTGGTTTATAAACAGTTCTATTAGTTTTGACGGCCAGTACTATGATAACACAACGCCATTCAAAACAGCAAAATATTCCTAGAAATCTACACTGTACTTACAAGTGCCTGCATGTCTAGTTGGGTTGACCGGTCTCGAAATTTCAAGATTTGCAACTTTGCTTTTATAGCCCACATCTGGCCACGAGTCACGTGACTGTTCGCTTTCTCCTTTCTCTTCCTTCCTGTCCATACACGTAATATACATTCCTATATATTACACGTGTTATTTTGTTACTTAAGCGCGTGTCAGTGTTAGATAAGGACAATTACGTTCTAAAGTTCGTTATTACATTGAATCCCCGCAGCTATGCTACTTGACATCCGCTTCTTGCTCCTACATTCTGGGCTTAGGCCAGATACTGTCTGTAAATGTCGTGTTCTTCCACAGCATTTCAAGAGGTTCACGCGGTGTCTTCCTTTCCCAACCTCCCAAATCACTCCGAAGAATTGTTTTAGCTGTGAACTTATATTCCGGACACACAGTCAATTAAATTTGGAACCGGAGTAGCTTACTCGGCATAGTAACGTGTTACGGGCTTGACGGTCCGGGGTTCTAATCCCGGAAGGTTCAAGAGATTTTTCTGTCTTATAAAACGTCAAGACAGTCCTGGTGCCAACCCAGCTTGTTATTTAACGAACACCGCAGTTCTTTCCAGGGGTAAAGTGGACGCGGCTGGAATTTTATTACTGACCTTTATCTAGTGCCGAAGTAAAAAATGATTGGAATTATACCTCTGCTCTCACTGTATGCCTTCATGATGTGGACAGACACAACTTTCTACGAGGTCAAATTCTTGTTACAGTTTCGTGATTCCTCACTTTTTCTTCAGGGGAGTCTTAACATTGTCTTCCAACAGATCACTCATTTTTTAGTTGTCTTACCCACTTTACGTCTCTGAACACATTTCCTTCTACAGACTACCACAACAAACATCAAATAGAACTTGATGGTCTTCATTGTCACTGCCGTAGTGAAGAGTCGCTAACACCAGCTGTTATCTGTTGACACTAAAGACGCCATTAAATAAAGTGGTAACCAGTCTTTAGAATAGCTTGCGCAGTAGTAATCCTTTCACCGCATTTGACACTTCAGGTCCGGTGGAACTGGCATAGCGCTATACAGTAATTCATAAACCAAAGCTAAACGCCTAGCTTTTAATACACATTTCCTATTATCGACTTCATACCCTCAAGAGCCCGCCACCTCCAGTTTCCACTCTAACCTATTCTTATCATCTGTACTGAAAATTATGAACTTACTATGTGCTCTCCACTTCTATTTTTATCCTCTTTCTTCTTCTTTCTCCTCCTCATATGCCAACACATTTTGCCGTAATTTTTCCTCCGTCATTTGTTCAGCGTTTTTACACCACTTCAAAGTCTTGTTTTATAGCTTTCTTGTCACAAGTAATGTAACACCATTTTCCCCATAATAATTAGTTTCTTACTGCATTTTCCTTTATCGTCTAAATACAATTTCAGTAATCGCAATCAATTGTCCCTGTTACATCACCGATTTTATTTCATGGCCACATTTCAGCTCCGCACTGCAGTGCACTTTATAAGTACTGTTAAATATAGACATGCACTTTTAATTCTACATATAAATTTTTATTTCACATAATTCCTATTGTACATTATTGTACATTTTTCCACGCAGATTTTTCTGAATATCTGTGTCACGTGTTCCAGTATCAGGCGCTATTAAACATACATACTTTAAGGTTTCATATTTTAATGTGTTCTGCGGCGCATTTGATTAGGGCGCTGCGCTACAAGCCAAAAGGTCGCGGGTTCGATTCCCGATGATGTCATTGGAATTTTTCATTGACATAATCCTTCCGGCCGCACTATGGCCCTGGGATCAAATCAGTCTCTTACAGAAATGAGAACCAGGAATATTTTCTGAGGGGGGGGGGATTTAAAGGCTCCTGGTGCGTAGGGCTGTCAACCTTGCCACCTTCATGTGCCGATGGTCATGAAATCTGGGAGCCTTATCCTCCTGGAACCCTAAGAGCTTGTTCAGGCCTGAACACGTGTTCCTTTACCTTTTACCTCCTTCTGTATCCTCCGGCAAAAACAATTTTTTTTAATTTCTCTATTCGTGACCTTATCATAGTTTATATGTCGCGTCCTCTTACAGGGTCATTTCGTCATTTTGGAACAGTATGGGGCGGAGTCTTTTCATCCTAATTAAAAGTCCCCACCCCATGAAATTTTATTTTCACATCTTCTATGTCTTATCAAACAAACACAGCCTGTCACAATATAAAAGTACATTGCCTAAAATTAGCTGAGGAACATACACCGATTATAATTATATTAGGACAATTCGTGGAACATACTTAAAGACGATCGTTGGGGGAATGATGTGAGGTAAGACGTCCGATAGCGCATTACAAGAAATTGCTTCAGCGCAGAATAATACAGCTCCTCCGACAATTAGAACAAAGCCCAGACTGTGGTGTGGACTATTTATTTAATTAGCACACCAACAAATGCACATACGTATGTTGTTTAGTAAATCTAAAATTCACATTAAAACACTTAAAACTCTCCTACATGTTTCGATCACACGATCATCCTCAGGGAGCATACATTGTTCCTTGCTAAAGTTATAGTTTAAAACCACGCAGTACTGTAGTTCATTATGTTAACCTGGTGCTGTGGCAGCACTATAACTTTAGCAAGGAACAGTGTGTGCTCCCTGAGGATGATCGTGTGATCGAAATATGTAGGAGAGTTTTAAGTGTTTTAATGTAAATTTTAGATTTATTAAATAACATACATATGTGCACTTGTTGGTGTGTTAATTAAATAAACTACGGAATGCACGGTGCAACGATAAAGATAGCGGTGTGGACTGTATGTGGAATGGGATAGCAGAAAAATTGTGTATGTGCTTAGAAGAATTGTCTGAAATAAGTGGCATAAATCTAGGCATTGTAAAATAATTTTCTGTCAGGACCTCGCATGTATGAGACGAGACAACACTGGCCTTATACTGTATGTGTGTTAGGTGCTGCATAGTCATAAGTATTCGGAGAGTGATAAGAGCAATTAGACTGCAGGAGTTCTGAATATTTAAGGACTTCCAAATCTCCATACTCTTCACTGACTGTAGGATAATAAAAGATCAGAAAAATCAGTCTGCCGTTCATATAGCACGTATGGAAATTAGGAAGGGTGTGTAGACAAGTGTAATCGGGGGACCTCAGAGCAGTGTACCGCTTCGATGACTTACGCACGATGAAAGAAACACGTTAAAATTTATTTTTTAGAAATTCGATCTGGATGACCGTAAGGAAAACGGAGAATTCGGGAAATTGAGAGAGGAAACACTAGATCGCGCTCTCTGGAGAACTCGCCTTCAAAGGGGCTGTGGACCTGTCGTAAGACAGACTACAGAATGGTGATTATATGGAGTCAATACACCTGGTTCAGAATAGAGAAGAGTGGCGGGCTGTTGTGCACACGGTTATGAATCTTTAGTTTCATAAAGCGAGGGGAGTTTATTGAGTACTTGAGCGCCTATTAACGTCTTAAGAAATGATACCAATCGGTTTAGACTTTTTGTTTGTTTTGTGTTTTTGTTGTTTTTTACTTTTCTTTCGTTTGTTTCTTTGTTTGTTTGATTACTTGTGTGCTTGCTTTCTTGCTTGGTTAACTGCTTCTTTAAACTTCCGTTGGTTGGTTTATTCGTTAGTTATAATAAAGACTTTGCCATTCCTTATTATAGTGTGTCTAGTTAACCATCTAAATAACCAGTCTCATCAAACAGCAGCTCTTTTGAGAATCTGGTCATTACTCAAGTTATCAAGACTTCCCCCTCCTTCGATAGAACCTAGAGGTTCATTGCCGTGTTCACAAGGACACAGGACTGGTCCCTAACTAGAGGCAATCAGCAACATCCACTGCTAGACCTGCAATCTTTTCATGAAATATATGTTTCAGTCAGTAAATCAGTTGTGCCACGACCAGTCAGCTGAACAGATTATGGAGGAAGTAACCTGAATTGACTCATTGGTTATGTGCATGAGCTTGTATCGAAATGTCGCACTGGTGACGTAAAAGAAACAAAAAAATTTGTTCGCTTACACGGTTTATGACTTCTGGTCTCTTCCGACACGCATCCCAATATAAAGTAGGGAATGCTTACAGACATTTGACGGGACATGTTCGAGCTGAGCTTACAGAACAAAGCAGCAGTCAAGAGCAGATATTCCTCAATGTTCCGTTTCAAATATACTCTACACAGAAACACCAAGATTTAATAATTTGTCACAGCAGAGCAGAGCAGGTGTCTTAGTTTCTTCTGTTACTCTGAATTGCCGTAACTGTGTATTTATTCAAAAGCCCTCTTCCAGTAATTGTATCTTCTGTAATTGTCATCGCTCTTATATATTTTAAATTCCCTGTCCATCCAAACATTTCTGATCAAATTTAATGAAGAACGATGGGCAGAAATTCTTCGTTATAACATTTTCTTTGCCCCGTGTTTCTTCCTTCTTCCTCATTTGAAATATTATGCACATCATAACATCAGAGGGAAAATGTGAAATAAAAATTCCACTGAATATTGACAACATGAATGCCTGAACTGCGGCGGAGACAATGTGAGTATGTAGGAAAGTAGTGGTCTAGCAGTACAATTGAATGAGACCTGCTTTTTGAAGGTTGAAAGGAAAGAAACCAAAATATTTGCAAAGTACATTTATTTTCTGGCAGTCCTTCTTAAATGCCATATGGCAGAAGCTAAATGTTTCGTGTTTACAAGTTTTATAAATCTGTATCAAAACCAACACAAACAAAATTGTCTCATCTTGTTTATAAAAATTTTAAGTTAAATATGATCCATGTTATATCGCCTGATAACACAAGACGAAATATTGCTGAATTTGAACAGGAATTTGATGACGATGTAGTTTTTTTCTAGGAAATCTTTACCTCTTATTAGATAATTTTGCTTTCAAGTCAGCTCTCTTGTTACGAGGATTTGAAACTTTGATTTCAAAGACATTATCTGGATTTCATCAAATATTAGGTGAATTCAATGAATTAAACTGCTCTCTCACTACAGTTTGGTAACGAATCCCACAAGCCTGTTGTCAATGTTGATTACGGTTACACTGAAATAGTTTGAAAAAGTGTGCAAGTCAATTTGCTGAGATGTGTGAAAGCAGTTCGAAATATCACCGCGCGTGTTAGAGAACTTTATTTTTTAATGATGGAAGTACTGCGAGGATGCTATTTCCTTTAAGTAACCATAGGATAAAATTCATCTCAGTAAAGTTACTACTAAAGACAGCAAATCCTGACATAGAAGACGCTCTTAACTAATGATTAAAATTACTCGTTGAGCCACCTTGAGGAGTTGGTATTGGTTCAAGGAATTTTACGACTTCTACAGAAACTGAGTTTGCACTCTTGTACCCCATGGACCCGCCAATGGCTCTCTCATGGATCGGACGATGACAGTTCACATAATCAAATTCTATTTCTTTTAAGATCCTTCTTAATATTATTCTATCTCTATACGTTGTCGTTCTCAGTGCTACCCGCTTCTCTCTTTTATCTCTAAGACCACTAAAATGGGAAACGTTTTTAAAATAACTCTAACGTGAAATTTACCTTTCTTTCAAAACACGACACAATTGTTATGTGTAAATGTGTCAATGATAAGACACTGTCAAGTTAAGATGATAACTGTGCTTCTTGCCACAAATGGACTGACTCTTACATGGCATAAAATTTAGTATTAACGTATGGCGAGAATTTATACATCAGCAGTAATTGTAAGGTATCTTGAAATACATGGCATTTAAAAGCCCTTTATTAATATTTGAGGAACACGGCAATTGAACTCGTGTAATCCCTCCATTCTTTTGCAAGGAACACGGCGACTCTCATCAGATGGATTTTCTTGAAGAGCTCTGTTTATGATTCTTTATTAAAATTTGTCGTCACATTTCGAGTTCGGTTGAAGTTCGACAAAAATAGGATGCTTTACGTAAAAACCTATTTATGTGTGTAACATCTGGCCGTTATGGTTTTTTATAATTGATATAGTGTTCTGTGTGCTGTACAGCCTCAGGACCCGAAGAAATATTTCAACATCTGAAAGTATAGCGTGTTCGGAACTTGATGGCACACGGTGACGCACGGGAGGGGAAGTGAAGTGGAAGCATGCGAGTGGAGTGGGTAGCCAGCAGTCTTGCACTCTACCTCAGGACATGGTGTATCCAGCATTACTACCATTACTACTGCTGATGCGCACACCTCGGCTGCCAGTAGTCGACTGAACTGACCCCCCCCCCCGGCCAATTTAAATGGGCTCGTCCGTTTCCCTGAAAGACCAAATCTGGTTTCTGCGCATGTGCCATCACGTTTCGAACGTGCTATAACAGGCACGTACAATTGACTGCGTATCACCCTGATTGCGATATCTCGATGCATACAGAATGTCGACTATGACTGATTTTAAATCTGTTGCTAAGATACGAGAAAAATGTCTATAGTGTGTTAAAACGTTCTAGAGCGTGTTTTTGAAATTATTCGAAAATTTAAATTCTAATGAAAATATTAGAGCAGACGAGCCATTTTTTACACGTAGTGGGCTGTTCCTAACTTGATCACCTTAGAAGTAAATAGCTCTAAATTGCAATGACGTACGTTTATAGTAGAGTGATCTCAGAACTAGGCTGATTTAGGTATATCGAAAGAATTACAGAACACGGATTAAATTTCTCCTCTTCTTCCACGCACAGTATGTCAGAGAGTTCTCGATCCCTTAAAACAGATCTGCTCGCCGTTTTTTCTTTCTGATATTTTGGAACTCGAATTCAATTCTTTAGTCAATTCGTGGTCAAAACCAGCTGATTGCGTGTCCCCTAATGTTCTGAGGATCGAGTGTAATTTTTGGTAACGTTTGTTAGCATTTAAACGGGAAATAGTTTCCTCTCAGAGATTTTATTGCTTAAAGGTAGAAAATCTTTCGTCAAATCACAGTTTTGTTCAGTAGGAGAGTTTCATCTACCATATTGTATCCAATATAATGTTATATGGAACTAATTTTAGATTCCATGTTAATATAATAAACAGAACCATGTTATAGACGATAATTTTAAATTAATTTCCCTTTTACGTAAACATACATTTCCTCATTCTAGGTAGGCTACCTCTTTTGATCTATGGATTGAGTTCTTCCATTTTTCCCAACCATCACGCTCGTTGCTCAAAAGACAAACTCCATTTCGAAGCTCTCTAGAATTCCATTCGATGTGCCGCATCTGTAGCTGGAATCCAAAGAAAATCACCTGAAATTCCACCCCACGGTGCGCCTCCAAGGCTTTCTGAAATTTGGACTTAGTAGCCATGAGCTCCTGAGAAGCTGCCTCCAAAGCCAAGGCCGCCGGAGGCTCCATTTCTGTAGGTAAATAAATTTGATATCCCGCTCCATAGACCACCTCCAAATTCGCTACCATATCGAAGGCCTCCGTGCCCAAGGTTCATTAATATTCCACCTCCAAAACTTCCAAGGGAACCAGAGTCAGGTGAAGGGGCTTTGACATATACTGGAACGGGGTTTGGTAAAGCAACTGGGTGTGGAACTGGTATAGGAACTGGCTTGGAAACAGGTATGGGAATAGGCTGAGGTACAGAGACACCGACAGGTTTAGGCACGGGGTAAGGAACCGGGTGAGGAATCGGAACCGGTATTGGTTTCTCAATTGTGACAGGAACTGGTCTATCGACAGGTACAGGGAGAGGCTGAGGGACGCGGATCGGATAGGGACGTAGGACCGGTACAGGGACGGGGTGAGGCACTGGAACAGGGACATTCCTCTGGACAGGGATTGGGTAGGGTTGAGGAACTGGAATGGGAATTTGCTTCGGCGCTGTAAAAATGTCGCCACTGCTGTGACCGACGCCAGCAGCATAAAATCCTCCGCCGTCTGAGCCCAGTCCGATGTCGGAAACAAGTGAAGTTCCAAGACCAAGACTCGCCGCCCCGTCTCGTTCTCCTAAGATTCCACGCTTGCCGTGCTTCCTTTGTTCCTCTGAGGAGCACGCAGCTACCAGAGACAGCAGGAAAATTAACGACACCTGAAACAATGACCGTTGTCACGCATTGCATAGAAAACGACGGTTCATTACCGAATTTACAAAACCCGATTTCAGGGACTCTTTTTTCAGCCTGAGAAGTTTCAACAGCTTTGTAACCGTGGCAGAATTATTGGTTTTGTGTTTTTAATGTAATAGAAAATTCTAAAAATATGTTATTTCTATATACTTTTTAAGTACTCGTATTTTCTTAAATTTTACATCTCTCTCTGCAATGATTCATTAATTCTGCAAATGACTAATTATTTCTGTGCACTATGCATTCATTGGCCATCATATATTTGTTAATATTTTAGAGTAAATGCTAATATAAAATTTTCAGGTCTTGAACCACAAAAAAAAACTTAGAATTCTGCACTTAGTGGGGTTTTGTTTCTCTCGCCTCAGAATCTGTATCAGCACAAGATTTTATGCGCCGTGTTGACATTAGTTTAATTCAGATACCTCTTGTCCTGTTACAAACACTGTGAATAACACATTTATGATGTCTCATTTGTGCATTTTTCTCCATTCTGTTACTTTCTGTTCGTTTTATCCGAATTTGCTGTTCAGCCACTTTTTCGAACACCCTCACTCATTATTGTGTCCAGCGAGAGACCAATTTTCACACTTGCTCTAACGATGAGTTGCCGTACTCTAGCCTCGGACGTCCGGGTTCAATCCCAGGCTAATCTATGTGGAATGGTCGAAAAATTGGCGTTGGTGCAGGTTGCAGGCCGAGGGCTTCGGCTTTCCTTGTCAGTATCATTCCACCGATGCTCCATACTCATTTGTTTTATCAGTTCACAGTGACGTTAAATAAGACACTTGAAAGAATTCACTGAAGGAGATGTGCCTGCCTCGTCCTTCTGTTTCAACAAATATAAACACTGTCTCGCAATTGCCGTTTCAATAAATAACTTATAACCTCAGGAATTTCATTTCAAATTCAACATATTTTTCTCTATTAAAATCCGCCGTGTTTTTTTTACCTCCCAAGAATATACTTTATATTATGTTCTGTGACAAAATTTCGTGGGCCCAAAACATTTAATTTCATGATACTAGTTATTTCTGTTGCTGTCACATTACGCCACTGTATAAGAAATTCTGTGTGTTACAGAATTAATGGATGTTCAATAGAATGGAAAATTCATTATAACAATTGGAGAGCTTCGTAAGATAAATAAAGACAAAAAATGAAAAATCTTATTCCAATGTAAGAAATCATAATTTATCTTTATCCCTTACTTCATATATTGCATTTATGCAAATGTTGAAAGCTAAACAAGTCAGTTTTTCCTTTCATTTCATTAAATGTACTGACGAAATTTTCTGATGAGTTCTAGATCTTAACAAGAACTATATTTTATCTTAAGTACTGAATATATCCAAGTAATTAATTTTCTTTAGAACAATAGCAAATATGAATGTAACTTAGAACCGAACCGTTCAGCAGTTTAGGAGACGAAAATTCAGTTAGAGTGACAGACTCCTTCTATTCGTATTAAAACCCACTACTTGACTCTGTGGTGCTCACCTTGGTGCCCATAGCTCTGACGTGTAACGGGTCGGATGATACCAGCTGAAACTGACAATGCCTCGGGGTGCTGCTTCTTCTTATACACAAGCAGGAATCTGTCTACCAGGAAAAGGGAGACTTCGAGAATCACGTTGTGTGAATTAAATATTTGGAAGTATGCCATTGATGTGTACGTACTTTCGCTACCCCGCCTTCATGCTGCTCGAGAAGGGCACGTCGTTGTCCTTCTCTCGCCCTGGCGTGAGAAGAAGTCACTGCTCTCCCTGGCTCTTCAAGTTACATCGTGATTGTTATTTATAGGCCTGAATCTTGCCATTTGAGCGCGAATTAAAACACACACATGAGTCCCTTGCTACTAGAATATGCGGCAGACTCATAATGGTAAAGGTAGAGGTCATCGCATGACATGCCTGTGCAGGTCCCGAAGGTATAGCTCTAATCAATTTGCAACCCGGCGCTAGAATAATGTGGGTGATTAACGCCATGCTCCGGCCGATCTGCTTGAGGGAGACTGGGTGGGCCTTGGTGACGGTCTAGACGGCACAGAAAATCTCACCCTTACCGGGATTCGATGACCGGACCAAACGTCCCGTAGCGAGTAACTGTACCGACTGGCTATTCCTGCCGCCAGGATCGTATAAATCCTTTTAAAATGCAAAGAAATCGAAAGTATTATTTGTGAACCGACAGTAAAAAATCAAAATTTTATTTATGAATAAAAATAGAAGACAAAGGGTCTTGTTTAGTTAAATACCGCACTACTAAGACTTATTTCTGTTCTGTAACTAAGCACTATTGCGTGAATACGACTGAGGTAGTGGCGGTAGAGTTGCACATACTTTTATGCTCTCAGCAGATAAAGCTGAGCCGTCAACTTTACTCCCCAACCACTTTAGTCAAAAACATAAGCCTCTATTCTCTTTACTAATTGGTACAGAGTGTTCATCCAGCAGGTTCACATGTCGGCCACTTGCGGTATCTGCAAGTAAAATTTCATTAGATAAGCTGATATATGGTTGCAAAAGTTTCACTTGAATCCTGCAGATATTTCACCTACAATTCAGTCCCGTACATATTTCATCTACCACATTGTTTAGAGTTTTATATATATATATATATTATTTTACCTTTTGTTGTCGACCAATTGACATTTGTACGATATGCACTCCCTTAAGATGACCCCAAAAATGGCCAAAATATGTAGAATTCACCTTTATAATTAAAATAGTTCGAAGGGTATATATATAT
>Ga0123355_10003805_pt1 | contig 21817 bp, 20 predicted proteins | sample TergutEmb28metaG_3_FD_89872 | JGI IMG/M metagenome (GOLD analysis project Ga0123355, IMG submission 89872) | Embiratermes neotenicus P1 segment gut microbial communities from Petit-Saut dam, French Guiana - Emb289 P1 | ecosystem: Host-associated > Arthropoda: Insects > Digestive system > Gut ...
ATACATATGCTTTACCCCCAAAATCGCTAGATATTGACGCTTGTACGGGAGTTATTGTAACACATAACGTCTATTTTATCCAGTGTTTTCAGCACTTTCGGGGTTTTACCGCAGACCCTATATTAGTAACTGGATTATTTGTCTTTAGTTTTAAGTTTAGATTTAGCGACTCTCTTTAGCTTTAAAATCATTTCATTAAGTTCAGGCTTATAGAAAATAAAACCAATTATCACTGTGATTACAGATGATATCATAAGGACAATCACTCCATAAATAGCCCAAGCAAAAAAATTATCTGGTTCAATTATTGGAAGAATTAAGTTCACAATAATCACTATTAGTACAACATTAAATACTGAAATAAACATCCTTTTCAAGTAAAGTGAGAAACTACGCTTCATAATGTTTTTTGATACATAGTATGCTAAATCTGTTTTCCGATAAAGGATTGCAATTACAGAAGCAATTGCTACTCCTGTCGTTCCGATAACATTGACTAATATTATTGAAAGAACAAGGCTAATAATAACTTCGACGAAAGCACCTATGTTTGTTTCTTTGAATTTCCCTGCCGCAGTCACCACTGAAGTATATGGTGTTCGAGTGCAGTAAACTGCAATCGAGATGATTAAAAAATATGCAAGCACCGGTCTAATATAATTTGCATCATCAAAATGTCTTGTGTATATTTGCATGAAAGGAATTATGAGTATTCCTGCAGTTGTGAAAAGAACTATAGATACAGTGTTTGTAATAAATTCATACAAATTAAAGCTTTTGTTTAACAGCTGCTTTTCTTTTTTAGCTATCATGCTTCCAAATACAGCACCTATTCCGGCAGTAAATGTTGAAACAATACTACGAACTGCCATTACAACCATGCTGTATACCGCAAAAACTGAAACTTCTTTGAAATTAGTAAAGATCGTTAAAACCAAAACTCCGCTACTGGTTCTTACAACATTTGCAAGATGCTGTGCTAATGCATCCCATTTTTGCTTTAGCTCAACTTTTTCTTTAGTACGAGTTTCATTAATTCTAAAGTGTTTCTTTGCATACCATGATAACAAAATTGGTCTGGATATAAAAACTAATGAGCTTAAAAGGGTTACAATAATAACATTGCTTCCTAGGGAGATAAAAAGAATTATGAGCAATGTATTTAATGTCACTGTAATAATTTGTATACCATTAGAAATATAAAGCTTCTGATTTGCTTGTAGTAGAATTGAGTACGTAACCCCAAAGTAATATTGGGCAAATGTACTGGTTGCAATAATAAAAATTAAAGCTGTAATGAATCCCCAATCAAAACTAGTTTCATTCAGAAACGGGAATATCACAACTAGGCAAACTACATACACAATAAAATAAATTGAAAGCCTCTTAAAAAAGAATTCTGAAGTATTTAAAATAGTTTTAATACTATGATTATCTTTGTCGGCTAACGGTTTATATAGTGCAGCCTTTATTACTGGTCCTACACCCGCTTCTAGAAGTGCAATATATGCCAAAAATGCTCTTATTGAATTAATTAGTCCATTTACTTCAGAACCAAAAGCACCTATTATTAGGGGAGGAACAATCAGCCCCGTAATAGTTGCAACTAGCTGTAGAGTCATTGACATAGAAAAATTGTATATCGCTCTTCGTGTTCGCATTTTTTCCTTTCTAAAATCTAACAATCACGTAACTGTCAGACAATGAAGTTCATTATTTCTTCGACTATGAATTTCTTTTCAACTCGCATGTTTAATGTCAATACTTCCGAATCTTTCTGAAGATATTTTTGAACAAGCTCTAAATTATATTTTCTTACATCAAGTAAATCTCCAAGTTCATTGGTAGATGATATACTGTCAAAACGATGCCCTACTTTGTTTCTCATACGAATCTGTCGAATCAGCTGTTGTTTATCGATATTACAATTTATGTATATGATATTATTATACTTTTTTTTTAGTGCCTTCACTAAATGCATAAACACAAAATTTTCTTTAATCATACTCTCATGAGAAATAGATGTTAACGAAACTGCAACCCCTTGGTCTAAAAATAAGTAATCGTCATGGCTATCCTCTCTGTATTTCTTATACAGCCTAGTATTAAAAGCAATGAAACCCAAAAGATGCCAAAATCTTTCTCTATTAACTCTAAATGAAAGCGTGTATAATATAATTAGGATATTTACATTCAAATGATTTAGACAAAATAAGCCCACAATGAATTGAGCATGTTTGTTGTTCATAATTTTCCACCTATTCCGATACAAACTCTGTGCAGTCAGAATTCCCTGCTTTTGGTAGTTTTTTTTAATTTCAGCAACAATTGTACTCTTTCCGCAACCCGGCAGACCGCATAGTTCTATTACTTTCATAATAATGACCATGCCTTTCATTAATTTTTTGGTACAAAACGACCATGAAAAGGGATGGTCATTTCGTGCATCAATTGCGATTCCATAGATCGCAATTGGCACATTCTCTCGTTAGTTTGAAGTCTTTCAAACTACTCGCTCCTTTGTTAATCTGTACCGTAAAGTATAGACTGTTACGCGACTTTTTATGATCTGTACCAGCGACAGGTTTACGCCAAATTAAATTATGCACGATATAAGATTAAATGACGCATTGGTATCGGCGGTGCATAGCTATTCATAATCGCTTGATTAACCTACCTGTATATATTCCTTTGTACTGTCAAGGGTTGCGCAGCAATTCATTTACCCTTGATAGTACAAAGGAATATATGCTACCCTGATTGAGCGATTTAAATGTGTCGTTTCCATAAAAACACGCCATATTTTAATTTGTCGCTCGCTCCTTAGATAAAGCGTCGCTCAACATATAGACACTCTTTTTGGAGTAAATTATCATATTGCTACCCTTCATCTTGCACCGTTTGTTCTTCATCCAGCTCAATCGCAAATAATCCCATAGTCAAAAACCATATAACGTTCAACAGAATCATTCCCATATTGCTAAACCATTGTATTGTTTGCAAAGAAAAGAAATACATGAATAGCGGAAAAATATGTAGAATATCGCGTTTCTTTATAGATATTGCAGCTGTTTTATATGTACTATACATTAGCACAACAACTACTAACACCCCAACAATACCCCAACTTACATATACTTGTTGAAAACCGTTGTGAACAGCTGAAGATGGTCCGCCAACTTGCTGTCTGTGACCTTGTAATCCAGCCCCAAATGGAATAAATCTGGGATTACCCCGCATAAATTGACTATAAGCGGTCATAATTGTTGAGCGCCCTCCAGTTATATCATCAACTTCCCAGCGAGCAATTATGTTGTCAAAATAGTCCGGAAAAAAGGCTGTAAAAACATAATATGTAGCGATTAAGAAAAACACAGCAACAAAAAAAGATTTTGCACCCTTATTTTTTGATGAAGTAATCAAGAAGTAAGCCATTATTAATACAAATGCAAAAACAAATGCTCTGGATTGCGTCATTAATCCAAACATGACAATTATCGGAAAAAATAGTAAGTACCACCATGAAGCAACTTTTTTTTCTTTCAATATTACTATTACATATATTGCAGCAGAGCAAGTAATGCCTAATATATTTGGATTGTTGCTCACTCTCAACCCCGCTTCCATGTCAAAATGTAGCCCTACATTGCCGATTCTAACACCAAGATTTAGAAACTCATATAAGCCGTACTCTCTTAGATACTGCCACAAAATAGTTACGATCATAAATAGCATTCCCCACAAAAACGCTTTCAAAATCAGTACCCGATCAAGCTTATGGCTAAGTGTAAATGAAGGTATAAATGCAAATACAAAAAGTAATGCTCCTATAAGTCGCAAAAATATGGGTATATTAAAATTAATATTACTAGCAAACACCGAGCTAATTTCAATAATAAATATCAATAATAAGCATAGTATTGTAAATACATTAATTTTCATTCGCCATCCATTTTTATATAGTATGATAAGCATTGCAATAATGCTTATATCAACGTAAGGTATACCCGTATATATTGGTATCATAAACACCATAGCTGAGATAATTATGGTGGTGTTATTATCCTTCAATATAAAAAAGAGTGTCGCCACGATTAAAAAAGCCAGCGAATTCACAGAAACACCAAAAACATCCCGTGCTAAAATCAAAACGAGAAACGCAATAATCAAACCGATATTAAGTATATTTTTTGCATGAATTTTACATCGCATATGCTGTGCAACCCTTCAGAAAATTTTTATTCTCACTCTTCAATAATATTTATCAATTTCTCCGCAAATGCAAGTTCAGAGAAGCGCTTCACACCTACAAGTGCTTTTTTTGCATAGTCACTTGCCAAATCGCTATCACTCAAAATCAACTCAATCGCACGCGCTAATTTTTTATCACATTCTTCAATATGAGAAAAGTTATAATCTTCTTCTATCGTCATTGGTGGAACAAGTATGCCATAGTCTTGATATTCAATTTCTGTAGCAACTTCAAAAGGATTCCCCTCTGACAACATCTCGCGAGGTCCACTATTGCAGTCAGCCGCAATAACCGATACTCCGCACGCCATTGCCTCTGCAAGAGCATTCGGAAATCCTTCGAAAACAGAAGATAGTACATATACTGATGATCTGCTCATATATTTGTACGGCTCTTTATCGAACTCCGCTAATATTACATCATCTGACAACTTCAAATTCAATACCAGATTGCTCAAATTATTTTTATCCTTGCTATTTGATTGTCCACCCATAATAAATAATTTTGCATCAGTGATGTTTTTTTTAACTAGTGAAAACGCTTTTACCAAATGCCAATATCCTTTTCTGTGCGCATAATTTCCCACAGCAACAACCATCTTATTGTTGTTAAATAAACTCCGGTAGAACTCAAACTCATTACTTTTTAGTGCATCAATTTTATTAATATCGTATGGGTTATACAACAATGTGAACTTCCCCATATGCTTAGGGTACAAATCTTTTGCTCGCTTGATGATTTTTTTTGAAACACATATAACACCATGTGCCTTTGCATACGTTATGTTACTTTTCAATTTCATCAATTTATCTGGGGACTCCAACGTCTTGTATGAACGAATGGAAACAAAAACCTTTTCTTTTCTTTTTGAAAACACATTTACTCGATCACTCGTTGGTCCAAAACTCAAACAAATGTCTGTATTCCATTCTTTTTTGATTTTTCGCGCACGCATAATGCGCCTAATTGTATTTATTGTATTTACAATCACATTTGAGTTGGAATATATATTTATCCCTCTATGCTCGCAAGCAAGCTCATACTCCATGTTCCTATCATCAAGAAGAATTACTTTAATTTTATACTCATCTTTCATAATATGTGTTAACCGTGCTGCAACCCTCTCTAATCCCCCAGATTTCAAGTGAGACACAATTATTGTAAGGTTTTTTTTCATAGTTTGCTATCCCTTCGATATGATATACATCAATTTATGTTTCAATAATATTCTTTAGATTTAGGGCACATATACGTTCAGAAAAACGTTCTACCCCGACGACAGCTTTGTTTGCATAATCATTTAACATATCATCATCACATAAATATAGCTCAATCGCACGTGCTAATGTCATATCACATTCTTCAATTTGCAAAGAACAGTAATTTTCTTTCATTGTCATAGGCGGAACTAACAAGCCGTAATCTTGGTACTCAATGTCCCTCGCAACACTAAAAGGATTACCCTCCGATAATATCTCGCGAGGTCCACTCGTACAGTCGGCAGCTACAATAGAAACTCCACACGCCATTGCTTCTGCAAGAACATTTGGAAACCCCTCAAAAACAGAGGATAATACATATAAAGATGATTTGCCCATATATTTATAAGGATTACTATCAAAATCAGCAAGCACCACATCTTCAGTAAGACTTAAATCAGATACTAGCTTAGTTAATTTTGTCTTACTATCGGAATATCCACCAATAATAAATAATTTCACATTTGGAATATTCTTCTTTACTAATGAAAACGCTTTAACCAAATGCCAATATCCTTTTTCATATCTGTATGTACCTGCAGCAATAATAACTTTGTTATTTGCAAATAGACTGTTATAACATTCTAATTTTTTATTTTTAAGTACATCAATTTGTTTGATGTCATATGGATTATACAATAGCATAAATTTCTCTGAGTGCTCAGGGTACAGCTCTCTTGCACGCTTTACGATTCTTTTTGAAACACACAAAACGCCGTGCGCTTTTGTATATATGATATTATTCTTAATTTTTGCTAATCTGCTAGGCGAATCTAAACCCCTATATCCACGAATAGAGAGATAAATATGATCTCTCCTCTTTGAAAATGCATTTATGTAATCACATGTTGCACCAAAGCTTAAACAGATATCTGTTTTCCATTCTTTCTTAATCTTTCTTACATGAATAATTCGTCTTATTGCGTTAATTATTTTGTTAATTGGCTTAGCGGTTGAATGTATATTTATGCATCTATATTCACAGTCAAGCTCATAATTCATATCTCTGTCATCAAGAAGAATTACTTTAACATTGTAGTCATGTCTCATTAAATATGTCAGCCTTGCTGCAACATTCTCCTGCCCACCAGATTTCAAGTGTGCCACTATAAATGTAAGGTTCTTTTTATTCAAACTTAACTCACATCCCTCGCTTTTAATTTCAATTCTCACTAATATGCGGTAACTATGTACATGTTAAATAAAATTTTTCTAAATTGTCACATAGCGTAAAAACGTCATAACCTTTTTCACAGACTAATTGATAATTATTAACGCGTTCAGCACTTTCAAACTGTAATATTTGCTCAACCCAAGGTTCTACACCTTTATTAATAGGCACTTGAACGATATGATCAGTCAAGCATACCTCGTGCGTAATTGTATCTGATATTATACAAGGCAAACCAGCTGTTTGCGCTTCTATTATCGTACCGCTAAAGCCTTCATAAAAAGATGGGAACACAAATACATCTCCAGCTTGCATAATCTCATTCACGTCCGATCGTGCCCCCATAAACAGTATATCATTTGATGTTTTTTTTGTTTCAGCATATGCTTGCACATATCCGTCCATATGGTCAGCACCGATAAAAACCATTTTGCTGTTCGGCTTTTTTTGCTTTAGCCGTTCGAAAACATCAATTATAAACATATGATTTTTTACAGGACGCATGTTCCCTACATGAATTAAAACATACTTATTTGTCATATCTAATTCAGCACGAATACGAGCTCTTGTTTCAGCATTATAGCAAAATTTTTGGCTGTCAATTGAATTGGGCCAGACCGTTGCGTTGCTATTTTTTCCATATAACCAAATAGCAGTATTATGTGAAACAGCAAATTTATGTGTTGCATACTTGTTTGTAGAAAGTTTAATTATGTTTTTTACAGTATTTTTTATGCTATGCTTTCCCAATGCGGTGCGCGAATGTGCAATACGAATTGGAAGTCTTGCTTTTTTCGCACCTTTCAAGATAATGCCACACCATTGATTCATGTGAGCGTGAATGATTTTGTACTCAGGGTGACACAGTAAAAAATCATGTACAATTTTCGTTACTTGGCACATACGTGAAACAGAAATTGGATCGTTATAATAAACGCGTCCACCAAGTGATTTGATTTCATCATCAAAATATCCCGTTTTTTTTCTAAATGTATAGAAGTCAAATTGTACGTATTCGCGATTTATATTGCGATAAATATCCATCAACCGACTTTCTAAGCCAGCACGGTTCATTTGTGTTACAACTTGTAAAACACGAATCATTGTAGATTCTCCCTATACCACTCAATTGCCTTCTCTATCCCACACTCAAAGCTCCAATCTGGATTATATCCCAGTATTTCTCGTGCTTTTGAAATGTCTGCATTACTATGCTTTATATCTCCTGGTCTACTAGGTCCAAAAATTGGTTTAATATCTTTCTCTAAAAGTTCACATATCTTGTTGTACAAATCAATCAAAAACTCTTGCCCGCCATAAGCGATATTGTATGACTGTCCACTGGCTTCATTCGGAGCCAAAAAACTTTTTAGGTTTGCCTCAATCACATTTTCTATGTATGTAAAGTCTCTTGATTGCCTTCCATCCCCATTTATCGTTGGCGAATCGTCATTCAAAAGAGATTTAATAAACTTCGGTATAACCGCTGCGTAGTACCCCTCGGAATCCTGCCGTTTGCCAAACACATTGAAATAACGTAGTCCAATCGTTTCAAGCCCATATAACTCTGTATACAGCCTTGCATACTCCTCATTCATCTTTTTCGTTAGTGCGTATGGAGAGAGTAGTTTGCCTTCTCTGCCTTCAATTTTAGGAAGATTGGGTTCATCACCATAAACAGACGAACTTGATGCATAGACAAACCTTTTCACTCCTGACTGTCTCGCTGCTTCTAACATGTTCAAAGTGCCTTTAACATTTATATCCTCGTATATCAATGGCATTTCTATACTTCTTGGCACACTCCCCCAAGCAGCCTGGTGAGAGAGATAATCTACATCAATACATGCTTTCGCACATGTCTCATAATTTTGAATATCACCTTCTATCAACTCAAAGTGCGTATGGTTAATAAATGATTCAATATTTTCCCTTTTGCCTGTAGAAAAGTTGTCTAAGCACCTTACTGTTCCGCCCATGCCCAGTATAGACTCACATAAGTTTGATCCAATAAACCCCGCACCACCTGTTATCAAAAATGTGGCTCCGCTCTTGAACTTCAAGTCTGTATAGCCCATAATCAAAGTCTCCAATATTTATAGTCTAGAGCAATATATTTTTCTTTGCAATAAATTCCTTTTACATCAATAAGTATACGATTTTGCTTATCGTTATATAACGCATCAAAGGTTCTCTCATTATACGACATAAATTCATCATGACCAACAGCTATTACTACTGCATCAACCTCAGAAATGTCTTCCAGGTTAATTATATCGACTCCATATTCATGTTTTGCTTCTTCAATATCTGCCACAGGATCCACAATTAGTGAAGTCACTCCATATTCATTAAGTTCATTAACAATGTCAATAACTCTTGTGTTTCGTGTGTCAGGGCAATTTTCTTTGAATGTAAAACCTAAAATAGCAACCTTAGCTCCTAATACACATCTACCACTACCAATGAGTTGCTTTATAAGACTTTCTGCTACATATTTCCCCATGCCATCATTTATACGACGACCGGAAAGTATTATTTGTGGATAATACCCCACCTGTTCCGCCTTAAATGTTAAGTAATATGGGTCAACGCCAATACAGTGTCCGCCCACCAATCCAGGGTGAAATCGCAAGAAGTTCCATTTTGTACCTGCCGCTTCCAATACTGCTCTTGTATCAATATCTAACTTATTGAATATCATCGATAACTCATTCATAAAAGCAATATTAATGTCTCTTTGCGTATTTTCAATGACCTTTGCCGCTTCTGCAACTTTAATGCTTTCTGCTTTATATACACCAACATCTACAACTAGCTCATATACTTTGGCAATGATATCGAGACTTTCAGCATCCATACCTGCAACAACTTTTATAATATTTTCTAGTCTGTGTTCTTTATCTCCCGGATTAATGCGCTCTGGAGAATAACCTACTTTAAAATCAACCCCACATTTCAGACCAGATTCTTTTTCTAAAATCGGCACACAAATATCTTCCGTAACACCTGGGAATACTGTGGACTCATATATGACGATACTCCCTTTTTCCAGATTTCTTCCTAATATTCTGCTTGCACTCTCAAGAGGCATTAAATCTGGTGCTTTATCATTACGTACTGGTGTAGGCACAGCAACTATGTGAACTTTTGCTTCTTTTAACTGTGCTTCATCACAAGTAAAGTCAATTAAAGTCGCTTTAACGGCATCATCTCCAGCTTCTTTTGTAGGGTCAACACCACTTTTGTATAGTTGTATTTTCTCTGCGTATATATCAAAACCTATTACATCTACTTTTTTTGCAAACGCAATGGCAATGGGTAGACCTACATAGCCTAATCCTATAATTGAAATTTTTTCTTTTCTTGCTATGATTTTCTCGTACAAGTCCATATAACTAAATCTCCAAAACTTTCTTTATTTCTTCTAAGTATGCATTAACTACTATATTGCGATCAAATTCAATTTCTATCTTACGACGTCCGGCAAACCCCATATCCTGCTTTTCTTCCCATGAACGCTCCACAAAGTGCTTAATTCGTTCAGTTAATGCATCAGCATCTTTAACTGGGTACAAATAGCCAGTTTCACCATCATCTACTGCTTCGCGACAGCCTGGAATATTCGTTGCAATGACAGGTCTTGCACAAGCGGCGCTTTCTAAGATAACATTAGCCATTCCTTCGGAATGGGATGGATGAATAAGACAATGTTGCTGAATAATCATTTCGTGCACTTGTTCTTGTGTCAATTGACCGTGATATATAACTGGATAATCTTGTTGCAATTTATTCATAATTCCAATATATGCCTTATCTTCACAAGGTCCGACAATGTGGAATTCCACACTGTATTCCTTAAGCACACGAACTGCTGCAAACAGCTCGTCAATCCCTTTGTCTTTGCGAATTCTAGCAACTGTGATGAATTTCACCAGTGTATTTTCTGATGGATAATCAGCTGCATGATATTTTTTTATGTTAACTCCCGACCCCGGAATAAGCTTAAATTGATTTCTCACAATTTTTTCACTACGATATAGTGATAGATTTGATTCATTTTGAAAAAATACACAACTCGATTTACTTAATGCAAATTTTTGCATAACAAAAAGAATTTTTTGCAAAAAACCCTTATTGCCAATAACACCAAGTCCTGTGACATTATTTATGTATGGTATTTTCAACCATCTACTAGCAATGGAAGCGTATATATTGGGCTTAACAGTATATGTTAGTACAACATCTGGTTTTTCACTTCTTAATATTCTCATGTACTGAAAAAAAAGCTTGATATCATCTAGTGGATTTTTTCCTTGCTGACCTACTTTGATTCGTTTATAATCACAGCCCATACTATCAAAATATTCGGGAGATACATGATCTGAGTCACAGCACACAGTCACTTGATATCCGTCGTTGACGAGTCTATCAAGTAGTTCACTGCGAAATTTGTAAATGCTTCTCGCCACAGCAGCAGTTACCAGAATTCTCGCCATTTAGTTACACCACCTTCGAAACTATAAAATCACTAAATTTTTCATGCATAATCGTCTCGCACATAACCCTGCTATCTATATAATTCACGTGCTTTTGATAAAATCATTTAGATTTGAGTTTATAAGTGCATACAATCTGTCAGTATTGCAATCTGACACGAAAGAGTTATGTGGTGTTATAATCACATTTTTCATATCCCAAAGCGGACTTTCTTCATTAAGTGGTTCTTCCTCGAACACATCAAGTGCGACACCGCGAAACTTATTTATATTCCTCATGAGGCTCGCCTCATCAATAATCGCACCTCTGGAGACATTTATAAGAACGACATCCGTTTTCATAGCATTAAATAGTTTGTCAGAAAACATATGTTTAGTTTGCTTGGTTAGAGGTAATGTTAATACAATAATATCACTTTGTGAAATCGGGGTCATAATTTTATCAGCACAATAGCGTTGATCATAATACTCCGTTTGAATCATGTCTACATCAACTGCATTGATGTAAACCCCGAATGCTTTGAGTCTTTTTGCGACCTCTCTCCCCACACTACCAAAACCTACTATAGTTGCCACTTTCCCATTTAGTTCTGATAACTCTCTATTTTTCAGCCACAGCTTTTCCTTTTGGCTTTGAATAAAAAACGGAGTGTTTTTGTATATTTCTAATGCCTTTAGTACCACCCATTCTGCCATAGGAATTGAATAAATTCCCTTGGCATTTTCAACAATTATATTTCTAATTTTGCAATAATCTAAGTCAATCCTGTCAAAACCTGCACTTGTTAGTTGAACAAATTTTAAATTGGCAAACTTTGTAATACTGTTGTATAAAAATAATGCGTTGCAGATAATTGCATCATATTTTGCGGGCATATCAACTATAGAATTTTCAGATTTCAGAAAATCAACAGAAAACTGACTTTTAAATATATCTAATTGCCCTTCTGTGTAGCTAAGTGCTCCAGTTAAAAGTAAATTCAAAGTGTAATCTCCTCAACTTGACTTTTCTCCGTAGCATTACATACAATTGTTTTTCCAACATTTTCGTTTTTTTCTCTAGATAGCACTTTCCATATTGTAAGAAAAAATATTCTAATATCCAATATCAAACGAATATTTGTAGCATACCAACAGCTCATTTCGATACGCTGATTCCATTCTACAGTTTTACGTCCGTTGACTTGTGCCCATCCTGTAATGCCCGGACGTACACAAAACATTTTTTTCTGCTCACTTGTATATTCATCAATTGGCCAAGGGTGATATGTAAGTGGAGGACGTGGACCAATGAAACTCATATCTCCACGCAATATGTTAACCAGCTGCGGTAATTCATCAATACTAATACTGCGAATTAATCGACCCACACGGGTAACACGAACATCGCCTTTACTTGAATAGACTCCACTACCTTTTTGCTCTGCACCTACAGTCATTGAGCGAAATTTATATATCTCAAATACTTTACCATGTTTTCCAAGTCTCTGTTGCTTAAAAATAAATGGTCCTTTCGAATCAACCCTAATCATGAGAACTACTAATAAAAAGATTGGCAGTAGTAAAATCATTGTTAGCAAACTGAATATAATATCTAGAATACGTTTAATTTTCAAATACACTACGCACCTCTTTTCGAATAGACTATTGCTTTTACTCTTTCAATTACATCATTCCTATTATTCGCAAAAAATTCATTCGATAAAAGTGGTAATTGACACTCAAACTCCCGAATGGCTTTCATACCATTCTCGAATTGTTCTTCTATTTCATCATAATCAAACAAATCGCTCGTATTACAAAAACTACGCGATAAAATTGTTTGAGTAGAACCTAGGCGATAGTGCTCGGCAATTATACTTCTTGCTGGGAGCATACCTTCATCAAGCTTTGCAATTCCACCAAACCCGTACGATATTTCGTATCTCATGATATGCTTTCTCATTCTTTCCACGTTTCCATCGGTTAAAAGTTCGAACATAAATGTCTTATTGTGGGCAATATGTAAATCATTGAGTCCTATGTGTATCGTGTTTATGCCTGACATCGCAGATATCTGTGATATGCTTTTTTCTGCCTCAATCGTTTCCACAAGTAGCATCGTTTGTGCTCGACCGTTTACAATATCTACAAACTTGACTACGTCAGCTGTTGTCTGAAACATTGGTAACATTACAATATCTGCACCACGAGAAATCACTTCATCTATTTCCAATTGTGTGCCTTCATAGAGTGGGTTGATCCGGACGAGCAATTTAGATGTAGATAAAATGTTTTTCATATTGCTTACATCGCTAATTGTGTGACTCGATTTAACTGTATCCATATTGGCTTGTCTAACATTTTTCCCATTGACCTCTAAGTCTATGAAAATAATATCGACAGTAGCTGACTCTGCAATTTTTGCGATTCGAACTTCATTTGTGATGAACATCATTTTTAAAGGCAATGCTACGCCTCCTACGCATTTACAATTTATTATACTGTTTGAACCAAACAGTATAATAGGTTGGTTGCTTGCAATATAGCAAAGAATCTATATTACTATACATTCTTCTCTCAATCCGGTGTTTTATACATGTCAACCATTTCTCGGATTTTAGTTACAGTTTTTGTACTGTTATTATAAGCCAATACTTTCAACTCCTCACAACCAGTAAAAAACTTTTTTTCCTCGTATACAATAGGATTTGCAACAAAAATCAACTCATTATCCGTCTTCAATAGTCCTTCTTCTGCTAATAATAGTTCTTCAAATAATTTTTCACCAGGTCTGAGACCCGTGTAAACTACATCAATATCCACATCAGGAACATAACCGGATAATTTAATCAGATTTCGAGCCATATCATCAATCCTGACAGGAACACCCATGTCAAGAACAAATATCTCTCCGCCTTTGGCATAACATCCTGCTTGTAAAATAAGAGAAACCGCTTCAGGTATTGTCATAAAATACCTGACAACATCCTTATGTGTTATTGTCACAGGACCGCCTTCCTGGATTTGTTTTTTGAAAAGCGGAAACACACTTCCTGCACTATCCAAGACATTTCCAAAACGAACAGCTACAAATTCTGTATCAAATTCTGTATCCATTTGCTGAATTATCATTTCACAAATTCTTTTTGTAGCACCCATAACACTAGAAGGGTTGACAGCTTTATCGCTGGAAATTAGGACAAAACGCTTAGTGCCGTTCGCAGCAGCAGCTTTTGCAGTGTTGAGCGTGCCAAAAACATTATTTTTAATAGCTTCATTCGGGCTATCTTCCATAAAAGGCACATGTTTGTGGGCAGCTGCATGGTACACAATATCCGGGCTATAAAACTGACAAACATTTGACATACGTTCATAATCGCGGACAGAGCCAATGATTATATCAAAATCTAAGTCTGGATGGTTTTTTTTCAAATCTTGCTGTAGTTCGTATACACTATTTTCATAAATATCGAATATGACAAGCTTAGCCGGGTTATAATTTGCTATCTGGCGGCAGAGTTCGCTTCCGATTGAACCGCCTCCACCAGTGACCAAAACCGTTTTCTGTACGACATAATCCATAATTTCGTCTAAGTTCACAGCAATTGGGTCGCGTGCCAATAAATCATTTACCTCAACATCGCGCAACCTGGAAACAGCAACCTCACCATTTAGCAATTGATATAGACCGGGAAGCGTCTTAACATGACAACCTGTGTTTTTACAGATTTCCAAAATATCTCTGACAATTTTTGATGACATCGACGGCATAGCAATGATTATTTCGTCAACCTCATATTTTTCTGACATCTGTTCAATAAAATCTCTTCCGCCTACTATTTCAATACCGTGAATGTGTTTTCCTTTTTTGGAAAGATCATCATCAATACAGCATACAATATTACCTTTCAAGTGTTGACTATCTGTAATCTCTTTAATAATGGCACTGCCTGCAAATCCAGCACCAATTACCATTATATTATTTATTTTCATATTCTTATCTACTTTGCGTTGTCTCATATATCGTTCAAAACGCCTATATACACGCGGGAGTGATGTTCCACTAGCTAAAAAGAGAAAATATAACATACTGTAATTTATTGCGCGCGTCGCATTAAATATAATTATGCACATCAGTATTCCAAAGGCTGATAAAGCACAGCATATTAATAACTTTGAGAATTCCTTAAAACTAAAAAATGCCAATATACTGCTATAAAGCTTAAAGCGCCAAAACAAAAACAAAGCTATTACTGTATTAGCCATAGAAAGCGGAATAACAAAACTATATATTGTCAGCACATTTAGTGAACGAAACTCAATCCACAAAGCAAATAGCAACGCAACGTGGATGACTACCAAATCGCAAATAATTAACTTATAACTTCTTTTCAACAACCTCATTTGCCCCAACCTTCTTCTGCAACAAAATCACTTCATATTTGGTCGCAGCCGTATTATTAGGACTATGCGATACAAACTATGTCATTAACATAGATTTGCGTAGCGATAATCCCTTTTTGAGAACGTTTGTAATTGCTTATTAATTTTACGTATTTATAAAATATAGCTATTGGTCAGTTTTTTTCGTATGTTATTCTTTGCCTTTTGCTAAATAGAAGCACCCCACCTAGAGCAATTGCTCCTATTATGTAGAGTATGACATTATTCACATCTCTGGTACTCGGTGAACGAATCGGTTGATCGCCAGTGCCTGGTGCGGGATCATCAGTATCGGTTGGTGGTCGTGGGGTATCCTGTACTGTACCAGGGTCAAGCCAAACAAATGCAACTAGTGAAAAATCACCGATTGGCACTCGAATTCTACCGTCAGGCTCAACTAAAAATGTACCTATGTACTCCCAGTATGAATCAGGTGCATCCGTCAGGCGGAACAGCATAACCCATTCTCCGGCTCTAATTTCATCAATAGTTCCCGCCCAAATATGACCTATTGTTACATTATTTGGATCTGACTCGTAACCTTCAGGCATGTGAACATATGTAACATGCACTTCCTGTAAAGATTGCAAGAGTTCATCTAGATTATTAATTGGAATTTGAGGGTTGCTTAGCAATGCTTGAAGCTCCTCAGGTGACATAATATCTTGAATCAGCTGCAATAGCTCTTCATTTTCTGCATTATTCAACTCAGTTATTAAATCCACACAACGCGATGTATATTGAGGTGAATTATTCATGTGATCGATAATATCATCTAAATCACACATAGAATCCAGTCTTGTTCCATCCGGTAGTAGTACGTCTACGTAATCAGTAGGACTATAGTTTCGCGTCGGTTCAGCCAAAGCGGTTATTGGAACCAACATGACCAACATCGCAGCAAGTAAAACTGTTAATACCTTTTTTTTCACTTTTTTCCTCCACTTATTTTGCCAGTCGGTCATTGCAACAGTTCCCACAGTACCATTGCTTGTGCCTATCCCGGCTCATTCATTATGTATATCTTTGTTAGAGTTAGATGTTACTCACTTAACAATGGGAGAGCATAATACACTTACTCACCATAGCGTACAAAAAATCGACTAATTATTAGTTCTTGCAGTGCTACTTCATCTGCATGAAATTCACTAAGTACAATCCCATTGTATGAACCTGCAAGGTTTTCATCATGTAGATGGATAATCTCTCCAGGCAACCTCTTTGTAAGCGCATCATCAAAACCATAATTTGAGAAACCATGTAGATCTTCTATTGAAAGGCTTGTAATCATAAATTGCTGTAAACTTTCAAATATTTGCGCTTGTGCCTCTCGAGTTTCACTTCTGAGGTTGCTGAGACTTTGGAAGAATGCTAGTATGTAAGCTTGCTGACGATCTAAACGATCTTCATTGCTTCCCATAATGTTGACATCGCGCCACTGTACAAACCTCTCTGCTTGACGATCAGTCATAGTGATAGTTTCACCTATTATAAAATCCGGGTCAATATGCGAATAGTCATATTCAAAAGTTATCGTTACTCCATTGACCACCTCGTTTAGCAGAGCTATCGAGTCTATGTTGAGTGCCAGGTAGTGATGAATCGGCAAGTCATATAATATTCTCGACACAGTTGATACCATAGCCCTACTACTGCTGTGTCCGCCTCTTCCTCTGGCATGCTGAAGAGCTAATTGTCCGTGGAAACTACCATATACCTGACCTGCTATGTTATACAAATCTATATCAGTCATCAAGTCGCGAGATATATGTAACGTCTTTGCCAGTTCTCGACTGTCACATAAGGTGATTAGCATAACCGCATCTGCCTGACCGGACTGTCTTATATTTCCACCTTCCGGTCTCACCTCTCCTCTCTGGTCAATTCCCAGAAATAAGATATTGGTAAGACTTGGGTTTAGCATAAACTCTTGACCTTGAAACCAGATAGTATCTTGTCTGCCAATACTGGCTCGTGAGCCTGGTGTCCTAGCTATAATTTCTGACTGCGAATCAAAAAACGGTTCTGGATAAGAAGCACTGCCTTGTATATACGGATTTGATGATAGCAAGAAAATCAGTAACGAAATAACAGCTAAAGCTGAGATGATGATGTAATACTTTCTATTTTTTGATTTCTTCATCTATTAGTACAGCTCCAATTAGCAGGCGATGATCACGTCTTTGTACACATGTAGAGAGTATTACGATACGGTCATCTTTTGTAATCACTATATCATCAAGCCAAAATTGGTTTAGTGTACGAAACTCCGTTAAATCTTGCAAGAACCAATAAAAGTGACTATCGAACTCAAAATCATAGTAAACCATGATGTGTCTATCATCAAATGTGAATGCCCCAAAGACTTTGTATGTCAGTATAGAATTCGGGGTATATATTGTTATATTCCTATGCTCTCTCATAAAGTCTGCATTCAAGTATTGATATAGTCTCCCAAATTTCGTGCCATCTCTCATATTATGACCATATATCAAGGTAACACGATCTGAGAAGTCTTGTGCATTAAAGTTTTGGGTGAAGAGGGAACCCCTCATCATCCACTCTCGATCTATGTTGCGACGTAAATAGAATTCTTGATCGCTTCCACCATACTGCAGAATTGGATAATCAATATCGGTGTCATAGATAGTAATCCAGGCATGGACACTTTCGTTAATTTCCCATAAGTATTCAAAATCTATAGGAATAATTACTTGTGGTGCTTCTTCTACTGGTTCAGATTCATCGATAGAATCCAGGTCACCTGAATCTGGTATTGTTTCCGACTCTGCTTCTTCAATCACCTGACGTACTGAATCGGATAACTCATTGCTTTGTTGCTGATGTTGTTGACGTTGATAGTGCTGAAATACTAAAATTGTGATTACTGTGATTAAGACGGCAACTGATACAATCAGACTGATTATGCGAAATTTATTATATTTATTTGACTTATTTTGCTCGATTGGATGTTGTTCCTTTTCTGTCATGATTATTTTCTATTGTACTGTAAACATCTTACTTGCCTTCTAATGGAATAACGACAAGGGTGTTCTGGTTAAGGAATTTTTTCACATCATCTTCGGTTTTGATGTGGTCATTAAAAATAAAGCGAACTATAAGAATGGATGCAAACAGCAAAATCCCTGCAAATATCCCTAGAACCATATTTATACGACCAGTCATAGGTGATAACGGCATCTCAGCCATTTCAACCACAGTCGGTGGATCGCTTAATGTAATTTGCCCTATTCTAACGACAGCCGCAGTGGTAACTGCGTCAGCAACCATATAAGCAACGGTCGGGTCAGCCGAAGTCACAGTTATACGTATCATGCGAGTGCCAACACTATTAACTTCAAGCATATTTCTTGCCTGCCCACGTGTAACATTAAGTCCCTGCTCACCTACGATCTCAACGGCTCCATCAAGAACCGGTCTTGACTGAACCATAAAGAGGAAGTCTTCTGCCAATGCGCCCCCTATCTGAACATCTGCCCATGATGTTATAGACGTTGTGCCTCCCAGCATATAAATCACGGCTGATGATTGATAACGAGGAGTCAATATAAATGTTGTAATAACAAAAACCGCTGTGGCACCTAATATTGCTCCGATAGCTATAAACCAACATCTCTTTATTAAAAACCTAAGCATTAGCACTAGGTCAATTTCAATTTCATTATTGATTCCGCTTGCGTGTTCCATTATTTACTCCGCCTACTATTACGTCTATCTATTATACTCATTATCGTCTTGTTTTTCCATCTGCTCTTTTTGCTTTTTTTCTTTGAATCCGCCCCATTGTCAGTGTAGTAACTGTACTTGCTTTTATATGTCTGATAGCGACTGTCAAATCCAGTATTAACGTCTTTCAGAACTACGCCTATAATGTTTGGATTTGCCTTATTCATTTGCTCAATAGCTTTCTTTTCTATAGTCCGGGGATTTTTGTCAGATGATATTACTATAATGCTACCATCAGCTTTGTTAGCTACGAGTGCAGCGTCTATCACGGAGCCAATGGGCGGAGTGTCGATAATGATATAATCGAACTTGCCTCTAATAGTAGATATCAACTCATCAAAAATAGATGTACTAAGTAATTCTGCCGGGTTGGTCGGAAAGACACCTGTCGGCAGAAGAAATAAATTTTTAACATTCGTACTATAAACAACTTCACTCAATTTGGCTTTACCTACCAAAATATGACTAAGTCCGGTATAATCCTTTTTTGACTCCATTTTGGATCGCAGTTCAGATTTTCGCATATCTGCATCTAAAAGCAATACGCTATTATCGGCTTCGGCAAATACTTGCGCTAATCTGAATGATACGGTACTTTTACCATCACCTGGGGTGCTGCTTGTAATAGCAATAACTTTATTGTCTGCTCCCGAAAACTCAACATTTGTTCTAAGGATTCTATAAAGCTCCATAATGTACGTGCTAGTTGCTTCTGTTGCTTTTATATTAATGTTCTCCAAGTGAAGTCTCCCTATACTCTCGTTTAAGATGGAACCGATAATATTTATTGCTACAATTTTATCTTGTTCACAAATCATAAACATTTGCGCTACTGCATTGCCTATTAAAATTCAACTTCCCTAGTCTGCCACACAGCAACACTAGTGTCAACTGCTATTTTGACCATAATATTGTGTGAAACCAGTCGCTATTTTCACACAATTTACAACCTTTGTTATTGTGACGAATTTGTTCCTTTTCTTCTATTAAATATTGGTATTTCTAGACATAATTATGATCCCTAATGATCCCTTTTAGCTTTTCAGTGTCTTTTGTTTACACTGTCTACTTTAAGTGGCTGTTTTCACATAATTTACAATATTTGTTATTGTGACGAATTCACCTATTTTTTCCGTCGAATATTGGTGTTTCTTGACATAATGCTCCCCTTCAGCTTTCCAGTGTTTTTATTTACACTGTCTACTTTAAGGGGAGCATATCAACTCAATACTGCGGACTGCACTTTGTAGCTCAAGTCTATAGTGGCAAGATTTACTTTGCTCTCTTTTCCTTTATTATCTTCTCATATACTTCTGTAGTTAATCTCTCCACAACTCCATATCCAACTTTTTTGTTAAGGTAATCTATACAAGCTGCCCAATTTGCCGGTCTTGATGTCACATTATGTGCATCACTTCCAATCGCGTCAATGTATCCATCCTCAATTAACTTTAACATCCTTCTTCTTTTTGAAAACGAACCACTAACTATAGTCGATGTATTAACCTGCAAAAGCACCTCCTGTCGCTTTATGCTCTCGACACAATCTAAATCATGTAATGCTACGTATCGCTCCATATGAGCGATAATAGGATTGAATCCTGAATCCATCACATTAATCAAGTACATCTCCAAATATTTAAAAGATATGTCGTAAGGAAATTCTAAAAGCACATAGTTGCTTCCTGCCATAGTAATCTCTGCACCGGTTTGAAGTTTCTTCAATACCTCAGAGTCATAGAATATCTCGGCACCCTGATGCACCATGAACTTTTTGTTCACACTTCTTGCAATTTTTTTGAGCTTTTTAAAACTTTGTTCCCACAATTCAAAATCACCATCTTTAAAGCTACTGTTGTAGTGAGGCGTCGCAATTAGACCATGTATCCCTTCATTGTATGCAAATTGTAGCATTTTCTTTGCTTCATGATAATCTCCAGCACCATCGTCTACTCCTGGGATGATATGGCAATGTATGTCATACATTAGATTCTCCAAAAATTATTTAAGAATGGAAGACTAATCCCAATAATGGTGCATGCTGCTGTGCACCGTACACATCAGTTTCACCCAAATCGCCTGAACACAGTGGGCGTTTAATTGTCACCTTTATTGCCTTTGCAGGGTCAAATGCAAAGATACCAATAATTTTGTCCGGAGTTACATTATATAGTGAACAAATTAATTCTTCACTTATATAACCGCTCTGCTTAACTCGTTCATAGTCATCAAATTCATTGAAAATTATATCAAGAGTCAGTTCATACGGACCAGAGTTTTTACTCCGAATTACACTTGCTATGTCAGTAAGTTTTGTTTTCATATTGTTCTCCTGTGATGTTTCGTCATTCTGTTATGTAGTGCCATTTTGTCAATAGGTACTATTGACAAAATACCTTGTGAAAAATGATGATTTTTCCTATATACTCTAGCAAGTTGCAGAGGATGCTTTTTAAGAGCCAAA
>Ga0123355_10003806_pt1 | contig 21816 bp, 21 predicted proteins | sample TergutEmb28metaG_3_FD_89872 | JGI IMG/M metagenome (GOLD analysis project Ga0123355, IMG submission 89872) | Embiratermes neotenicus P1 segment gut microbial communities from Petit-Saut dam, French Guiana - Emb289 P1 | ecosystem: Host-associated > Arthropoda: Insects > Digestive system > Gut ...
CAATTACAGCAATATGGGAAGCAGAAGAAATAATTCCTGTTCAATGGACAGTGACGTTTGATCTAAATAGTGGTGTGCTTGTAGAAGGAGAGTCTGTGCAGTTAGTTGTTTACGGAGGTAATGCAATTCCACCAATAGTGGAACGAGAAGGATTTGAGTTCTTGGGTTGGTATCCGGAAGGATCATATAACAATATAACAGGAGATATAACAATCACAGCAAACTGGATAAGGCATATATCACCAGAATTTGAAGTAACGTTTGACCTAAATGGTGGTGTACTAGTAGCAGGTGATCTTGAGCAGCTGGTAAGGCATGGTAGTGGTGCTATACCGCCAATTGTAGAACGTGAAAACTATATCTTTATAGGATGGGACCCATCCGGCAGTTACAATAACATTACAGGAGATATAATTATAACAGCAATATGGGAAGCAGAAGAAATAATCCCTGTTCAATGGACAGTAACATTTGATCTAAATAATGGTATGCTTGTAGCAGGAGAGCCTGTGCAGTTAGTTGTTTATGGAGGTAATGCAACCCCGCCAGTAGTGGAACGAGAAGGTTTTGAGTTCTTAGGTTGGTATCCGGAAGGATCATATAACAATATAACAGATGATATAACAATCACAGCAAATTGGATAAGGCATATATCACCAGAATTTACAGTGGTGTTTGATCTAAATGGTGGTGTACTAGTAGCAGGTGATCTTGAGCAGTTGGTAAGGCACGGTAATAGTGCTATACCACCAATTGTAGAGCGTGAAAACTATATCTTTATAGGTTGGGATCCTGCGGGCGGTTACAATAGCGTCACAGGCGATATAACAATCACAGCCATATGGGAAATAGAAACATCACTACTTCAATTACCGATCCCAACAGGTATTGCTATTTCAGGAAATATACTTACTTGGAACACAGTTGCAGATGCTGTTGGTTACAGAATATATGTAAATGAAATAGCTCAAACCGATGTAGTTATAGAAACAAGTTTTAACTTAGCAAACTTGGGGCTTGGTACAGGAACCCACGTGATTCAAATTAGGGCTTTAGGTAATGGCATAGATACGCTTAACTCATCTTTGAGTGACACTATAAACTTTGTTTTACAGCGACCTTCAACCGGCGGTGGCGGCGGTACAAACAGATTTACGCCGGAGACCCAGCCGGCACAGCCACCAACTGCGATTCAACCTACACCTGAGCCGCCCGATGAAGAGCTGAGTCCAAGGTATGGATTTGAAGATGTCAACACCGGTCATTGGTTCCATGATTATGTTACAACTGTTGTAGCCAATCGTCTTTTCCAAGATGCAGGTACAACTCATTTTGCACCTGATGGTACTATGAGCAGAGCTATGTTTGTTCAAGTGCTTGCAAATCACAAAGATGTTGATTTATCTGCATATAGTAATGTTACACCTACATTCTACGATGTAATGCCAAATGCAGAATATTTTGCAGCAGTAGAATGGGCGGCAGGACAAGATCTTATTTTGGGTATAGGCAATGGTAATTTTGCACCTGGTGCCCCTATAACTCGTGAGCAAGTGGCAGCTGTCTTGTACCGTTATATTAATGTCGTAGATATAAGACTTCCGCAAAGCTATGCTGTATCTTTTGCAGATCAAAATTATATATCATACTGGGCAATTGGTGCCGTTAATGCTATTCAACGTGCAGGCATAGTAAACGGTAGACCCGATGATATATTCGATCCACAAGCTAATGCCAGCAGAGCTGAAACGGCAGCTATATTTGCAAGATTTTTAAGTGCAATACAGTAAGGCTTGTGGTATTTAGAGCCGATACTCCAATATGAAAAAAAGAAAAAAATCTCGCTCATTACAAATGAGCGAGATTTTTTTAATTCCTTGCTTTTATTGTATCATTTCTTCTTGTTTATTTTCTTTTCAAATCGGATTGACATATACAGTGCATTTCCTTAAAAGATAATATGTGGCTAATGCGGTAGCAATACCAAAGACTGTTGTTATGAAAAAATTGCTTTCTATTCGAAAATACAGCCATACCCAGCCGATTACGCCAAGAATGGGAAAAATCAAACGCATCTGCAATTTGCCATAAGGGGATAAGGAATGAGGTATAGTTATGCATAGAAACAGTAGATTTATAAAGAAAAATGCCAAAGCATTAACGTGTAGGAAACCGTAAATGTACAGCAAAATGTATGGCAAACTGTTCATAGCCCAAGCATTAATGTGCAGAAAATCGAAAATATACAGCCAAATATGGGGCAAAATGCTTATATCCCAATTGAAAGAGTGTATAGTGAAGTTCATGATCAACAATGCACATGTTATGAAAATGAACCATATCATTGCTGTGGTTATTTTGGATATCAGAATTTTAGCTATAGTGATATTGGGAGGTATCATAATATGCCATGTATGCTTACAAAAGATTTTGTTAAAGCATTGTCCAATTTTGATAATACAGGTAATGCCTATTGCCGGAAGGCCAAATAATAAAACAAAAAACCACCATGGAATATAAGCGGAACATGGCTCAGGTGGAGTATAAGTGAAGTATACCAGTGCTCCAAAAGCAAGCATCAAAGCTGCCATGGTGAAATAGACATATTTGTTAAAATTCAAATCATGTATTAATTGCTTGATAAACATTTTCTAACATATCTCCTTTGCAGCCAGATAAAGGCTCTAAGTTAATTATATCAAATCAAAAGTTAAAATAGATTATAAATCAATAGGGAAATTAACATATATTATGATAGACCTTTATTTTCATTTAGATAATGGAAATAAATACCTTGGTATTATTAGCCCTGTCTTAGTTCTGCATCTCCGAGCTATGGGAATATAATCTCTTAGAATTATTATTCTGGGAGGTTTGTAAGTGAAAAAACCAGGTTATTTATTAGCTGTAAAATGGTTCATTTGTATAGTTGTTATTATTGGGCTGATAGCTTCTAGTATATTTATGGTTTTAAGAAGCACATCGGAAAAAGCAGAAATTCCAGAAGAGCCGGAGATAGAAATGCGGGATGATATTTTGGTAAAAATAGACCCTGGACATGGGGATATCAGGGTTTCCCAAGTGGAGAAAAACTATAGTAATTTGAGGAATACGAAGCGTTTAAAGGTGCAATGATTTTTGCACCTTTTTTCTATTGTGAAGTAGTGATAGTTTTGGGGAAATAAAAAAATCCTCATGGGATTTGGGTTTACTTAAATTAAAATTTATTAATTTTTTTCCTTAATTAATAGCTTCTTTATTATTGTTTTCTAGTAAAGCAAAATCTTCTTTAGTTATGGCAATCGCTTAAAAAATAGTCAAGAAAAACTTTCAGCACAGTGTAAATACGATTTGCTCCCATTTTAAGCCAAATTATTTTTTTCGGAAATTTTCTTTTTAGTTTTTTATGAATTTCTATCAAATTTTGAATTTTTCACAATTTATGCTCTTTCTCAATGTTCATCACGCTTTTTGGCTTTACGTCAAATTTTTAAGCGATCGCCCTATTCTTTAGTAATAGCCTTTCTTGATGCCCTTAAGAAAAGAGGTAATAATTTTTGAATTAGTTTTTTATCTTCAAGCTCTATCAATGATGAATTTTTGCTATTCTCAACACAAAACTTAAAGTTATCAATTTTTTCTTTACCTATTAAATAATAATATACATTATCCTGATAATTTACTTTGCTTACTACAACATACTCTATATTATCACTTAAAGTAATAATATCCTTTATATCAATATCCATTACTTACTCATACCTTTATCTTTTGACATTTCATATTCTAATATTAGGCCGCGATTTGCAAAAAGCTTTTTAATTTTCTCAATTTCAGTTTCAATTTCAACTTTATTAGCAATAGCGTTGACTAAATTTAATGTACCGTAACAAAAACAAGCTATAATAGCTAAATGACGGTAAATAAAAGGTGGTTCAAATATAAACATTTCTCCTGTGTTAATCATAACTATTATATAAATAGCTGATATTCCAACTATTATATTACATATAGTAATTTTAGCATTTTGTAAGCTCAGTTCCTTGTTGTATTTTTTTACTCGCATTACGTAAAATTCTTTTATTTCATTATCAATCATTTTTCACTTCCGACCATATTTTAGCACATTCTAAATTATTGTCAAATTTTTGCAGAAATTTAATTTAGATATAATCCTATCTATAATGTCGAAATTGTGAATATTTATGTTGAATATGGAAAAATTTAACCTTATAATTAGAAAAATAATACGTATCCTTGATTAATTAGGAGGTATGAACATGAGTAAAAAGGCCCAAAATGAAGAGCAAGTAGAAATACAAAGTGAAGAAATAAAAATTCAAAATGAAGAACCGATAAAAATACAAAGTGAAGAATGGGAAAATGGATGGAAAGAAGGACATGAAACAGGACGAAAAGAAGCATTAGAAGAACTAAACAAAGTGCCTGGAAAAAGTAATAAGATGAAAATAATATCACATTTACCAAACATTATTATTGCAACAATAGCAGTACTAGCATTTCTTATTTCCCTGGGCGTTTTTGACAGTCCGCCTCCTACTCCTCAAAATTTAACAGTAACCAGAACAGGAGATACAACTGCCCATATTTCATGGGTCAAAGTTTCGGGAGCAATTAGCTATGAAGCACAATTTCGAAGTCCTAATACAAATGAGGACTGGAGAAAGGACAATGATTATTTCAACTATGAAGAAACTGAGTATACTGTAAGAAATTTAGGAAACTATACATATCATTTTCGTGTGCGTTCGGTCAGCTCGACAGGGTTAAGATCAGAGTGGTCAGAAGTTATAGCGTATACTCACGAACGATACGAACGACCTCTTATTCCTCAAAATCTAACAGCAATTAGAACAGGAGATAGAACAGCCTACATTTCATGGGATGTTGTAACAGATGCAGTTAGTTATGAGGCACAATTCCAAAGTCCTAATACAAATGGGGAATGGAGGATTGATGGGGATTATAATGATAATACAACAACTAGTTATATTTCATTTAATTTAGGAGATTATACATATCATTTTCGTGTACGTTCAGTTAGTTCTGAGGGAAGGGTTTCGGAATGGTCAGAAGTTCTCACATATACCCATCAACGAGATTATTAGCACGAAATTTTTAATATTATGAAGCTAGTTTTACTATAACAAACTATAACCTATGTTTTTCAACTCTAATCTCATCCTTTCAAACTCCAAAATATTTTATATCTAAATTACTTCTCAATTTCCACATCAAAGACGTTCTTTTTACCTGTAACAAACCCGTTCTAATCATATCCGCCATGCATAAACTATACTTAAACCCATACCTTACACCGAAAAACGCTGTGTTCATGGTTCTTCCACCACTCCGTAATAGATGGGTCTCGGCTTGAATTACACCCGAGACCCATCTATTACTACGTTAACTTTATATTAGAGAGAGAGTTGGTTGGTGTAGAGGGTGTAAGGTATGGTTGGTTAAGGGGGTTAATTAATATGATTATAATGGATAGGGATATGGAGATTGTGAGATTGGTTTATCGGTTTAAGTTTGCTTTAGGTCGGCATGTGGGTGCTTTGGCTGGATTTGCTGGCTCTCGTGCTTGTGATAGAAGATTAAAGGCTTTAGTTGATGCAGGCTATTTAAACCGGAAGAAATATTTATATGGTATCCCTTATCTTTATACTGTAAGCCATAAAGGGCGGATAGTTTTGCTCGCAGGTGTGGTTATGGTAAAGAGCTTGCTAATGTATTAACTGAAATATATCAAGTATCATTTACTAAGCCCCAGAGTATTAAAGAGCAACTTAAAGCAAGTCATCCACCGATTACTATGAGGATTGAAAAATTAGAAAAGGCTATATATTAGACAAAAACAGGCAAGCGGTCAATTATACCGCTTGCCTGTTTTCTGTATTATTTTAAAGGAGAAGAGATAGCGATATTTATACTTAATGTTATCGTGGTGAAGTCGTTGCAGTCATTGAATTTGATGCAACTATTACATTCCCATCATATGCATGGACTGTAATAGTTTGTGTTCCTGGAACAGTAAGGCGAGTATTTAGATACCAATTTCTAGAGTTTGTCCTATTCATGTTAAATTGACCGCCACCACTAAATGTAATTACAACTCTTGTTGCATCAAAGTTAGTATTAGCTCTAAGTTGGAATACCGTTTCTGAGGTTATACCACTTATTCCATTATTAGACCTTACTGTAACATTTGGTGTTGGTTGTGAAGGTACAGGTGCTACCACGGAAAAATTAGACCAATTGCTTTGTACGTTGTCTGCATTTGGTCTTGTAATTACGAAAGCGTTGTAATAACCTGGCGGAACATTGGTAAATGTGTGTGATGTAACTCCTGCAGCTACACTTGCACTGCGTCTTATATCATTCCAGCCCCAAGGGTCTTGAACAAGATATATATCATATCTAGTTGCATTAGGAATATTATTCCAGTTTACTGTAACTGAACTGCCATTTACTGCTACAGAAGTTACCCTAGTTGCTGCTGCAGAAGTGGGTGCTTGTGCTGGTTGTGCTGTTACAGTCATTGAATGTGACGCCCTTCTTACATTTCCATCATATGCATGAACTGTAATGGTTCGTGTTCCTGATGTGGTAAGGCGAGTATTCAAATACCAATTTCTCGCATTAGTTCTATTCATGTTAAATCTAGTACCACCACAAATTTCAATTACAACTCTTGTTGCATCAAAATTAGTATTTGCTCTGAAATTAAATACAGTTTCTGATGTTATCCCACTTGTTCGATTATTATTCTCTCTCACTGTAACATTATGGTTCACGTTGTTATTGTTGGTCACATTATTGTTGTTGTTATTTACTGGTGGTTGTCCTACTCGAACATTACCGCTGTAAATCCAATGAGTTTGGCCATTGTGCTCAAACCTATACCATCTATTACCGTGTGTATTATTTGTCCATCCGGTAGTTAAGATTGTCTGATTTCTATTCAAACTCTGTCCGGTATGTGCAACTGCATAAGGATGCATAGAAATCGGTGAAACATCATTGCTTCGAGGAACAACATGATACCATATATTTATTGGATGTACCGTCGTGGTCAAATGCTCTCCTCTGATATTATTATTTATTACTGCATCTCGCTGGTGAATATATGTTACTGTAGCCCAAGGAGATGCGGTGCCACTTGCATTAATAGCACGCACACGAAAACCATATGTATAGTTTCCTAAGTTAGTAACTACATAGCTTGTTGCTCTATTATTAGTAAATTCATTATCTGCTCGCCATTGGTTATTAGTATTAGGACTTCTGAATTCTGCTTCATATCTCACAGCACCGGAAACAGCACTCCATGAAACACGAGCTGTTCTATCACCAGTTCTAACTACGCCTAGATGAGCTGGGGCGTCTGGTGCAACAACAGTAGGTTGTGGTGTTATAGGTGCTGGTGGTGTAGAAACAGATGAATTTGGACGTAAGTAGCTACCCCTGCCAGCAATAGTTGTTGTATTATGATTAGGGAAAGCAGGGTTAAAGTTTTGATTAAAAACCCATCTTCCGTTTAATTCTACAAAAAGAGGATTTGGATTTGTTGTTCCTCTTAAGGCATCTTCTCTATGCCACATTGGCAAGGGGTTAGCACGTGCATTATTAGCAGTCCATACTTCAAAATGCAGATGAACGTTACGAGGAGAACCACTATCCCCAACAGTGCCTATTATATCACCTTGTGATACTCTTTGACCAACCACAACATTGTTGCTTACCGTATTTAAATGGGTATAGTGAGTTGATATTCCATTGTCATGCTGAATTAGAACACGATTTCCCCATCCCCATCCTTGAGTATTATTATTCCAGTTCCGTACAGATGTTATAACAGTTCCATCTGCTACAGCTCTTACAGGTGTGCCTATTGGTGCTGGAATATCAACACCAAGGTGTACTTCACTTTGCCCGTTAAGAGTTCTTGTTCCAAATGGGGAATTTATCATACCTCGCTGTGTGCCCTCTGTTGCTATATTATACTGGTCTGATAATGGCCATATAAAAGGTGCATCTGTACTGGCTGATATACTACTTCCAGGTATAGCGAATAGAAAAAATAAAAAAATAACACTAATTAAAACCCTTCCAAAGCTATGAAGTTTTTTCATTAACTTTCGCTCCTTTTTAGTTCTTTTAATGTTAGTTAATAACTAGCAGGTGGTTCTAAATGTTCGTTTATATCAAATGGTACTTCATATAAAACTTCATCATGATGAAAATTTTCTTCAATATTCATGGATTGAACATTGCTGTAGATGTTAACAACTCTCGCATTTGCATTCCATTCAACCTCAGCCCCAAAAGCTTCTGAAACAAACCTTAAAGGTACTAAAGTTCTGCCATTGATAGTAACTGGAGCAACATCTATTGTTGTTCTATTACTATTCACTTGAACATTCCTATTGCCAATCGTGGTTTGTACAATTACATCATCTCTTGTAGCTGTGATTGTTCTAGTGGCTTCATTCCACTGCACTTCTGCCCCAAGCTCTTCAAAAATAACTCGCATAGGCACCATTGTTCTGCCATCAATTGTAGTTGGTGGAACATCAAAGTTTAACTGCCCGCCATCAAGGAAAACTCTAATAGGTTGTTGAGCACTTGCGGTAGTGCTTATAAAGAGTAAGATTGCTAGTAAAATACAAATAAACTTGCTTGATTTTTTTAGCATAATACAAGACCTCCATAATAGTTTTTTTAATTTACTCCTTTCGTTTTGATAGGTATTACACCAAACAAAAACTTCATAAGTAAAATATGAAGTTTGTTTGACAATTACGCCCAAAGCTTACTTTTAACGGAAAAATATATTTTCTTTATTTTGTAAGTGTTTTCGTCATTTTTTGACAAATGAGCATTGACAGAAAAATCCCTAAATGCTACCATTTTAACATGTCCGCTAAAGGTAAGCCTTTGGCGGACAACTCTATTTTCGTTATAATAGGGGCAAAAGCTAAAGGGGTAAGTACAAATGACAGCTAGTACATACGCATTAATTAGAGTTTCTACAGATAAGCAAAATGAAACAAGACAGATTATAAGAATGAATGAATTAGGTATCCCTACGAAAAACATTGTTATTGAAAAGGAAAGTGGTAAGAGTAAGGTAAGAACAAAGTATCATAAATTAGTTAAAAAGCTTAAAGTTGGAGATATTCTTTATATTGAAAACGTTGACCGCCTTGGTCGTGATTATGATGGAATTATTAATGAGTGGAATAAATTAAGCTTACAAAAAGGCATTGTTATTAAAGTTTTAGATACGCCAATGATTGATACAGACCAAGAAAATAATGATTTAATGAATAAATTCATGCAAAATATTATATTACACGTTCAAGCATTTCAAGCTGAAAGTGAATGGGAAAAAACGAAATACCGCCAAGCCCAAGGGATAGCAGTTGCTAAAGCGAGTGGCAAAAAACTAGGTCGCCCTAAAAAGATGCGAAGTGATATAGAAATACAAACAGCAAAGCAGTATTTAAGTCGTGAGATAGACTTAAATACTGCTTTAGTTATACTAGACATTAAAAAAACTGCTTTTTATGATTTGTGTAAGGTAGTAAAGAATTAAGATTTGAAAGGAGTTTTAAAGTTATGGAAGTATCAATCCTAAAGGACAAAATCATTATTATGCCAAATGCAAATGAAGAATTGATAGTTAAAGAAATTAGCAATGGTGATTTAGTTATTAGCAATAAATAAAACCGATGATAGAACACTTGAAAAACAGGTGTAACCATACTGTAACTAACACCAATTTTTAAGCATGGTAAGTTACAGCATGATTACACTTTTTAAGTCCTTTAATATAGAGGTTTTACAAGCATTTTTCATCCAAAAATGAAATTACTATGTAATGGCTATATATTATATATATAATATATAGCCAAAGATAAAAGTTGTAACGCTTCTGCTTTTTCATCGAAGGCTTGTTTTTATTTTGTAAAATGTGCTATATTTATTGGACAGACAAGAGATTTAAAGGGTTTATGGTTTTTTGAACTAATAAATATTAAAAATTGCTAATCGGATAATTTTTAAAAACCCTACCTAAACATCAAAAGGAAAAAAGTGCCAAAGAATTTTCTGGCATTTTTTTTATGTTTATAAATACCATTTTTATAAAGGGGGTTATTCAAAATGGATATCGAGCTAAATGTAATAAGCGAATTTAAAGTTGATACAAATACCCAAGAATTTATTGATTTTTTTAACTATAAACTGCTGAAAATTATTCTCCACCTAGAAAATCAAGGTAGTGGTGAATAGATATGTTTGGTATAATATTTCTGTATTCCAATAATTATTATAGTTTACAACTCCACAAGAAAAATTTAGGAGGTAAACTATGATTATAAAGGTAGGTGTATATTGTAGGTTATCTGATGAGGACAGAGATAAAAAAAATGTAAATGATGATAGTGACAGCATACAAAACCAAAAAAGCATGTTATTAAAATATGCTTTAAATAACGACTGGGAAGTTATAGACATTTATAGCGATGATGATTTTTCTGGTGCAGGAGTTGTCAGACCGGACTTTGAACGAATGATTAAAGATTGCGAAAGTGGCAGAATTAATCTAGTGCTTTGTAAAACTCAAGCGAGATTTTCAAGGGACATGGAAGAAATCGAAAAGTATCTACATAATAAGTTTATCATCTGGGGTGCTAGGTTTATCAGTATTGTTGATAATGCTGATACGCAGGTTAAGGGCAACAAAAAATCAAGGCAGATAAATGGACTTGTCAATGAATGGTACTTAGAAGATTTATCGGACAATATTAAGAAATCTCTAAGTAACAAAAGAGATGATGGTTTATTTATGGGTAGCTTTGCCCCTTACGGTTACATTAAAGACCCTGAAAACAAACACAGGCTTATTATAGATGAAGTTGCTGCCGAAGTAGTAAGAAAGATATTTGAGCATTATAAAAATGGTTTAGGATATTATCGAATTAGTGAAATACTAAACAATGAGAAAATACCTACTCCATCAATCTATAAGCGAAATAACGGAAGTAATTATGTGTCCCCAAAATTAGATTATGAAAAAGCCAGATGGACATTTGACACAATTGCTAACATGTTAAGAAATGAAGCTTATATCGGTAAAATAGTTCAAGGAAAAAGAACATCAATTAGTTATAAAAATAGAAAGCAAAGAAAAGTCGAAAAAGAAAAATGGAGCATTACCGAAAATGCCCATGAACCAATTATTGATATAGATACTTGGCTGGTAGTTCAGCAAAGACTAAGCACTCATGAAAGTCCAACTAGAACGGGCGAAATTCATTTCTTTAGTCAAAAAGTATACTGTGCAGAATGTAAAAAGATTTTTATGCGAAACGTCTATCAAGTTAAAGAGGGAAAAAGAGCTTATCTGCAATGTAAAGGAGCAAAAAAGTATAGTATTTGTCATAACAGAAAAGCTATTAGATTAGATATGCTAGAAGAAGCTGTCATAAATGAAATCAATTTTCACCTTCATAATTTTTACAATCAATCCTCATTAGAAAAACAATATAGCACGGAAAAGAATATAAAAAACAATTATTCTGACCGAATGAAAACGTTAGAGCTAGAAAAAGGAAAAATAGAAAAAAAGCTTAAAGAGCAAAATTCTTATTACAAAAATCTATATGAAGATAAAATCAACGAAGTTATATCTGAAGAAGAATTTTCTATGCTAAGGGAAATTTATTTGACAGATACAGAGAACGGAAAAAAACGAATTCAAGTATTAGAAGAAGAATTAAAGCTCATTAAAGCTAAAAATGCCAGAAAAGATAATATTGAAAACACTTTGAAGAAATACAAAAAAATTGATAAGCTCGATAAAGTAATAATTGATGAGTTTATAGATAGAATTCATATTGGTAAAGTGAATGAAGAAACAAAAAAGCGAGATATTATCATTGGATGGAACTATAAGGAATTAGCAAATTAAATTTTGGGGTACTCGGATTTTTGCTCACGGCGGTCTTGATAGCGGTACTCATGATGGGGCTGGTTTCTATGAAAAAGACATTAATTTGGATATTGGATTGAGAATGCGTGACTATTTATTAGCACAAGGAATACCGGTTATCATGACCAGGGAAGCAGATGAGGATGTTAGTGATATAGACGGGCGTGGCAGGCATCGCAGGGATTTAGAAAGGCGAGTAGAAATAATTAATCAAGGGACGCTAGGTGTGAGTATTCATACAAATTCATCAAAAAAGGCTACCGAAAAGGGTTTTATAGTTTTTTACTCCAAGGGCAGTGAGGAAGGGAAAATATTTGCAGAAAAAGCTATCAATGCGCTGACTCCTATTCAGTATCCCAATCATGACTTTCCTGTTTCAAATGGAAGCTTATTTTTATTGAGAAACGCTCAGGTGCCGGTAATATTGGTAGAGGTAGGGTTTATTTCTAACCTAGAGGATAAAGCTAAACTTAGAGACCCGTCTTATCTCCAACAGATTGCAGAAGCGTTAGGCCGGGCGGTTATTGAGTATAAGCCGTTAAACAGCTATTAATTAAAAGAAGCTTAATCAGGTTTTAAGCTTGCTAATTCTTGGTTAAGCTTTTTTATTTGCATTATCCATTTTTTAAAATTTAAACCACAAGGATTTTTTTTATAAATGTAGAATTGATTAAAAGCAAGAAAATGTTAAATATTACAAGGAGTTTGATATGAGCATATTACAGAACGACTGGGCTTCTTTATTAGAACAGGAATTTCAAGAACCATATTATTTATCCTTAAGGGAATTTTTAATTAAAGAATATACAACTAGAACGGTCTATCCAGATAAGAATAATATTTTTAATGCCTTGCATTTTACTCCTTATTCTAAGGCTAAGGTGGTTATTTTGGGACAGGATCCGTATCATGGCAGGGGACAAGCTCATGGGCTGAGCTTTTCTGTTCAACCGGGAGTTAATCCGCCACCATCTCTGCAAAATATTTTCAAAGAACTGGAAAGTGACGTAGGCTGCAGCATTCCAAACCATGGTTATTTGGTTAAATGGGCAGAACAAGGAGTTATGCTGTTAAATGCTGTTTTAACTGTACGTGCCGGTGAAGCAAATTCCCATCAAGGTAAAGGCTGGGAGAATTTCACTGATAAAGTTATTTCCTTATTAAACGAAAGAGAAGAACCGGTTGTTTTTATTTTATGGGGTAAATATGCCCAGGAAAAGCAGCAATTTATTACAGCACCGCAACATTTAATCATAAGAAGCCCTCACCCAAGTCCATTTTCTGCACTAAGAGGGTTTTTCGGAAGCAAACCTTTTTCTAGAGCTAATAGCTTTCTTAGAAAAAATGGACAACAGGAGATTGACTGGCAGCTTCCTGTGGAGCAATTGACAATTAATAATAATTGATATTTATCCAAATTTAAAGAAAATGCTCTAGTTACTTATAATGAGGCGATAATGAGCAGGGAGGTTAAGATTGGAAGAAGAATTACATGATGATCTAAAAAACCATACAGAAGGTAGCTGGTGGGGTAATCTAGGCAAGACAATTAGCAGCTGGGTGGTAATTTTTGTTGCAGCTTTTATTTGTGCGTGGATTGTGAATAACTATGTCATTATCAATGCTTATGTGCCTACGGGTTCTATGGAGAATGCGATTATGCCTAACGACAGGGTAGTGGCATATCGATTAGCTTATCTAAATTCTGATCCTCAGAGGTTTGATATTATTGTCTTTCCTGCACCGGATAAGCCGGACACTCTTTATGTCAAACGTATTATTGGGATGCCGGGAGAAACGGTAAATATTATACATGGTACTGTTTTTATTAATAATTATGATGAGCCGTTGGGCGATACGGCTTTTATTAGAGATCCATATTTATGGACACAAAATGTCGGCCCCTTTTTTGTACCAGAGGGAGCCTATTTTGTAATGGGTGACAATCGTATCAATTCCAGAGATTCGCGTAACTGGCAGGAGCCATTTATAAGAGAAGAAGATATTTTGGGACAGGTGATTTTTAGGTACTTTAGGGGATTTAAAATTTTTTAAATGACTTAAACGGAAACTCGTTAATTTTTGATATAGATGTGTTCAAAAAGCAAAGTGTATGAAGAAGGGTTTGGTAAAATGAACGATCAAAACCAAGGTATAGGTTTAAATAATGCACCTATAGCTGAGCCTGTACAGGTGCAGGAAAGAGTAGAAATTCTTGATGTTATACGTGGCTTTGCCCTGTTGGGAATATTAATTGCCAATATGGCTTGGTTCAGTACTCCGGCTATTTACTTGGAGCTGCTTGGGAAGAGCATATGGACGGATGTCTGGGATAAGGTGGTTTCTTCAGCTATCAGCCTCTTTATTGAGGGGAAGTTTTATACCATGTTTTCTTTCCTCTTTGGTCTTGGTTTTGTAATATTTTATGAAAGAGCCAAAGCAAAGACCAATAGTCCGACACTTCTTTTTTACAGAAGACTCTTTATACTATTAACTATAGGTTTAGCTCATGCTTTTTTCATTTGGCATGGAGATATTCTAGTTTCTTATGCATTAATAGGTTTTCTGTTGCCGCTGTTTTTTAATCGAAAGCCTAAGACCCTTTTTATATGGATTGCAACTCTTTTTCTTATATTGCTACTAATTATAGCTGCATCCATAGGGACATCATATGATGAAACTATGCAGCGGTTCCTTGAGAATATGCTGGAAAGTTCACTTTATGCTTATAGTCAAGGTACTTTTGCTGATATAATGGCTCAGCGTGCAATGGATACTCTTGTTGGATATACTCAGTTGCCTGTTCATGTACTTTTGATACTCCCCTTATTTTTGCTGGGGCTTTATGCTGGCAAAAGAGGTATTTTTAAAAACACTGAGGAAAACTTGGCTCTTATAAGAAAAATATGGAAATGGAGCTTTGCCATTGGCTTTACAATGAGCATTGTAAAATATATAAGCAGAAATCAAATGGACACTTTAGCTGTTTCCATTTATGATTTGATTAATGTGAAAGCTATGATTTTTGGAGATGTGGGTCTGAGTATTTTCTACATGACATCAATTGTATTATTGTATCAAAACAGAGAATGGATATTGAAGCTAAAGCCTTTAGCGTATGTGGGCAGAATGGCATTAAGTAATTATTTATTCCAATCCATAGTTTGCACAATGATCTTTTACAGCTATGGCTTGGCACTCTACGGACAGGTTGGACCTGCCATAGGGCTGGTTTTGACAATTGTCATCTTTACTGCTCAAATCTTTATCAGCAGATACTGGCTAGAACGTTATCGCTTTGGTCCTATGGAATGGGTTTGGAGAAGCTTAACTTACGGTAAGCTTTCTGAGATGAAGATTACTAAGTAGGATATTTACTGAGTGGTTATTAATTGACATAAATTATAAAAAAACAGATTTTCTAATATCAAGTATAGCTAAAGCAGTATTTAAATCTATTTCATGGTTTAAATACTGCTTTGTTTTTGTTAAAGTTGAAATATTTGCAGTTGATTACTTCAAGAAGCTGAAAGTATATCCGCATAAATGCTTATCTACACAGTTATTATCGGGTTATATCCGCAAAAGTGTTTCTCGGTGTGATTATTAGCTGTTTATATTCGCAAGTATTTTTGTTTTTGCGTCAAGAGCAAGATCTATAATTTATTTTTATAATACTTATTATTAAATTACAACTACAGAAAAGGAAGGAGGTGTTTTGTGTAGAAATATTAAAATAAGAATAGAATGAAGGGGTGAAGTACTAATGCTTTCCCAAAGTGAACTGGCTATTGTTTTAGAAAAGGCATATATACCTGAGCATTTGCCAAGTTATTTTCAATATTTCTCCAAAATGGAACCTTTTATAGTAGGAGATAAGTTTCTATATTATAAGAATGAGAATGTGTTGAGCTTTATTGGGTATCCTCTTGGGGCAAGTGAGCTTTATTTAAATAATCAGGATATGAGTAGCATACATAAAGAGATGTTGGTTGTGCTGGAACAGGTGGTGGAGCAGCATAAACCTGAAGAAGTAAAAATTATTGCACCCATAGAATTACCATTAAAAGGGTATAAAATAGAAAAAGCCACTGCTGAAGTAGATAGTTACTCAATTTTAGATATACAAAACCTGAAAATACCATCCAAGAATAAAAATATGATTAATAGGAGTAGCAGGGAGCTAGAAGTTGTTTTTAGTAGGGATTTTTCCATACAAAATCATAAATTACTTTTGGAGTTTTTAAAAGAAAAAAGATTTCCTGATACATCAGGTGACTTTTACAAAAATATGCCCGACTATGTTATATATTCAGAAACGGCTGTAGCTATTAATGCATATAAAATCGGACAAAGAACTAAGGAAGAGCTTTTGGGGTACAATATAGTAGATTTTAGTCAAGGTGATTTTTGTTTTTATCTCTTTAATATCACTGGAGATGAAGAGGACCATGTGCCCGGAACTTCTGACCTTCTTTTATATGAAATGGTACAGATGGCGAAAGAAAAAGGCAAGAGATACATTAACATGGGCCTTGGTATTAATGGGGGAATTAAAAAGTTTAAGGAAAAATGGGGAGCAAAAGACCTTATAAGTTATAATTTTATGTCCTATAAAAAAGCTGCTTTTTTTATCTAAAAAATAATCATCCTGAGTATAACTAAGAATCTATCTTTTGAATGAAAAAGTCAAGATTCTTTGTTGTACTCAGGATGGTGCGTTATTATTTCATTTGTCTGTTATTATTTTTTTGCTTCTTCAGTTTTTTTGGGCTTTTCTTTCAACATTGAACTTCCGAACCAAACCAGGGCAAAGCCCATTATGAATAGTGCCGGATAGAAAATACTAAAATACTCTGGTATTAATCCTCTGGAAGAACCAACTATTAATCCGGCAAAAAGATAGGAAACAACCATTTTGTGGCTCATATAAAATTTATTAAGAACATTTGCTAGTAGCAATATTCCCAAAATGCCACCTACTCCAAATATCACAATATTTAGCATGTGAAGTTCAGCTACGAAGAGTAGCATTGCATCATATATACCAAAAAGTATGAGGATAGAGTTTCCGGGAAGGCCGGGAACAATCATTGCTGCACTTGATAAAGCTCCGCCTGTAAAAAGTAGCCACCAACTAACTTCAACATCAGGAGACATATTACCTATTGCCTCAGAAACAAGGAAGAAGCCAATAATTCCTCCCAGGATTAGAACCAATATTCCTTTTTTATCAGGTTTTGGGATACCATCAAGTACAGGCTTAACTGAAGCTAAAAGACATCCTAGCAGGAAAGCAGCTGTTGCATTTCTATGATATTCAAAGAATGTCGTAAAGGCCAGACTTCCTATATAAATGCCAACTACTAACCCCAAGCATAGGGGTATATAAGGTTTGAGATTTAATTTTGCAATATCTCTAACAAATCGCTCATATATACCAAAAATTAAAAGTATAGTCCCACCACTCATCCCTGGTAAAACCAGAACAAAACCCATTAAAAGACCTATAATAGTGTTTTTCATAAAATAAAGCCACCTGTTTCTTTTTAAAGTAAATAATAAATATTATACCACAGTGACACAATAATCTTAAACTATGCTCTAAAAATAAAAGCTGTTATGTTATATTTATCACATCATATCTTATGCTGTAACACATCATGTAATAGAAAAGTGTACACCGTGACAGGTGAAATGCTTTGAAAATATTTGCAAGCTTCATTTAAATATATAGTTGGATATTTTTCGAACATTGCATTAACATTTGAGATAAATTTGCAAATATAAGAATAAGTGTCCCAGAGCTAGGGGCTATTGGGAGCACTAAAATATACAATTACAGTATACATTAAACGGGTTTTTGGTGGTTGCTTTTTTAAAGGATAATTATTATAATAGTTCAAAATATATATTATTTTTTGTGAAATTTGCTCATCATATATATTAGGTAATTAGTAGGATGTTAGGGTGTAATTTCTAGAGTCAAAATTCAAAAGGGGACAGCAAATGTTGGAGGAAAAGCTGGTGAAAGCACTCTTTGAGTGTCTTTTTTGTACCCTTTATTCTTATCAGATAAATAGGAAATTTTAAAAATGGAGGGATAATCAATGCTTGTAGTAATGGAAAAAGGAGCTAGTGAAGAAGCAATTGTGAAAGTATCAAAGAAGTTAGAGGAGAGAGGTTTTGTAGTTCACCTGACAAGAGGTGTTGAAAGGACGATTGTAGCCGGAGTTGGTGCTCCAACTCGAGGAACGGATTCTGCTATAGAGGCAATCGGCGGAGTAGATAGAGTTATTGGTATAATGACACCCTATAAGCTGGCATCAAGAGAATTCCAAGCCGAAGATACAATAATTGAAATCGGAGATGTGGCTATAGGAGGAAAAGAAATTCAGATCATGGCAGGACCTTGTGCAGTTGAAAGTAGAGAGCAGGTTCTTGAGATAGCTCAGATAGTAAAAGCTTCAGGAGCAAAAATCATGAGGGGCGGAGCTTTTAAGCCCAGGACATCACCGTATGACTTCCAAGGGTTGGGAGAAGAAGGGCTTAAAATTCTTAAGGAAGCGGGAGAAATTTACGGCTTAAAAATTATTACAGAAGTAATGGATCCGGGAGATGTGGAACGGATAGCTCATTACTCAGATATATTGCAAGTTGGTGCTAGAAGTATGCAAAACTTTCCGCTACTAAGGAAATTAGCAAAAATAGACAAGCCGGTTTTAATAAAAAGAGGGCTGTCGGCAACAATTGAGGAATGGATAATGGCAGCAGAGTACGTACTAAGTGGTGGTAATAAAAATGTAATGCTCTGCGAAAGGGGTATAAGGACGTTTGAAACCTTTACCAGAAATACGCTGGACTTATCTGCTGTTGCAGCAGTTAAGCAATTAACACACCTTCCGGTAATAGTAGATCCAAGCCATGGAACCGGGAAACGGAAGTTGGTAGGACCCATGGCATTGGCGGGAGTTACTGCAGGAGCTGACGGATTAATAATAGAGGTGCATCCAAAGCCCAGTGAAGCTTTATGTGATGGACCACAATCCCTTACAGGAGAAGATTTTAATGAATTATTGTCAAAAATAAAGCAAGTAGCTAATGCTGTAGGCAGGGAAATTTAAATAATGCTTAATAGTATTAGGGAAGTGGCAATTATAGGCATGGGGCTTATAGGTTGTTCCTTTGCTCTGGCTTTAAGGAGAGCTTTTCCGGAAATGAACATCTGTGGATATGATGTGGATGAGGGTACTTTGCAAAAGAGTCAGGAATTAGGAGTTATTAATCGGTTTTCTATGGAAATTGATGAAGCCGTTAGAGACGCTGATTTGATAATTATTTCCTGTTCTTTAAATCAAATAGTACCTATGGTAATAAAAGCAATTCCTCATATGAAAAGTGGTGCTATTTTAACAGACGTAGGTAGTGTTAAAGAAATCATAGTTAGTTCAATTGAAGCAGTGCTTCCGGAAAATATAAGTTATATTCCCGGTCATCCCATGGCAGGCTCTGAAAAAAAGGGCTTAGATGGTGCAGATACCTATTTATTTGAAAATGCAGCCTATATACTTACACCAACAGAAAAAACATCTCAAAGAGCAATAGATGTTCTTTTGGATATTATCGAAGGGATAGGAGCAAGGCCTTTAATTATGAGTCCATCCGATCATGATAATCAGGTGGCTGCTGTGAGCCATCTACCACATTTGCTTGCAGCTACTTTGGTGAATTCTGCAAGTGTATTAAAGAATAAATATCCAGACTTGTTTCTCCTTGCAGCAGGGGGATTTAGAGATACTACCAGGATAGCATCCAGTCAGCCTGATATGTGGCGTGATATTTGTTTGAACAATAGGAGAGCTATTTTAGAAGTATTGGAAATCCATGAAGGCAAAATGATTGAAGTGAAAAAGTCTATTTTGGAAGAAGATAGAGAAGGTTTGTTCAGTGTATTCGAAAATGCACGAGAGAGTAGAGCAAAGGTTCCGGCAGGCATCAAAGGTATATTGCCTGAACTTTTTGAGATAGTAGCTGTAGTGCCGGACAAACCGGGTATGATTGGTCAAATCGCTAATCAACTGGGGGAAAGAAGTATTAATATTATTGATATAGAAATACTTAGGGTTCGTGAAGGTGATGGGGGAACAATCCGTTTTGGTTTTCTTGATCGAGATGCTGCACAAGAGGCAGTAGAGATATTGAGGAGAGAAAACTTCATAGTTTATCCAAAGTTCAGTTAAACTAATATTTAAAAAGGTGTTGATTTTAAATGTCAGCAAATAATGAGTTAATTATAGAACCCAAAAAGAGCTTAAATGGTACAGTACAGGTTCCTGGCGATAAGTCCATTTCCCATAGAGCCATTATGCTTGGAAGTTTGGCTGATGGTATTACCAGGGTTAAAGGTTTTCTCATGGGTGATGATTGCTTGAGTACAGTCAAGTGTTTTCGGGAAATGGGTGTGACTGTTGAAGTGAATCAGGATGTAGTGGTAGTTCATGGCAAGGGGCTTCACGGTTTAAATGAACCAGAGGATGTTTTAGATGTTGGCAACTCAGGGACAACAATCCGCCTAATGACAGGTATCCTAGCGGGGCAAAATTTCACCTCTGTAGTCACAGGAGATTCTTCAATTCGTAAAAGACCTATGGGAAGAGTGACCAAGCCCTTAAAAGAAATGGGAGCAACTATACTGGGTAGACAAAATGGAGAGCTTGCTCCATTGACGATTAGCAGCGGTAATTTAAAGCCTGTTTCTTATAAAACCCCTGTTGCCAGTGCTCAGATAAAGTCATCTATTTTGCTGGCGGGTTTATTTGCCAATGGTTGGACAGAAGTTATAGAACCTGAAAAATCAAGAGACCATTCAGAAAGAATGTTAAAATATTTTGGTGCCGAGATTGAAGAGGATGATCTGGCAGTGAGAATAAAGGGACAGCCTAATCTGATAGCCAAAGAAGTTCAAGTTCCGGGAGATATATCATCTGCAGCCTTTCTTCTGGTAGCAGGTGCTATTGTGCCTGATTCCAAGATAGTTGTCAAAAATGTTGGTATCAATCCGACAAGGACAGGTATTATAGATGTACTTGAGGAAATGGGTGCTAAAATTACGATTTTAGAAAATGCAGCAAATACCGGGGAATCACTGGGTGATTTAATTGTAGAAAGTAGCAGCCTCAAAGGTATTAAGTTCGGAGGTCAGTTAATACCAAGGTTGGTAGATGAGATACCTGTAATAGCTGTAGCAGCTGCTTGTGCCGAAGGAGTAACTGAGATAAGGGATGCTGCAGAACTTAAAGTTAAAGAAAGTAACCGTATAGAGGCTATTTGTCAAGGGCTTCAGAAGATGGGTGTAGATATAGAGGAACTTCCTGATGGTTTAAGAATAAAAGGAGGAAAGCCCATTAAGGGAGGAGTCACACTTGATAGTCAAGGTGATCATAGAATAGCCATGGCATTGGCTGTAGCAGGATTGATTGCAGATAAAGGCATAATCATAAAAAATGCAGAAGCAATTGATGTATCTTTTCCAGGATTTAAAGAATTACTAGATACGCTATAATACTTTTGCTTCTTGTAGAAATATACCAATTTATGTTAATATATGGATAAGGTAGTGGGTAGCGAATTGCAGGTGTGGTTGCCACCTTCATTCCTCTAACGGAGAGGGGGTGGTAGTATGGTGAATACATACGAGTTGTTATCTTTAATGATAATGTTCGGATTGCTCATCATTGCTGTCCTGAGTTTCAGGGCAAAAAAATAATCACCCTGCATGGCATTGCAGTGTG
>Ga0123355_10003807_pt1 | contig 21816 bp, 18 predicted proteins | sample TergutEmb28metaG_3_FD_89872 | JGI IMG/M metagenome (GOLD analysis project Ga0123355, IMG submission 89872) | Embiratermes neotenicus P1 segment gut microbial communities from Petit-Saut dam, French Guiana - Emb289 P1 | ecosystem: Host-associated > Arthropoda: Insects > Digestive system > Gut ...
CCGGAGGATCCCATTGCAAATTGCGGATCTTTCGTTGGCGTCGATGATTTCTTTTATTTCCATCCCTTACCGCCTGCGCTCCAAAACTTGCTTCAGCGCCGCCGGGTCTGTGTTGATCACCAGTTCCGCCGGGAATTGGATCTCCTCCAAGAGCGCCAGAGCCAGGTCCAGGTTGCCCACGGCGGGGGCGAAATGGGCATCGGAGCCCACGGCGATGGGGACGCCGTATCGTTCACAGAGGGACAGAACCGTCTTTGCGTTTTCTCTGGCCCCGACCCGGAAGTGACCGGGTCTTAGAGAGGAATTGTTGAGTTCAATGAGAACGCCGGTCCCCTTGGCCCCCCGCACCAGGGCCTCATAATCCACAGGCACCCGCCCGTCATCGGGGTGGCCGATGATGGCGACGCCGGATTGCTCCATTGCCCCCAAATATGCCCGGGTATTTTCCGCCTTGCTGCCGGGGGGAAATACAATGTTGTGAAAGGAGGCGACGCAGATGTCCATTCGCTGGCGCAAGTGCGCCTCCATGCTGACAGAGCCGGAATAGTCGACAATATCCAACTCCACCCCATAGAGCAACTCCACGCCATAGACCACCCGATCCAAGATGTCATAGTTGACGAAGTGGAGCAGATGGGTGGAGTCCTCCATACAGGGGGCGTGATCAGTGATGGCCAAAAGGGAGAGCCCAAGATCTGCGGCTGCACGGGCGTTCTCCAGGATGGTGGAATAGGCGTGGGCGCTGGCCAGGGTATGGGTGTGTGTGTCCAGTTGGATTTGCATCGGCGGCTCCTTGAAGTGAATTTACTAAAAAAGATTGTACCACAAAAAGCCCGAGAGGTAAAGGAAGGGCGCGTAGGGGGAGCGGGCAAAAGCGTTGAAAGATTTCTTGTTCTCCCCCGCCGTTGGCGGGGGAGAACAAATTTAAATCAACGCAATTTGCCCACTCCCCGCGCAGGGCACAACAACCGCGACACACCGATCTCTGTTGCCGTAATGGGACAGAGACAGTGCAGCGCGGGCGTTGCGCCCTATGAAGTGTGGGAAATTGGAAATTGCGACCAAACTACTCAATGCCCTCGACCCGTGCGAGGAGAGAGGTACAGGTTTTGACCGTTGTCTCCCGGACACTTTGCAACAGCTGCTGGGGCGGAACATCGGCGGCCTCCGCATCACAGACGATCTGTTCCAATTCGGCCAATAGTTGGGATACGCTGGAGAGAACATCTTTGATTGTGTTCTCTACGGTCTGTTCTGACGTCATACGCATCTATATCCTTATCCTTTCTATGTAAAGTCGAACAGGTACAAAAGCGCCCACTGTCTAGCGGTCTATTTTATATTTGCTCGACTATATGTGGCAGACTGTCCTGGATTTCAATTAAATATTCGGCGATGCTCCCCGGCCCGAAATCCGACTCATCTTTGCCGAAGATGTAATTGACACCGAGATCGTACAGTTTTTCATGAATGGCGTCAGTGGTGATGGCGGTGATCACGATGATACAGGGGGAGATGGGCAGATTCCCTGCAGAGACGATGTTTTCGATCAGTTCAATGCCGTCGCCCTCCCGCAAGCTGATGTCTACGATCACGATTGCCGGCGTGTCCTCTATGATGATACGGAAGGCCTCGGTAGCACCGTCGACAGTGTCCAGCATGTGAAAGCTGGGGAGCTTTGCAAAAAAACTTGCAAATTCATCTGCGGTGGGTTGATCGTCCTCCACCAAAAGGAGTTTTATCTGTTCGCCCATGCTACACCTCGCTTTGAATATTGCGATTGATTTATACTGAATACAAGTCACATAAGATCAATTTATAGACATATTATAGTTCGCTTATGGCGCTAAAAAAGGCGAAGTTTGTCGAATGAAAAATTTTTTAAAAGAGCTTTGACGAATGGGAAAAAAGAGAGTATAGTGATACTGTGAACGCCAAAAGAGGGGGTTGTTCAGATGGCCGGTCAAAGTCGGAAGTTGAAAGTAATATCCATCGACTTTAATGAGAGCGACACACAAGTGATGCGGGAGCAATTCAATGGGGTAAACGGGATTCTTCTGGTAGCCGCTGTAATGGATGAGGCGGAAACTCTCAACGTCTTTCGGCAGTTTATACCCGATATGGTTGTGGTCAATATTATGGAGAAACCTGCCGTCAAAATGGACATTGTACAAAGAATATGCGCCATAACCGACGAAATACGCCCGCCGTTCTTCATTGCCGCACACTTCACAGAGGAGACCGATACACGGAAAGACGTCTATAGCGCCCAATTGTCCAAAATCGGCTACGTTTTTTATCGCTACGGCGCAGAACACAATATCCAGTCCATCATACGCTTTGCCAACCGGATGGCCAGCGCGATTAAAACCAAAAGTGAACGGGAGGCAAAGGGGATCTATTGGAAGTGTGATCCGGCCGCAAAGTAAAACGCTTGTGTAATAAGAAAAAGTTTGCAACGAAAATTGCAGACTTTTTTTATGCCTGCGTATGATTCGCATTGGACGGGGGAAAAGTGGAAAAGCTACTACGGCGCAAATGGGATCCCGGATATTTGACGTAAAGATGGATGAATGGCTCAGATCAGATATTTTATTTTGTTCCAATAGCCCATGAAACGCTGATAACACAAGGGGCCATGACTAATTGCCGCCTCAGACATTAAGATTTAGCACAACAATATCTGTGCAAAATTTTAATGAGGAGGAAACAGAAATGACAGCATGGCTAACCGGGATTATAAATGGTGTATTTAGAGCATTCTCCCACCTATAAACCAATCAAATCAAAACCGCAACGCAAGTTTATGAAAAGCGTCTTTTTAAAAAGGCGCTTTTTGCATGCTCTCTCTTGTGGTATACTACTATTTAAGACATAGAAGGAATCATCCGAAGAGGTCAGACAATGCGGTTTATTTTATGGGAGCCTGCATTAAATGGAATAGATGCCCTGTTTTACTTTTTATTTTATGCAACGCTTTCACAGAAGAGGGTGGTGTATAAAAAAGAGTGGTGGAAACCTGCGCTCTGCATGGCAAGCGTAGGTATATATATGTTTTTTGCGAGAACTTACATTGCACAGCCATTTCGCTTTCTCCTGATGCTGGTGATTGTGTTCGTACTCTTTACACTACTTCTGGAGCACAAAAAACTTGCAAATGTTGCAATCACGATAACCGCAGCTGTTATTACACAGAGTATGATTTTTATTGCCACGATTGTAATACATGCATTTTTATTGCTTATACATCCAGCGATTAACGTTGAGAGCCTCAGGCTTTTCACTGTCATAACTTATATCGCAACTGGATTCCTTCTCTATCACAAGATCAAGTCGAACAATATAGCGCCTTTTTTCAAAGAAATTGAGATAAAAGCTCTGATTTATATTTTAAGTGTGGTCATTCTGGCAATTAGCTTATATTTCAGCGCAGCAGAACCGATAGAGACACCCGGCCTAGAAAATGTAGTGATTTTAACAGCATTTATCGGCATTTTGCTGGCTATATTAATTGCCATCGTGTACTTCCTGCGGCGCTATATGGAAAAGATGCGTCTCCAGGGCGAGAATGAGACGCTGCAGGCGGAGAATAGCGGATTAAAAACCAGTCAGAAAGAAATCTTTGCCCAGGTTCACACGACACAAAAGGTGATCCCATCCATGCTCCAGACGCTGAATGAAGCGCTGGGGCGCATGGGAGAGGAGGAACGCAAACAGACGATCCAAGAACACGGTAAGGAAATTTTCCAATTGAATCAACTCTACTTAGACGAGGAAAAGAACAGTCTCGTAAAGCGCCAGCGGAATATGCGTTTGCCCAAGACCTCTTGGATACTGTTAAACCACTATTTCACCGAGTGCAACGAGAGAGCCGCCCAGAATGCAGTATACTTAAAGATATTTGTACACCGAGATGTGGAAATTTTGGATGAGGCGGGAATTCCGCAACTGGAGGTTGTAAAAGTATTCGCAGATCATATGGACAACGCATTCAAAGAGATTACAAAACTGAAAGATCGCCGGCAGGGGATGATCAAAGTTCACTTCTCCCGACGAGATGGGGTATATGAGATCTCCATTTTGGACAATGCACCTGCATTTCCGCCCCATGTCCTGGCGAATTTGGGCCGCCGGGGTGTAAGCACCAACGGGACAGGGAACGGATTTGCCAATACATTGGAATCCCTGGCCCTGTTCAGCGCAAGTCTGATTGTCAGGGAGAACGCGCCGGAAGATCAGTGCCATTACAATAAGCGGATCACCATCCGCTTTGACGGACGGGCGGCATTTCAAATCGAGAGCTATCGCGCCGAGGAGATCAAAGTCCTTGCCGCAGGCGGTTTGGCGGAAATTGTCTACAGAGAGATGTGGTGCGACAAGCCGCCGGAGGCGTATGCACATTTGGAGCAGGCGGTGGAGGAAATCGGCCGCCTGGCGGCAGATGAGAATACCGAAAAATAGAAATTGATGCGATGTATGTAATATATTATAATAGTAATACAGGTATGCAAAACTCGGCGGGAGAGGGGACTTATGCAAGAAGAGATGCGGCTGAAAATACTGCTGGTTGAAAGCGACAAGAGGATAGAGAACGAGTTTGCCGCCAAAATTAAAGAGAGCGAAGGATTTACCCTCGTCAAAAGTGTCGCGGGTGAAAAAGAGGCGCTGGACCTCATTGCCAACGCCTATCCGGATGTTGTGATTACAGAGCTCAAACTGTCCCAAGGGGACGGGATCAATTTGATCTGCGAAATCCGGGAGATGCAGGGAAACTTGCCCACAAAGCCCTATATCGTCGTGCTCACCAACAACACATCAGATGCGGTGACCAGGATGTTAAACCATTTTGCGGACTATATGTTCATCAAGGACATGGACGACTTTGGGGCCCCTCTGGTTCTAACGCACTTAAACCGGATGAAAGACTTCTTCAGCACCAAAGCCGCCCGGAAAGGATCCGGGGAGGGGTTGGTGACGGCGCCTTTGGACAAGCGGCAGCGCCTGCGGAAACATATTGAAAATACCGTCATAAACCGGCTGAGCATCAGTACCAATCTGCTCGGACGGGAGTACATCATCGAGGCGCTTCTCATCGGTGTCGGGATCGAGTTTGAAGGGCGGCAGACGCTACAGCACACCAAAGATGTATACTCCGTGCTGAAACGGCGGTATAAAAACCGCATCCCCAATATCAACAGCGCCATCACCGTGGCTATCGCCTCCGCCTGGGCCGAGACCGACGAGGATACGCTACAGGAAGTATATTCCGCATACATCAACCCGGCACGGGGGATGCCCACCAGCGGGGAGTTTTTGAAGTATTTTGTGAAGAAGCTGAAAGATGAGGGCTGGAAGTTGTAGAGGCGCGGACGGAAAACAATTGAAAAAACGCCGACTGTGGCAGTCGGCGTTTTTGTTTTGCCGTGGGGCGTGTGGGAGTGCTGTATTGGTGGGGAAAAGCAACCCGTCAAAAGGTATACCTTTTGACGGGTTTTCGCTTTCCCTTATCTCCCCCAAACGCCCACATTGCAAGAGGTCTAGCAACCCCGCATCGGATCAGTTTTCAGCCGTTCATCCGCTAAAAACTCTGCAAAAATACTAAAAATCCCCCAGGGGGCTTTTTGAGGGGTTGCCCCAAATCCACTGCGCTCACAGAAATTTTTGAAAAATGTTTTCATTATTTTTATTGAAATCAGCACAAAAAGTCGATATAATAATATGATGTTCTTTTTTCCAGCGGATCAGTTGAGAAAGGTTTTCTATGAGCATACGAATCGGAATTGACATAGGCAGTACCACAGTCAAAGTGGTGCTGTTAGATGAGCAAGATCAACTGCTCTACCACTCCTACGAACGCCACTTCTCCAAAGTGCGGGAAAAGGCGGCGGAGCAGTTGCGCCAAGTGGCGGATCGTTTGGCGGGGCAGGAAGTCCACGCGGTGATCACCGGATCGGCGGGGTTGGGCGTCTCCAAGGCGTCGGATATCCCCTTTGTACAGGAGGTCTACGCCACAGCCGCCGTAGTTCAAGCGCATATCCCCGACGCCGACGCCGTCATTGAGCTAGGCGGCGAGGACGCGAAAATTATCTTCTTAACAGGCGGTCTGGAGGAGCGAATGAACGGCTCCTGCGCCGGCGGCACCGGGGCGTTTATCGACCAGATGGCCACCCTGTTGGACGTATCTGTGCCGGAGCTGGACGCCCTCTGTCTGCGGCATGAAAAAATCTACCCTATCGCCTCCCGATGCGGCGTATTTGCCAAGAGCGATATCCAGCCCATCTTGAACCAGGGCGGGCGACGGGAGGATATTGCCGCGTCCATTTTCCAGGCCGTGGTGGATCAGACTGTGGGGGGCCTGACCCAGGGCCGGGAGTTGACGGGAAAGATCGTCTTTCTCGGCGGCCCGCTGACCTTCCTCACGGGTCTGCGTGAACGGTTTGTTGAGACACTGGAACTAGATGACCAAAACGCAATTTTCCCGGAACACGCCGAATGCTACGCCGCCATAGGCGCGGCCCTCTGCGCCGGGGATAAGCCGCCGATCCTGTTCGAGGACATCCTCCGGCGATTAGAGGAATCCGTAGAGGATGCAGGGCCTACCGACACCATGGAACCCCTCTTTGCGTCTGTCCATGAATACGAGACCTTCCAGCTGCGTCACGCAACCGCCGCACCGGAACCCGTGGACGCGGAGCGCTATCACGGCGCGGCCTATCTCGGCATCGACGCCGGGAGCACCACCACGAAACTGGTGCTCATCACCCCCGACGGGGGGATTTTGTACAGTTACTACGGCTCCAACAAGGGCAACCCCGTGACTATTGTCTTGGAGGAGCTGAAAAAACTCCGCATCTTCTGCGGTGACCGGATCTCCATCGCCGCCAGCGCCGTCACGGGCTACGGTGAGGATCTCATGCGCAATGCGTTCTCCATCGACGCTGGGCTGGTGGAAACTGTGGCCCACTACAGGGCGGCCCGGCATTTTAATCCCCAGGTGGACTTTATCATCGACATCGGCGGCCAGGATATGAAGTGTTTCAAAATCCGGGGCGGGGCGGTGGACAGTATTTTGCTCAACGAGGCCTGCTCCTCCGGTTGCGGCAGTTTTATTGAGACTTTTGCCAAGGCGCTGGATTATGAGATCGCCGAGTTTGCCGCCCTGGGCCTTCTGGATCAGACCCCTACCAACTTGGGCAGCCGCTGTACTGTGTTTATGAATTCCAGCGTTAAACAGGCTCAGAAAGAGGGGGCCGGGGTGGAATCCATCTCCGCCGGGCTGTCCCTGTCCATTGTGAAAAATGCCATCTACAAAGTGGTTCGGGCGGCCAGTGCCGACGATTTGGGTCAACATATCGTCGTCCAGGGCGGGACGTTCCTCAACGACGCCGTCCTCCGGGGATTTGAGCAGGAAATCGGCCGGGAGGTGACCCGGCCCACCATTGCAGGGCTCATGGGCGCCTACGGTGCGGCCCTGGCGGCCAAAGATTTGGACGCCTCTATCAGCGGGAATTTATTGGACCTCCCCGCACTGGAGGCCTTTACCCATACGGCGAATCCCAGCGCCTGTAAGGCGTGTACCAATCGGTGCAGTCTCACCGTCAACACCTTTGATAGCGGACGGCGGTTCCTCTCCGGCAACCGGTGTTCCGTCCCCCTGGGGGGCAAAAAGGGCGGGGAGCCGAACCTCATGGCGTATAAATACCAGTCCCTCCGGGCCATGACGGGCAAAGGCGACGGCACTGGGGCCAGGGGCACGATTGGCATCCCCTTCGGGCTGAATATGTATGAAAATCTGCCCTTCTGGTATGTGTTTTTTACGAAATTGAACTTCGAGATCGTCCTATCTCCCGAATCCAGCCGGAATCTGTACGTCAAAGGCCAGCGGACGATTCCGTCGGACACGGTCTGCTATCCGGCGAAGCTGTTACACGGCCACGTGGAGCATTTGATCGATATGGGCGTAGATGCCATCTTCTATCCCTGTATGTCCTATAACTTTGACGAGGGCAAGGGGGACAACCACTTCAACTGTCCCGTGGTGGCCTATTATCCGGAACTGTTGCGGGCTAATATCACCAGGCTGGACGGGGTCAAGTACATCGATACATATTTTGGCCTCCACAGGCCCAAAGGATTGGAAAAAGTGGCGGCGGCGTATTTTGCATCCGAGTTTAGCATCCCGAAACGAGAGACCGTTACGGCCATCCGGGCGGCGTATCAGGCCTACGAGCAGTACCGCCAAGATATCCGTGACGAGGGCGCACGTGCCATCCGATACGCACGGGAACACGGCAAGCGGATTCTTGTGGTAGCGGGGCGGCCCTATCACATCGACCCGGAGATCAACCACGGTCTGGACGAGTTGATTACATCTTTCGGCCTGGTCCTGGTCACCGAGGATGCCATTGACCATCTGGTGGGCCCGGAGAGACGCCGGGTGCTCAACCAGTGGACGTATCACGCCCGCATCTACGATGCGGCCCGGTACGTCTGTACCCAACCGGATATGCAGTTGCTCCAACTGGTCAGTTTCGGCTGCGGCCTAGACGCCATCTGCACCGATGAGGTGCGGGATATTTTAGAGAAGTCCGGCAAACTCTATACCCAGATCAAGATCGACGATATCTCCAACCTGGGCACGGCACGGATCCGCATCCGCAGTCTGATCGCCGCCGCAGAATATTTAGACGGGGGGGCGTTGTAATATGGCAGAACTTATCTATGACAAAGATGGGCGGCTTTTATTCACAAAAGAGATGAAGCGGGAGTACACCCTTCTCATGCCCACCATGCTCCCGGTGACGTTTACTCTGATGAAAAAGCTCCTGGAGCTAGACGGCTATAAAATAGACCTCCTGGAAACCACCCACCGAGGGATTATAGACACGGGCTTAAAATACGTCCACAATGACACCTGTTACCCGGCCCTTTTGGTCATCGGCCAGCTCATAGAGGCCGTCAACAGTGGGAAATATGACAAGCGCAAAATCGCCCTTATGATCTCTCAGACCGGGGGCGGGTGCCGGGCGTCAAATTATATCCATCTGCTCCGGAAGGCGTTGGAGAAAGCGGGACTGGATCATATCCCTGTGATCTCTTTCAACATGTCGGGATTGGAGAAAAATCCCGGATTCTCTATCAATGTGCGAACGGTGCGCCGCCTGGTACCGGCCATGATCTACGGGGATCTCCTGGTCCACCTGGCCAACCAGTGCCGCCCCTATGAGATTGAGCTGGGTCAGACCGACAAACAGGTTGCGCACTGGATAAACCATCTGATTGGCCTCTTTTCCAAGGGCCGGGGCCTACGGAGAAAAGAAATGAAACCGGTGATGACCGCTATCGCCGTCGGTTTTGCAGAAATTCCGCTGGAACAGGCGGAGCGGCCCCTGGTGGGCGTGGTGGGGGAGATTTATGTGAAATTCGCCCCCCTGGGCAACAATAATTTGGAGGATTTCCTAATGTCCGAGGGTTGTGAAACCATCGTGCCGGGCCTGACGGACTTTCTGCTGTTCAAGATTGACAACCGGATCGAAGACGTGAATCTCTACGGGGGTCGGTATCTGAAAAAGAAGCTGGCGCAGATTCTCAAGGGCTATATTGAAAGCCTCCAACAGTGTATGATCGACGCCGTCAAGACCCAGCCGAAATTCCGGGTTATGGAGCCATTTGCCGCCCTGAAGGCCGGGGTGGCCGGATATCTGGGCTATGGCAACAAGATGGGCGAGGGCTGGCTCCTCACCGCCGAGATGATCGAGCTGATCCACGCCGGCATCACCAATATCGTCTGCACCCAGCCTTTCGGCTGTCTGCCCAATCATATCGTAGGCAAGGGCATGATCCGCAAACTCAAAGACGACTTCCCGGACTCCAACATCGTCGCCATCGACTACGACCCGGGTGCGACAAAGATCAACCAGGAGAATCGGATTAAGCTCATGTTGTCCAATGCGGGACGGCGGGCGGTGTAGGGCGCGGCGCCCTCGACGCGCCGTTTCCATATCGGCACACCTCGTCGCCCGGCAAAAAAACCGGCGCGCCGAGGGCGTCGCGCCCTACAAAAAATGGCAAATTCCAAGGAGACACTATGCAAAACAGCATCTACATCAAAGGCGCCAGAGAGAACAATCTGCGGAATGTTGACATCCGCATTCCGCGGGATCAGTTGGTGGTATTTACGGGGATATCCGGGAGCGGGAAGAGTTCTCTGGCTTTCGATACAATCTATGCGGAGGGGCAGAGACGGTATGTGGAGTCTCTCTCCGCTTACGCGCGGCAATTTTTGGGGCAGATGGAGAAGCCGGATGTGGACTACATTGAGGGCCTCTCCCCCGCCATCTCCATCGACCAGAAGACCACCAGCAAAAATCCCCGTTCCACCGTGGGGACGGTGACGGAGATATACGACTATCTCCGTCTGCTCTGGGCCAGAGTGGGGACGCCCCACTGCCCCGACTGCGGCAAGGAGATTCAGCAACAGACCATTGACCAGATCATCGACCAGGTCATGGCCCTGCCGGACGAGACCCGTATCCAAGTGCTGGCCCCCGTGGTCAGAGCCAGGAAAGGTGAGCATGTCAAGATCTTTGAAGACGCCCGGAAAAGCGGGTACGTCCGTGTCCGGGTAGACGGACATATCTACGACCTGACGGAAGAGATCAAGCTGGAGAAGAACAAAAAACACAGCATCGAAGTGGTGGTGGATCGACTGGTGATCCGGGAAGATGTGGCCAAGCGGCTGGCGGATTCTGTGGAGACCGCCTCCGGTCTCTCTGGCGGACTTGTGATTATCGACGTTGTGGAGACGGGCAAAGAACTCCTCTTCTCCCAGAACTACGCCTGTGAGGACTGCGGCATCTCCATTGAGGAGCTGACGCCCCGGATGTTCTCGTTTAACAATCCCTACGGGGCCTGCGCCGCCTGTACGGGCCTGGGCCACATCATGCGGGTGGACCCGGATATTATTATCCCCAATCAGGCGTTGAGCATTGAGGAGGGGGCCATCTCCGCCTCCGGCTGGGGGAATGTCCGAGGGGACTCCATCTCCCGGATGTACTTTGACGCCCTGGCGAAGAAATACAAGTTCAAGCTCTCCACCCCTGTTCGAGATCTGCCCCCCGGGGTGCTGGATATTATCCTCTACGGCACCAAAGGGGAGAAGCTCTCCCTCAGCTACGATAGAGAGCGGGGCGTGGGTACATTGAGCCAGCCTTTTGAGGGCATCGTGAACAACCTAGAGCGCCGCTATCACGAGACACAGAGCCCATCTATGCGGTGGGAAATCGAGCAGTACATGTCCCGCTACCTCTGCCCCGACTGCGGCGGTCGCCGTTTGAAAAAAGAGGCCCTGGCCGTCACTGTGGGGGAGATTAGCATCGCCGATATGACGGAGAAGAGCGTCACCCAGGCGTTGGAGTTTGTCGATCATCTGCGCTTGGATGAGACCAAGATGCTGATCGCCGAGCGGATTCTCAAAGAGATCCGGGAGCGGCTGGGCTTTCTCGTCAGTGTGGGGCTGACCTATCTGACCCTGGCCCGGCAGTCGGGTAGCCTGTCCGGCGGGGAGAGCCAGCGGATCCGGTTGGCTACACAGATCGGATCGAGCCTTATGGGGGTGTTATACATCCTAGATGAGCCCAGTATAGGGCTCCACCAGCGGGATAATGAGAAGCTATTAGCTACCCTCTTCCGCCTCCGTGACCTGGGTAATACGTTGGTCGTCGTGGAGCACGACGAGGATACCATGCGGGCGGCGGACTACATCGTGGATGTGGGGCCCGGCGCCGGCGTCCACGGGGGGGAGATTATCTTCTCCGGCACGCCGGAGGACCTCTTGCAGTGCGATGCCTCTATTACGGGCCAGTATCTGTCGGGCAAAAAGACCATTCCCGTCCCCAACGTGCGGCGGCCGTTGGACGGGCCGCGGCTTGAGATATTGGGGGCCGCGGAGAACAACCTTCAAGACATCGATGCGGCGTTTCCTCTGGGGGTTATGACCTGCGTCACCGGGGTCTCTGGCAGTGGAAAGAGTTCGTTGGTCAACGAGATATTATACAAGGGATTGGCGGCGGAGCTGAACCGGGTGAAGGTCAAGCCGGGGAAGCACCGGGCCATCCGGGGCGTAGAGTATTTGGACAAAATCATCAACATTGACCAGAGCCCCATCGGCAGGACGCCCCGCTCCAACCCGGCTACGTATACCAGCCTGTTTAACGATGTGCGGGATCTGTTCGCCTCCACCCAGGAGGCAAAGACCCGGGGGTATGGGCCGGGTCGGTTCTCTTTCAATGTCAAGGGCGGGCGGTGCGAGGCCTGCGCCGGGGACGGATTGTTGAAGATTGAAATGCACTTTCTGCCCGATATCTACGTCCCCTGTGAGGTCTGTAAGGGTAAGCGCTATAACCGGGAGACCTTAGAGGTGCGGTATAAGGGCAAGAATATCAGCGAAGTGCTGGATATGACCGCCGCAGAGGGTCTGCTCTTTTTCGAGAATTTGCCTAAACTGAAAAATAAGCTGCAAACCCTGTGCGACGTGGGGCTGGGCTATATCCGGCTGGGACAGCCCTCCACCACCCTGTCCGGCGGGGAGGCCCAGCGGGTCAAGTTGGCCACAGAGCTGACCAAACGGGCCACGGGCCGCACCATCTACGTATTAGACGAACCTACCACGGGCCTCCACGTGGATGACGTGGCAAAGCTCTTAGAGGTTTTGGCCCGGTTGGTGGACGCGGGCAATACAGTGGTGGTCATTGAGCACAACTTAGACGTAATCAAAACGGCGGACTATATCTTAGACTTAGGCCCCGAGGGGGGCGACGGCGGGGGGCAACTCCTTTGCCAAGGTACGCCGGAGGAGATCATCCAATGCCCCGAGAGCTATACGGGACAGTTTTTGCGTAAAATTTTAGAAATATAGAGAGGGATCGATCACATGGCAGAGCTTATTTTCGATCTATTCGCATTTTTGGGAGATACGCTGGCGGGCCGGATTTTGCAGACGTTTCTTCTCTCCCTGCTCCCCATAGTAGGTCTACAGGCGAGCTTGCCCTACAGCATAGTACACCTGGGACTCCACCCTTTGCTGGCCCTTGCGGTCTGTGTGGCGGGTAACATTGTGCCGGTGCCATTTATTATCCTATTCATCCGGAAGATCATCGATTGGATGAAGAAGCGGAGCCAAATCTTCCAACGCTTGGCGGATAAATTAGAGGCCAAGGGGAACAAGAATATTGGAAAGATACAAAAGTACCAGATGTTCGGCCTCTATCTCCTGGTGTCCACCCCCCTCCCCGGCTCCGGCGCCTGGGGCGGCTCCCTGGCGGCGGCGCTGTTGAATATGCGTCTACGCCGGGCCATGCCGACCATTTCCCTGGGAATACTCACCTCCGGGGTGATTGTGCTGATTATTACCCTGGGGGTTGCGGCGATGTTTTCGTTTTGATGGCTGAGCGCCTCCTCTTCCCCAGTCAGGCTGCGCCTGACTGCTACGACGCACTGTAATGTGCACTCGTAGGGGCGACCGCCACCGTCCGCGGACGACCGGGGGCGGTCGTCCCTACAAAATATTTGTCTGTGTTGTACATTGTAGTCAATTTTTTCATCTCCGGGGGGCAGGTTGCCGCCCCTGTGGTGCATTGAATGACAAATCCCCTGCTCCTTGCATAGAATGGTGCAAGGAGTGTGGATAGTTTGCCTATTTTCTTGCAAATCACAATTGCCGTCCTGGCGGCGGCGTGTATCTTTGGGCTCTTTTGGGCCGCTTTTGGCACCATGCGCACCCCGGTGCGCTGTGGGAGGGGATGTGTCCTCAGCACCATCGTGTCTGTGCGGGGATCGGCCCCGGAGTTGGAGCAGACCTTAGAGGGGCTCGTCTGGCTCCAGGAGAACGGGGCGTTGACGGGGCAGATTCTCATCGCCGACTGCGGTATGGACGAAGAGGGCCAGGCCCTTGTCCGGCTGGCGGTAAAAAAGTACGGGAAAATTGCCTTTTGCAGGGCGGAGGACGTGACGCAGTGGATCGTGGAGATGCCGTGATACAACAGGATACAACCGAGATAACCGGCACCGTGACCGCCGTGATCTACCAGAGCCAGGAGAGCGGCTATACCGTCCTGCGCTTAGATGTGGGCGGCGGAGAGCCGGTGACGGCAGTGGGGGCCTTGCCTTTTGCCGCCCCGGGGGAGACCCTGACCTTGACCGGCACTTGGAGCACCCACCCCAGTTACGGGGATCAGTTCAAAGTCCAATATGCCACCCGGACTTTGCCCACATCGGAGCACGCCATCTACGACTATCTGGCCTCCGGCGCTGTCCGGGGGGTCGGCCCGGCCACGGCCCAGGCCATTGTGGATCGTTTTGGGGCGGATTCCTTGGCGGTCATGGAGGAGCACCCGGAGCAATTGGCGGCCCTCAAGGGGATTACCATCAGAAAGGCCCGGGAGATCGGCGCCGCCGTCCGGCGGCAGGCGGCCCTGCGGCTGTTGATTGAATTTCTCACCCGCCACGGGTTGTCTCCCGTTCTCTCCATCAAGTTATATCAATGCTTTGGGGACAACGCTCTGGAGGCCGTGCGGGACGACCCCTATCTTCTGGCGGACTCCTTTTTCGGCGGCGATTTCCACGTGGCGGATCAATTGGCCCTCCAGATGGGCGTAGATGGGGATAGCCCCCGGCGGCTCATGGCGGCCACACGGTTTACATTGGAGCATAATTTACAAAACGGCCACTGTTTTATCCCCCGGGACAAGCTCACCGGGGCCACGGCCCGGCTATTGGAAGTCCCCCAGGACTTGGCGGAAGATGCGCTGGACGAATTGGTCCAGCAGGGCCGGATTATCTCCGACACTCTGCGGGGGATCGACATCTGCTACTTGGACCACCTCTACGAGGCGGAAATCGCCGTGGCGGCGAAGATTCAGTCCTTGGCGGATGAAATTCCGGAGGGTCAGGCGGATATCCCCAGCCTGATCCGGCAGGTGGAGGCGGACACGGGGATCACTTACGCGCCGGAACAGCGGCAGGCCGTAGAGGCGGCGGCTCTGGGGCATCTGCTGGTGATCACGGGTGCGCCGGGGACGGGGAAGACCACGGCGGTGCGGGGGATTCTCGGTCTCTTTGACCGACTTGGGTTAAAGACTCTCTTGGCCGCCCCCACGGGCCGGGCCGCCAAACGGATGAGTGAACTGACGGGCCGTGACGCTTTTACGATCCATCGGCTCCTGGGGGCCGGGTACTCAAGTGAGGACGACGCCCTTTGTTTTGAGCGGGACGAATCGAATCCCCTGGAGGCCGATGCCGTGATCTTAGACGAGACCAGTATGGTGGATATTCTCCTGGCCCAGGCCCTCTTCCGGGCGCTGCCGCCCAACTGCCGGCTGGTCTTGGTGGGGGACGCGGATCAACTCCCGTCTGTGGGGCCGGGGAACGTGTTCTCCGACCTCATCCGCAGCGGTGTGGTCCCCGTAGTGCGGCTCACGGAGATTTTCCGCCAGGCCAAAGACAGCGGAATCGTCCAAAACGCCCATAAGATCAACCGGGGCGAGCAGATTGATCTGACAAAAAAAGAGGTGGATTTCTTCTTCCTCCAGCGGAGCGGTGCCGCCAAGACCGTGGAGACGGTGACGGATCTGGTGGTCCGCAGATTGCCGGAGAATATGGGTATCCCGTCTCAGGAGATCCAAGTCCTCTCCCCTTTTAAACGGGGCGAGGCGGGGACCATTAATCTCAACCGGCGGCTCCAGGAGGCGTTGAATCCCCCCGCCCCCCAGAAGCCGGAGCGAAAATTCGGGGATTTTGCCCTTCGCGTTGGCGATAAAGTGATGCAAATTCGCAACAACTATGATATACTATGGAAATCTCCCGGCGGCGGGGTCGGCCAGGGCATCTTCAACGGGGACATCGGCCATGTTTTGGCCATGGACCCCAGGGCGGATACCCTCATTGCCGAGTTCGACGGGCGGGAGGTGGTCTACACCGCCGATCAGGTGAGCGAACTGGAGCTGGCCTACGCCATGACCGTACACAAGAGCCAGGGCAGCGAGTACCGGGCCGTGATCTTCGTGGCGGAGCGGGGGCCGTCTATGCTCCTGGCCAGGAAGATCCTCTACACGGGGATCACCCGGGCGAAAGAACTTCTGATCCTGGTGGGAGACGGGAAAATCGTGGAGACCATGACGGCGAATGACCGGCAGCAGAAACGGTACAGCGGCCTAAAATTACGATTGGCAGGTGGATAGTTATGGGGTTCCGAACCATAATACTGGACTTGCTCTTTCCCCCCAGATGCGTCTTTTGCAGGCGCTTTCTCAAGGGGGAAAAGGCTCTCATCTGCGCCGACTGTGTCGATACGCTGCCCTATTGCGAGGCGGACCGGGCCGTGCAGCCGGGGGAGTTCTACACCACCTGCATCTCGCCGCTCTATTTTGACGGCCACGTGCGGAAAAGTCTCCACCGTTTCAAATTCGAGGACGCCCGGGACTATCGCCGGGCCTATAGTACCCTTTTGGCAGACTGTATCCGCACCCACTACGGGGGCGAGTACGATATGATCAGCTGGGTGCCTGTCTCGAAGGAGCGGCGAAAAAAACGGGGCTATGACCAGGCTATGCTTCTGGCCCTGGCCACGGCCTTGGAGTTAAACGACGTGGCGGTAGAGACCCTGCGCAAAGTCCGAAACGCGGCGCCCCAATCGGAGCTGGGCGGACGGGACGAGCGGCGGGCCAATATCTCCGGAGCCTACGAGGCCACGGATCAGGAGCTCATCGCCGGGAAGCGGATCCTGCTCATCGACGACGTGGTGACCACGGGAGCCACTCTGTCGGAGGGCGCCCGCAGTCTTCTCATGGCCGGCGCGGATCAGGTCTTATGCGCCACTCTGGCCCGGTCGCTGGTGGATTAGACGGCGTCAAGCCGTCGGTTTAAAACAGAAACATTCTGCCAATACTGAACAGTGGAGGTATTATTGGCTATGGTATTTGGACGCGACATTGGAATTGACTTGGGAACCGCTACGGTTCTGGTCTTTATCAGAGGAAAAGGCATCGTACTTAGAGAGCCCTCTGTGGTGGCAATGGACAAGATCACCGGGCGGCTCTTAAAAGTCGGCGAGGAGGCCCAGCGGATGCTGGGCAGAACCCCCGGCAACATCGTGGCAATCCGCCCCCTGCGGGAAGGCGTTATCTCCGATTACGACATGACGGAGCGGATGCTCCGGGAGATTATCAAAAAAGTGACGACGTTTTCTCTGTTTAAGCCACGGCTCGTCATCTGTGTGCCCAGCGGTATCACGGAAGTGGAGGAGCGGGCCGTCATCGACGCGGGGATCCAGGCCGGGGCGCGGAAGGTCTTTTTGATCGAAGAGCCTGTGGCGGCGGCCATCGGGGCGGGGCTGGAAATCGCCCGGCCGGAGGGCCGTATGGTGGTAGACGTGGGGGGCGGCACCACGGATGTGGCGGTGATCTCCCTGTCCGGTGTGGTATCGTCCGAGTCTATTAAAATCGCCGGGGACAGCTTTGACGAGGCCCTGGTCAAGTATATCAAGCGGAAGCATAACGTCTTAATCGGCGACAGCACGGCTGAGGAGCTCAAGCGCACCATCGGGTGCGTCTTCCCCCGGCCGGAGATGGAATCCGTAGAGGTCAAGGGCCGTTGTCTCATGACGGGTCTGCCCCGGATGGTGTCCGTCAACTCCAACGATATGATCGAGGCCTTTGAAGAAGTGGCCGAACGGATTTTAGAGACCATCCATCAGGTGCTGGAAAACACCCCGCCGGAGCTGGTGGCGGATATCTCCAACAACGGTATCGTCATGACCGGCGGCGGCAGTCTGATCTGGGGCTTTGACAAGCTGGTGGAGTCTCGCACCAGTATTGAGACCCACATCGCCGACGACGCTATCTCCTGCGTGGCCTACGGCACGGGGAAAACCTTGGATTGGGTCAACGACATGCAGGACGGGACGATTAATCTGTCGAGACGGCGGCAGATGAATTAGGGGGACGACTGCCGATGTGCAGGGCAAGCTCGAAAGCATAAATCAAAAAGGCAGAGGGAAAATCCCTCTGCCTCTGTTGTTTGCGATAACGTTACGCCATGTTGTCTAATCTGCGGGTTAGACCGCTTTTTTTGCGGGCCGCGTTGTTTTTGTGTAAAAGGCCTTTTGATACAGCCTTGTCAACCGTTTTGACTGCAACCTTGTAGGCGCTATCGGCTTCTGCACGGTTGCCCCCGGTCACTGCCGCATCAAACCGTTTTAAGGTTGTCTTCAAGCGTGTGCGATTGGATTTGTTCCGCATCTCACGAATCTTGCTGGTTCTGACACGCTTTTCTGCCGACTTAATATTGGGCATCTGTTGCCACCTCCATTCCCCTCGGGGCAAGCCCCGTGGGGGGCCCCATTTATTCGATCTCCTCAACACGGCAAAGCCGTATTGGTATACAAGATTTTTCTTCCAGAAAAATGCTTGGACGCCGGACATCCGGCGGGCGAACCGAGTTCGCCGTTACGTCACATGGCCTTGCCTATGTGCGGAAAAACATTTTATCATGGGAAAATAGAAATTGCAAGTGTTTTTTACTCGTTTTCCAGTCTTTTTCCCCTATCCCTGTGATGACCCCTGGCTACCGCCGGGTTTTTCACCGCCGCCGGGGCGGCGTTTACGCCGTTTTCGGAACTTTTTGGCGGCCTCATTTCCGATTTTTTCCGCTCCGTCCGCAGATTTTTGAGCACTGGGGGGCCCTGGGACGGCCTGCTGGGGCGGTCGTTCTGATCGCTGTCCTTCGGTGGGACGGCCTTTGAATCGGGGTTTGGGGGCGTCTGATTTCTGCCCCTCCTGCTTTGGAGCGGCGGATTCCGGTGTCTCTACGCTCCGCTGTAGGGTGCGGCGGGGTGCCGTGGCCAGAGGGATACTCTGACCCGCCGCCTGAGCGGAAAGAATTTCCGCGCGGCGCTGTTTGCCGGTCTTGATAAACTGGATTTGATCCAGGGGGAAAAAGGCGATGACGGGATCGCCCCCCCGGACCTCCATGCGCACTTTGGCCTTCTGCCGGAGGAGGTTGATCTCGGTGATGGTGCCGTTGCCGTCGGGGGTCTCTACATAGGAGTCCACTTTGGGGGCGGCTTTCACCAACTCCTCATAGGCGTCCTGCTCGTATTTGAGACAGCACATGAGCCGTCCGCAGATGCCGGAGATTTTGGTGGGGTTTAAGGATAGGTTCTGGGTCTTGGCCATCTTAATGCTCACGGGTTGGAACTCGTCTAGGAATTGGCTGCAGCAAAAGGGCTTGCCGCAGACGCCGAGACCGCCCAGGAGCTTGGCCTCGTCCCGGACGCCGATCTGCCGGAGTTCGATCCGGGTGCGGAAGACGCCGGCCAGATCCCGGACCAGTTCCCGGAAGTCCACCCGGCCGTCGGAGGTGAAGAAGAAGAGGATTTTCGTGCCCTCAAAATTGTACTCCACATCCACCAGTTTCATATCTAAGTTCAGTTCTCGGATTTTTTCCATGCAGGTGGAAAAGGCCACCTGCTCTTTTTCCTTATTGACCGCCGCCGTGGCCAAGTCCGCCGCCGTGGCCAATCGGATGACGGGGCGCAGGGGCGGGATGACCTTGTTGTCCTCGACGGAAAAATTCCCCCTGGCGCACTCGCCGAACTCCAGGCCTTTACTGGTCTCGACGATTACGTTTTGGCCGGTTTTCACCTGGTGGCCTCTGGGGTCGAAATAATAGCTCTTGCCTCTGTTTTTAAAGCGTATGCTTACAACTTCAGTCATGGAGATTCGCTCCCTCAATACACGGGCGGTACGCCCTCTATAAAATATTTTTCTCTGCTTCTCCCCAACCTAGGCGGGGGGAATACAGTAAAATTCCTATGCGAGTAGTGTTGCCGCAATTTTTCCAGATATGTGTCCGGCGCTGACGTTCCGTTCCAAATCCTCCCGCAGGCTGTCGAAAAGATCCACGGCGGCTAAGAGCCGTACCCCGTCCGCACCGGGGCGGGCGAGGGCTTGAATCAGTTGCCCGTGACAGGCGTTTACAAAGGCCGTCAGGGTTGGTCTGTCCGTCTTTTCCAGTCCGACGCAGAACTCCAACAGGGGCAGTCCGCCTGGAGAGAAGGCTTTGAAAAATGCCTCGGTCAGCGCCGTATGTGCGCCGTCGGCATCCGGGGCCGTATCGTCTGCGGGTGCGGGGGATACGGACAGATGAATACACCGGGATCGCACAGTGGGGAGCAGGGCCAGAGGATTTTCTGCTAATAGCAGAAAGGTGACAAATCCCGGCGGCTCCTCCAGTGCTTTGAGAAAGGCGTTCTGTGCGCTGGGATTCATGGTGTCGGCCTCGTCCACGATATAGACCTTGCGGGCGGCCTCATTGGGCAGGGTGTGGGCATCCCGTGTGATCTCCCGAATTTGGCCCACTAGGATATCTTTTTTTCCCCCGTCTACGGCCCGGCTTGTGAGAAGAATATCCGGATGGATCCCCCGCTGGGCCTTTTGGCAGGCGGTACACGCATTGCAGGGCCGCTCACCCTCGCCGGTACAGATCAGGGAGCGGGCCATGATCTCCGCCAGGGCGCACCGCTCCGCGGCTGGGCCGCTGATGAGGTAGGCGTGAGACAGGGGGCCGGAAAGGGCCGCCCGCAGATGGGGGCTGCCTGCGAGTCCGGTCAAATTCATGAAATAACACCCCCGTGGTGGTCAGATGGGTATCAGTATACCGGAAAATGGTGGGTAGTGCAAGAGAAAGGCGCAACTTCGGGCCATCCAAGGCGGCGGAGCGCGGTGTACTACGACGTAGTATGTTTATTTGACACGTTCTTTCTCTCGCTTATCGGCTATTGTATCAACAAGTGCAATTTGTGCCTGTTCGCTTGGGATGCCACCAGGCATTGTGGAAACTTCACAGGCTTTCTGGAACAAGTCCAACTGTTCTGCCGCTTTTTTAACATCGTTTGAGACAAGTCGTGCATATGCATAGGAAAGCCGATGCATATTGGCGGCTTCAATGTAATTTTTTAATGCTTCGGTATAAAGTCGATCAACCTCTTCTTCTCGGCATTCGTGAATCAGTTCATGAAACAAGAGGGCACAGTTGAGAGCCAGTTTATAGGTTTCTGGAAGCTGATTTGGTTTTTCACACAGAGCTTGCATAAATGTACGCGCCTTTTCTAACTCTCCCCTATCCATGTAATAGTCATATTGCAATGTTGCGGCGGCGAGAGTATAGAGGTCATTCACATCATCAATGTGTACCAATTGAATCCACTCTGCCGGAAAATCACGTGGACGCACTCCCTTTGCCTCCAACGCCTGCGCACGCATTTTCACCCAAAAGGCACGACGCATGGCCACATTCTTTTTATTCCCTAGCCGTAATAGGAAGTATCCGTCATTCGGCAAATCTCCTTTGTTCGGAATCAGATTTTGCAAACCCATAAACATACCAAAAATCCCAATTACAAAAAATCCTCTGGATAAAAAAGCGATGCTGCTTGCAAAATGGAAAAAGAGAAAAAAGCAAAGGGCACTAAACAGAAAATTCCCTATAAAACCACCGCTAAAATAAAGTTTATGTGGAAAGGTATCTTCTCTCATCTCCGGCGGCGTAAGTGCACAGCTGCCAGCAGATCCTTGTGCGTGAAACTTCTTCCTCCGAAGTTTCCCGTCTTCCTTTACAAGCGCATGACCAAATACAGCGAAGTTCACAAATCCCCATCCCGTAAGAAGTCCTCCGGCTAAGTGTCCGGCTTCGTGTATAATGACATGAAAAATATACCCTAGTACAATGGCTACGAGGACTGTAAAGAGTATGCCAAGTATC
>Ga0123355_10003808_pt1 | contig 21812 bp, 17 predicted proteins | sample TergutEmb28metaG_3_FD_89872 | JGI IMG/M metagenome (GOLD analysis project Ga0123355, IMG submission 89872) | Embiratermes neotenicus P1 segment gut microbial communities from Petit-Saut dam, French Guiana - Emb289 P1 | ecosystem: Host-associated > Arthropoda: Insects > Digestive system > Gut ...
AGGGACGGAGCTACCGTTTGTTGAAAGAGCCGGGTGAGAGCAGTGGTTACAAGAGAGATGTCTCGCAACTTGTTAGCATTATACATTAACCAGCCGGACAAAACCATTTGACATATTCTAAGATTTTGTCAAAAAGGCAAGTCAGACAGCAAAAAGCCGCCCCTGTAAGAGCCACAAGCACGTGAGCTTTTGTAGGGGCGGCTTTCGATTGTCCGGGGCTAGACAAAATAATCGTTTTACTTTAACAACCAATCAAGCACATTCATTTGTTTAATTCCGTTATGCGATGTAAGCGGTGTGTAATCCATTGTTAAAAGGAATTTCGGGTTATGGTCGCTTATGGCTTCAAGCGGCGCAAGTTCACGCTCTAATGTGCGTCCATCTGCATCAACAACGGTGTAAGCTACTTGATAATATTCTTCACCCTCATCACCTATTGCTACAAAGTCAACCTCTTTTTGTCCGACCTTGCCAATATGGAGTTCATAGCCACGTCGCAAAAGTTCAAGATAAACGATATTTTCAAGAATATGTCCCATGTCGGCTTTGGTTGTACCCAACAAGGCATATCGCAAACCAATATCGGCGGCATAATACTTGTCACCAGTTTTTAGATGCTGTTTGCCTTTGATATCGTAGCGGCTTATTTTGTATAAAATAAAACTTTCGGTAAGTGCCGTCAAATAACTTTCGACTGTATGCACAGATATTTTTCGTCCTGCACTGGTCATTGTGTCGGCTATTTTTTTTGTTGAGTTAAGATTGCCGATATTGTGGAACATGAAGCGCAACACGCTTTGCAACATTTCCACATCCGGGAATCTCCGTCGTGCTACGATGTCTTTTAATACAATCGTATCGTATATACCTTGCAAATATAACCGCCTGTCTTTTGCCCTTTTAAATTCTAAAGCATATGGGAATGAGCTGTTTTGGATGTAATCCGTATACAGTCGGTCAACATTGCTATCTTCCGGAAAAGCAGAAACATACTCCTTGAACGATAACGGAAGCATTTTAATTTCAACATATCGACCCGACAGCAACGTAGCCAATTCACCCGACAGCAAGTAGGCGTTTGAACCCGTGATATAAACGTCGCAGTTCTTCTTAACGTACAGGCTATCAACGGCTTTTTGAAATTCGCCCACTCGCTGAACTTCATCAAGGAATACATACATTTGTTTGCCTGGAAGCAATCGCTCATTGACATAATCATAAAGCTGTTTGCTCGTTTCCACTTCGGCAAATTCACCATCTTCGAGGTTGATGTGAACTATCTGCTCGCTTGTTACGCCGTCCGTTTTAAGATAGTCTTGATATAATTCAAAAAGGGTTGACTTACCGCATCGCCTAATGCCAGTAATTACCTTTATAAGACGCTTGTGACGGAAATTGATTAAATTATTGAGATACTCTTGCCGTGTTATCATATAAACACCTCCTGTTTGCATTGATTATACAATAACCTATTCTAAAATTCAAGTTTTTGAAGATGTTGTGCAAACAAAAACTGAGACCGGTTGATTAACCAACCAGTCTCAGTTTTTTAATGGAGTCCATGTCATTTAACGAAGGATTGAATGCTTTATTGTCTACGAGGATTATTGAGTTGATTTATGCGGCGGGAGAACCTTCACGTACAATTCTTACGGTGGAGTACTCGTAACCGAATATTGTCCCGTCATCAGTAGTGAAAAGGCCTCTTCGTATAGTAACATCTTGGTATCCTATTGCCGGATCGTCTAATGGAGATGGCAAAGGAGCGTTCACTGGTATTGTCAATCTTACACGTACCACTATGTCACCATAGTAATCCCACATTTCACCTGTGGATGGGTTACTATGATGCATTTGCATAACAGTACCACCAAATTCCAGTAAACCGTCAAACGGCCCCCGTATTGTAAATCCACTTAATGTTCCTCTGAAATACGGATTAGGATGGGTATTGCAGCATGTGCAACGAGTCATACTTGGCTCATGAAATGCCACACTATTGCTCATCGGATTTGCGGGCATGAGTGAAAACAGTGGGAAACTCAATACAAGTGATGTTGCTGATATAGGTCTTGCCGCTCCGTCAGGGCGATCAAGCGTAAAGTAAATATCTACATAGTTTTGACCTATGGGCATTGTTATTACCGGTTCGTGTGGCTGCCATGTAATACTACCGCCTGAATGCGGTGCAATACCTACATTTGTAAATGCGGCAACCGACATTGGCTCTAATGCGCGAGCCGCATTAAACGATTCAAATGCTGATGACGACGTCATAGGTCGAACACCCAATGTATGCTGTCCAGGACGGATACCAGAACGTGTTAGCAAGTATGCTTCCAAAAGGTTAAAGTCTGTCCAGTCCAATGAGTCGGTTACAAGCACATCTGCTGCTCGTCTGTTTAGGTCTCTTATATCTGGGAAATTAGTTCTGAATAGAAGATATGTCCGCAGAATGTTTAGGTCGGTAATACAAACAATATCATCATCATTTACATCACCCCATAGCGACCAGATTGCAAACAAATCTAATATTCCGTTACTGCCGAACAACTCATCTTTTTGTGCTTGGGTTATGGATGGGTTTTGAAGCATGTCAAATATTCTGCTCTGCGGTCCAGTGTCCATCCCGTCGTTCATCCATTCGCACCTGTCAGTCAGCAGGGGACGACGCAAGCCAGGGTTGGTTGGATTTGGATTTTCAGCACAACCAGTTGACCCAAACCTGCCGGAATTATCCAATGTTTCGCCTCGGAACCACCCCCAGAACGCGTGACCCGGGGTACCCGCTACACCGAGAACGTTGCCAACACTAAGGGCAGCATTTAACAGGTTTTGGTTTGGCCACTGAGAGCTCGGCTCACCCGGCCTAACAGGGACGTTTATTACCAATATGCCTTGCTCATTTAGTGTTCCGTAGTTACTGAACCTGTTTATTAGGCCTTGATTGCCTGTATAGATATGGAAGGCTATATGGTAGTTTTCGCATACTACACCTTGCGAATTACCCCATACTGCAACATAATGCACTTTTTCACCCGGCATCACAAAAGTGTGGATTGTGCTTTCGGGTATGTTCGGTACAGTATCGCCAGGTGCGGGTATGGGTACCGAGTTAGGACCTATTTGCCGGAACCAGCCAAGGAAAGTGTAGCCTTCTACTGTACCAGCGTCAAGTATTGTTGTGCTGCCTGCTGCAGCTTGTGCTGTGCCGGGGGCAGATAGTAACAGATTATTGTTTTGTTCCACACTTTGGCCTACATGGGTCAGACCTCTAGCCGGTAGGTTTTCGAATGATAGAGAGACTTCACGTGCAATTCTTACGGTGGAATATTCGTAACCGAATATTGTACCGTCTTCAGCAGTGAAACGGCCTCTTCGTACTGTAACATCTGTATATCCTATTGCCGGATCGTCTAATGGAGATGGCTCTGGAGCACCCACCGGTATTCCCATTCTTACACGTACCACTATATCACCATAGTGATCCCATGTTTTATTTGTGGGTATGCACCCATGAAACAGTTGTGCAACATTGCCACCAAATTCCAGATAGCCGTTAAACGGCCCACGTACTGCAAATCCAGTTAATATTCCATTGAAATACGGATAATCAATCGGATTAGGCTCATGAAATACTACGCTATCGCGAATCGGAGCTGCTGGCATGATTGAAAACAATGGAAATCTCAATACAAGTGATGTTGCCGCATTACCCATAGGCGTTGCCACTCCACCAGGGCGATCAAGTGTAAAGTAAATATCTACAAAGTCTTGACCTGCAGGCATTGTTACTACCGGCGCGTGTGGCTGCCATGTAATAGTACCACCTGAATGCGGAGCAATACCTACATCTCCAAATGCGTCAATCGACATCGGCTCGAATGCCGCGTCCGCGTCAAGCGATGCAAATCCAGGTTGCTCAAATTCCCTAATTGCTTGGTGGTCGTAATCCGACGCTGCAGAAACGCTTAGTGGCATTACAGCAAGCAAAATCAGAACGACAGCTAAGACACCTGTGACTATGTACCCCTTTCTCCATGTTGCTAGTTGTTCATTTGTCCTTTTCATGAATGTCAATCTCCTTTTGGCTAATTTTGTTGATTTTTGTCAACTTAATCCATAATATAAGTAATTTTAAAGTTTGTCAACATCTGGCAACACAAAAAATAACACCTGAAATTTTTGCGTAAATTTTACAAAATTTGATATCTAACAGCTCCATGACAAAGAAAATTCAAAACCTCAAGCTGCTATATATCGCAAACAGTAACAAATTTCCACACAGCTTACATTTTCAACTGGTGACTCACAGTCACCAGTTGAAAATTATGATTGCTTAGAATATAGCAATTAGCTTCGGCCGTTACATTAGACTTCTCCGGAAACTGTCGGAAGCGTACGAAAATGTTTCGGAATCAGGGAGCATTTTCGCACGCTTGAATGAGTTTCCGGAGAAGTCTATTATAAAAGCGGTACTCCATGTAAAAGAGTACCGCTTAGAAAAATTGAGCGAAGGAAAAGCCGGGGCTATTGTGGTTACTTAAATCAGCGTACACAAATCCGTATACTCCATACCAAAATCATTTGCCACTGCTTCGCAAGTAAGCTTACCTTTGTAACAATTCACACCAGGGGCCAGGTACTCATCCGCTTTTACCGCGGCTTCCAATCCCATGTTAGCAATTTTCAACCCATAGTTTAATGTTGCGTTTGTTAGTGCAAACGTCGAAGTTTGACTTACGGCACCCGGCATGTTGGCTACGCAGTAATGCACTATACCATCCACCACAAAAGTCGGATTATCGTGATATGTTACTTTGGTTGTTTCGGCACAGCCGCCTTGGTCTACCGCTACGTCTACTATCGCGCTGCCTGGTTTCATTTTTTTCAAATGCTCGCGTTTGATTAATTTTGGTGCGGCGGCACCCGGTATCAATACCGCGCCTATTACAAGGTCGGCATTGGCAATGCATTTTTCGATATTGTATGCGGTGGAATACATGGTTTGGATTTTTTGCCCCCATATATCGTCGAGATAGCCCAAACGGTCTAAGCTTTTGTCCAAAATGGTTACGTTTGCGCCAAGCCCCAACGCCATTTTCATTGCGGATATACCTACTGCGCCACCACCTATTACTACAACGTTGGCCTTTGGCACACCCGGTACGCCGCCCAACAGCATCCCGCTACCGCCTTGGGGCTTCTCCAAGCATCTCGCGCCCATTTGTACGGACAATTTGCCCGCAACTTCGCTCATAGGGCGCAGCAGCGGCAGGCCACCGTACTTGTCGGTAATGGTTTCGTATGCGACCGCCTTGGACTTTCTGGCCAACAGCGCGTCTGTTAGGGGTTTGTCCGCCGCCAGATGCAAAAATGTGTAAATTATTTGATCCTCTTGCATTAGGTCGTATTCTTCCGCAAGAGGCTCTTTTACCTTTACAATCATGTCGCAGGTTTCCCACACGTCTTTTGCTGTGGGGAGAATGGTAGCTCCGGCTGATTTATACTCCTCGTCGCTAAGATATGTGCCTTCGCCTGCTCCCGCTTGCACAAATACTTCGTGGCCCGCGGCTACATACTCGCTTACGTTGCTGGGAGTTAGACCCACACGGAATTCTAGCTTCTTTACCTCTTTTACTGTTCCTACTTTCATTTTGCACAACCCTTTCGCTTTTATAATAATTCCACTCCGGCCTCTATACAGCCGTTAATTGTTTGTTTGTCCCACACGCTCACTTGCACTTCTCCTATGTGCGCCTTTGCCAAAAGCAGCATCGACAGCCGCGACTGTCCTATTCCGCCGCCTATGGTAAGCGGTAAGTTGCCGCTTAGCAGTTCCTTATGATATGTCAGAGTCCTGCGGTGGTTGCAATTGGCCAGCGTTAGCTGCTTGTCTAAAGTTTCCGCGTTTACGCGTATACCCATGGAGGATATCTCCATTGCGCACTGCAATATGTCGCTCCAAAAGATGATATCGCAGTTTAGCTGCCAGTCGTCGTAGTCAGGCGCGCGCGAATCGTGAGGTTTTCCGGAATCGAGTACGCCGCCTATTTGCATTATGCAAATGGTTTTATGCTCTTTTGCAAAGGCGTTTTCCCGCTCTTTATCGGTTGACCCGGGATATAAATCTTCCAGCTCTTGAGATGTGATAAATTTTACCTCGCGGTTTATGTGTACGTTCAGTTGGGGGTGGATTTCTTGCAAATGTTCCGATGTATAGCATATTGCGTTAACTATTTTGGTAACGGTTTGCTGCAAGTACTCGAGATTACGTTGCTCGGGCGTGATTATTTTTTCCCAGTCCCACTGGTCTACGTAAACGGAGTGCAAGTTGTCCATTTCGTCGTCGCGGCGGATGGCGTTCATGTCTGTATACAGGCCGTTTCCTACAAAAAATTTGTAGCGGTGCAATGCCATCCGCTTCCATTTAGCCAGAGAGTGGACTATTTGTACGCTGCCCCCCAGTTCCTTTATTTCAAACTCTACAGGACGTTCCGTGCCGCTAAGGTCGTCGTTTAGGCCGGTGTGCGGCTCCACAAAAAGCGGGGCGGAGACTCTTTTTAGATTCAACGCCCGTGATAGTTTGTCTTCGAACAGCCGCTTCATTTTGCCGATGGCTGTTTGGGTTTCGTATAAGTTTAGGACAGATTTGTATCCAGTGGGAATGAGTAATTTGCTCATAACTTAAAACGACATTTGCCCTGGGGTACGCGGATACGGTATCACGTCACGGATATTTTGCATTCCTGTTAAATACATCAAAAATCGCTCGAAGCCGAGGCCGTATCCCGTATGCTTTACGCCGCCATAACGGCGCAACTCGAGATACCAGTCATAGTCTGCTGGTTCAAGCCCAAACTTTTTAATACTTTGTTCAAGTATATCCAGCCGCTCTTCTCGCTGGCTGCCGCCCACTAGCTCCCCTACCCCGGGTACAAGCAAATCCGCGGCAGCAACGGTTTTGCCATCGTCGTTAAGCCGCATGTAAAAAGCCTTTATATCCTGTGGGTAATCTGTTATATACACTGGTCCGTTGTAGACCTCTTCGCATAAATAGCGTTCGTGTTCTTTTTGCAGGTCTATACCCCATTTTACAGGGAATTCGAATTTTTTGCCGGAACTTTGCAGAATTTCAACGGCTTTTGTATAGCTGCAACGGGCAAATTTTGAATTTACCAGAGCGTTCAACCTATCCAGCAATCCTTTTTCGACCCATTCGTTAAAAAACGCCATTTCTTCCGGGGCTTGCTCTAAGACATATTTTATGGTAAATTTTAACATGTCCTCTGCGATTTCGAGATAGTTTTCCAAGTCCGCAAATGCCATTTCCGGTTCAAGCATCCAAAACTCTGCCGCGTGAGTTGTGGTGTTAGAATTTTCTGCACGAAAAGTGGGGCCGAATGTGTACACATCCCGCAACGACAAGCAAAATGGCTCAACAGCCAACTGCCCGCTTACGGTAAGTCCCGCTTCCTTGCCGAAAAAATCGTGGGAGTAGTCAACTTCACCTGCGTCTGTTTTCGGCAATTTATCCATGGGCAAAGTCGTAACGCGGAACATCTCTCCCGCGCCTTCGCAGTCGCTGCCTGTGATAATGGGCGTGTGTACATATACAAAGTTGTTCTGCTGAAAAAACTCGTGCAACGCGTGACTCGCCACCGACCTTACACGAAACATGGCGGCATAAGTATTGGTGCGCGGACGCAAATGCGCGATTGTTCGCAAAAATTCAAAACCGTGACGCTTTTTTTGCAGCGGATAATCGGACGGACACGCGCCTTCCAGCACAACGGATTTTGCTTTAATTTCAAAAGGCTGTTTTGCGCCGGGGCTTTCCACTACAGTACCTGTTACGGTAATACACGACCCTACGCCAAGTTTGGTGGCCTCTTCGAAGGACATTTCTTCAAGTTCTCCCTCCAGCACAATTTGCACACTGCGGAAAAAACTGCCGTCGTTAAGCTCTATAAACCCTAAATTTTTATTATTACGCGAGGTACGAACCCACCCGCCGATGGTTACTTCCTTGTTTAAAAATTCTGCCGTGTTGCGATACAGCTGCCTAAATTTTGTGTACATGTCATACCTCTTTCGCATTTATTTATGAAGCCTTCAAGTTTTCATCAAAAATTTCATGAAGTCTTCAAATTTTTGTCCAAAACCAAATTTTACAAAAATGTTACAAAGTTAAACTTGCCTTTTTCTTCATGTCAAAGTATATTAGTCATAATATGAGAAAAAGTCAAATATTTCATTATAATAACCTTGAAAATCCGCCTTGTAGGTTTTAAAGGTTAACACACAGCAATCGGAGGTTACACATGAGCAGATTCAACAACCAGCCAACTAAGCGTATTAATCGCGAAAATAACGAAGTCGCGCCACCACCGCCGCCACAAGATGACCATCTCGAGTACGATGATGATATTTCCAACCGTATGCCAAGCATTTTTAACACTCGGCCACAACGCGTTCCGCGCGGCCCGTACAGTACAGACCGGCGATACTACGAAGACCCGCCCCCCCGATACTACGAAGACGATTATCCGCCCGAAAAGCGAAGCGGTTTCCAAAATAAAATTATGATACTGTATATCATACTGCTTTTGTTTGCGGTTGCGTTTTGTATAACGGCAGGGGTGTTTGCATTCAGATGGATAGTAGATAATACGCGAACACTGGATATGCCCGATGGCCTTGGCGTTAATGTTATCGGAGGCAACAACCAAGACGACCCTGTTGTAGCCCTACGCCCCGATATGCGCGGCACCACGGCAATGATTAGAGAAATATCTACCGCCGACGGCGTGCGGACTCTACTTTTAGTGGATACCGAAGCTGTTACACGGCGTAGTTTTAACCTTGCCGACAATGTTACAATTTCCAACCGTATGGGAAGTGCCATATCATTCTCTCAGCTTAGAGTCGGGCAAATAATTGATGTAAGCTACGACGCGCGCTTCGACACCCCGCAAGTTACCACCATACGCGAGAATATTGACGTATTGCATCGCCATTCTCAAACAAATATACTTGTAAACACTGCCAACAGCACACTTTCCATCGGTGCGGGCGCGCCTCTCGACTTTAACAGTCAGACATTGGTCATGTCCCGTGGCGATATCATTCCTATAGGCGAGATTCTTCCTACGGATATTGTAAGTATTTTCTCCCTTGGCAATACCGTATGGGTGATACACCGCGATTCGTCACATGGGTATTTGCGTCTTTCGGATATCGGGGATATTACAAACGGCAGAATAACCATTGGCTATATGCACGCGCTTTATCTTGATGAAATAGACGCGCCTGTTCTTGTTCTTGAAGGTGAGCATGAAGTTATTGTGGAAGGCGATAATATTGAAACCTTTACTGCCTTTATTACAATAGAGCATGGGCGGACATTAAATTTTAGTTTAAGAGATGTAGAATTTACTGCCGCTGCCGTTCACTTTGTCATTTCGCCGGCGAATGCCGCCATATATATTAATGGAGTACGTATTACAGGAGACTCTGCGGAACTTGAGTTTGGCGAGCATACCGTGCTTGTGGAACGTGAAGGTTATATCTCGGAAGAGCGTGTAATCCAAGTAACCGAGCAAAACAACAGCTTTATTTTCGAGTTGGAAGCAGAACCTCCACCTCCGCCTCCACCGCCCGTTATGAACTTTGGCATATCTTCTACACCCACAAACGCGCTTGTTTTTATCAATGGTGAGCTTAGGGGTTCTACTACTTTGGATCTCCTACTTGACCCCGGCACGTATAATATTACCCTACGACGGTATGGTTATTTGGATTACAACTATGTACTGCATTTACAGGAAGGTCAGCAGGTTTTCCGTTCGTTCCGTTTGATACGACAGTCATGACGCAGTTTGATATACCAAGCGAGTTAAAAAAACTGCCCCAGCTTCCCGGTGTGTATATAATGCGAGATGCGAGCGATGCAATTATTTACGTGGGCAAGGCAAATAATTTGCGTAATAGGGTTAGAAGTTACTTTCAGGAATCGATACAGCACCCCAAGACGTATTATTTGTCGCAACAGATTAACCATTTCGAGTACCTTGTAACGGATACGGAAAACGAAGCGTTTATCCTGGAAAACAACCTGATAAAACTGCATAATCCAAAATACAACATCCGTTTGAAGGACGATAAGGCGTATCCGTATATTCGCATTACGCGAGAAAAGTTGCCGCGTGTGCTGTATTCTTTCAGACGCGGCAAGGATAAAGCTAAGTATTACGGCCCGTTTGTGTCCAAAACTCGCGTGCGTGAGCTTTTGGATCTTATACACAAGCTGTGGCCGTTACGCCGTTGTGCAAAGCAATTTCCGCGAGATTTTGATAAAGGGCGGCCTTGTCTTAACCATCATATCGGGCAGTGTAGGGCTCCGTGTATCCGATTGCTGGATGAAGAGGCGTACTTACAGTATCTTGGCGAGGCGGAGCGGTTTATACAGGGCAAAACCGGGCATATATTAGAGAGACTTACAAATGAAATGACTGCCGCGTCGGAGAATCTCGAATTTGAACGGGCTGCGGAATTACGGGATACAATTGAATCGCTAAAGCTACTGACGGAGAAGCAAAAAACCGAAACCGACGGTGACGACCGCGATGTTATTGCCATTGCCAGGGAAAAAGGCGAGGCATTGATACAAATATTTTTTATCCGAGACGGCAAACTGACGGGACGCGAGCATTATCTTATGACGGTTGGTGTACCGGATTCCGGTGACATCAAAGATGATGATAAAATTCAACCTCTTAGTGACACTAAGAACTTGAAACCTTCTGTGAAGTGCGAAAATGCCGACGGAGAAGTTTTAGCAGCGTTTATCAAGCAATTTTACAGCGAAGCGGCGTTTATTCCCAAAGAGTTGTCACTTGTTGCCGCGCCTGCCGACCAAGGGGCTATTGCGGAGTGGCTAACGGGGCTGCGTGGGCGGCAGGTGAGTATAAATATTCCGCAAAAAGGCGAGAAACGTAACATGGTTAATCTTGCAAAAACTAACGCGGAGCTTACAATGCAGCAGTTTGGCGGGCATATTAAGCGCGAAGCCGAACGGAATCAGACAGCACTTGCGGAAATTTGTGAAGCACTTAACGTTGATATTTCACTTGTGCGGATAGAAGCTTATGATATTTCTAATACGCAGGGGTATGAGTCCGTTGGGTCGATGATAGTTTTCGAAAACGGCAAGGCCAAGAATAGTGATTATCGCAAATTTCGCCTAAAGGCGGTTATAGGGCCGGATGATTATGCCGGGATGGAAGAAATAATTACGCGCAGGCTAAAACGATACAAAGACGCGCTGTCTAATGCAGAAGCCCAGGATTCGCCTAAAACGCAAACGAATGTAAGAATGCAGGATTCATCTAAAACACAATCGGATACGAATATGAAGGACTCTTTTGTAAAACTACCGGACATAATTTTCGTAGACGGCGGAAAAGGACAGATTTCCGCAGCGGAGAAAGCATTGGCTGCGGTGGGGCTTACAATCCCTATTTGCGGCATGGTGAAGGACGACAGACATCGTACTCGCGGGTTGCTTTTTGGTGGCGAGGAGGTGCTTCTGCCGCGCACGGGCGAAGGGTTCAAGCTGGTGACGCGTATACAAGATGAAGTTCATCGTTTCGCGCTGGAATATCACAGAAAACTGCGGGCAGATTCGCAGGTGCGTTCCGTGCTGGACGATATAGACGGCATAGGCGCGACCCGCAGGAAGGAATTGCTAAAGCATTTTAAAAATATCGAAGCAATTCGCAATGCCGATATTGATGAGCTTACGGCCGCGCCGTCTATGAATAAAAAAACGGCACAGGCTGTGTACGAATTTTTCAAAGGAGCGCAGGTGTGAAACATCACGAGTTTCTGTTTCCGCCGATGAAGGAGGCATAAATTAAACATGAGCAAAATTCTAACAGCAAGCGGTGCGTTCAACACCCCAGGCGACGGCTACACTGTCCCCCTATCCCGCTTAGTACAGGAGTTCAATCTGGAACTACTTACCCCAAAGGTAGACATAGAATCCCGTTTGCTTTCTCGCGCAAACATCAACCGCCCTGCCCTGCAGTTGGCGGGCTTCTTTGAATATTTCGACCCCACTCGCCTGCAAATCATAGGCATGGTAGAACACACATATCTGCAAAAATCAGATAACAGCTTCCGCCGCGAAAATTTAAAGCGTATCTTCCAGCACGAAATTCCCGCAATGGTAGTCTGCCGCGAACTTGAGGTTTTTCCGGAAATGATAGAATATGCCGAACGTTACGACGTTCCCATACTGTCCACGGACTCCGCCACCACGGACTTCACAAGCGAAGTCATACGCTGGATGAAGGTACAGCTTGCCCCGCGTATTACCATGCATGGCTGCTTGTTGGATATCTACGGCGTGGGAACGCTTATTGTAGGCGAAAGCGGTGTAGGCAAAAGTGAAACCGCGCTGGAGCTGATAAAGCGGGGACATCGATTTATAGCAGACGACGCGGTGGAAATACGGCGCGTATCGTCGGAAACGTTAATAGGCAGCTGCCCCGCGAATATCAGATATTTTTTGGAATTGCGTGGCATTGGGATAATCGATATCATGAGAATGTTTGGCGTGCAGTCCATCAAGCCTACGCAGGCCATCGAGCTTCTTATAAATCTCGAGCTATGGGACCCAAACCGCGCGTATGACCGCCTCGGGCAAGCAGAAGAATTTACAGAAATTTTGAGCAATAAGGTAAACAGCCACTCCATTCCCATACGACCGGGGCGCAGTTTGGCCATTTTATGCGAATCCGCAGCCATCAACCACCGACAAAAGAAAATGGGCTACAACGCCGCAGACGCACTTACGGAAAGAGTCATGAACACTGTAAAATCCAGCGACAACGGAGGCCTGCAATTTAATGACGTTTACTAATATTTCACTGGAGTTTTCAAAAGAGGAACCACTGTCAAAGCACACGTCGTTTCGCGTCGGCGGCCCGGCAGAGTTCTTTGCTAGGCCCAAAACTGCGGACGAATTTATGGAAATTTGTCATTTATGTAAAACGCATGATGTTCCCATTACTATTTTGGGTGACGGTACAAATGTTTTAGTAGCGGATACGGGCCTGCGCGGTGTAGTTGTAACCACCAGTAAGATGAACGAGATAGAAATTTTGCAAGACGGAAAAATACGCGCACAAGCCGGGACGCGGTTGTCTAAAGTGGCAGAAATGGCGTGCAAAGCGGGCTTTTCGGGTTTTGAGTTTGCGTCTGGTATACCGGGGACAGTAGGTGGTGCCATATGTATGAACGCAGGAGCGTATGGCGGCGAAATTGGCAATTTTTGCGATAATGTGACACTTTTTGATAACAAGTTACAGGAAGAAAGCTCAGCCTCCCGCACGGCCGGTAGTTGCTGTGAACAGGCGACTTCAGATTTGAAACAGTTGCCTGTTCGAAATATATACACGAAAACAGGCGCGGAAATGAAGTTCGGTTACAGACAAAGCATTGTACAGCAGGATGGGCTGCTTGTGCTGGAAGCGGTTTTTCAACTGAAACCGGGCGGCAACCCGGATGAAATCAAGCAAAAAATGAACGAGCTTAACGGGCGGCGACGTACAACCCAGCCGCTGGATTTCCCAAGTGCGGGCAGTACATTCAAACGCCCGACAGGGTATTTTGCCGGGACGCTGATACAGGACAGCGGATTAAAGGGCTTTGCCATAGGTGGTGCGCAAGTATCGGAAAAACACGCCGGATTTGTGATTAATACAGGAACCGCAACCGCGCAAGATATTTACAACTTAATACAAGCTGTGCAGCAACAGGTTTTTGAGAAATTTGATGTGTGGCTGGAGCCGGAAGTTAAGCTTTTGGGGTTTTGATGGGACCGTTGGATTTCTGTTGCATAGTGTCATTATCTAACTAAAATTCATACCGGAAAGAGAAAAACAAATGCCAAATAACATTGAGCAATACACGGGCTATTACTGGGTTACAAAACAATCAACCACATCTGCACGAGAAACGGGGCAACCTCTAACGGCAGGAGTACGAATCAAAAACGCTGATGATAGGCCTCCTTTCATGGTTGTTTGTGAAGAAATTCAAACATTAATCGTGCTTGCTAACGAGTGGCCCGGCAGTCTTTGGCGTGTACGCGTTGTAACTTCGGGTGATATGTCTGGAACAATTCCGAATATATGGTACAGGCGAGCAAGTGAAATTGAACTTATTGAAAAACTGCCTGCTGGGGCGTTATTTGGATTTCAGGGCGACAAGATAGTTGACTTATTAAATCAAATCATGACGCTAACCTCGTCCGAGGTAGATGCTTTATATGCAAACAAGGCAAATAACTCTTGTGCCGAAGAAGCCTATACACGCGCATGGAAATGCTGGAACAAAAATCTAAAATATCCTCGCTCACATTCTTACGAAGGTGGAATGACCATTGCCTCGCCGGATTTTCGCCATGACAATGAAAAATCTCCTACCAATCATGGTTTTTCTCTTATATCTGACTTGATTTGGCGGTTAGCGCGTGAAATAGATGGCTCAAAAGCGTTTATTGAACATCTCGAATATGGCGAAACAGAGCTGGAGCTAAACCCACGCTGGCGCGCGGTTAGTACGGCTTTTTTATGTAAAGCTATGGCAATAAGCATGTCGCAACATATTTCTGCCACCGATGTTGCCGCATTAACCCAAGCATGGTCGTCCGTATTTGAGCAAGAAGAAAGCAGGAGGCAAAAATGCGAATAGTAATAGTAACTGGCATGTCGGGCGCAGGTAAAACAACCGCGCTTAAAATTTTCGAAGACGAGGGCTTCCACTGCGTAGACAACCTGCCTCCCGCTTTCATGGGGCAGTTTGTGCAATTTTGCCTGGAGCGTGACACGGGAATAACCAACGTAGCACTGGGCATAGACATTCGCGGCGGTAAAATGTTTGCGGATTTTTCTTCCGGCATAGAAGATTTAACACGCGCCGGTATAGAGCATTCTATTCTATTCCTCGATTCCTCCAACGAAATTCTACTAAACCGCTACAAAGAAACCCGGCACCTGCATCCCTTGGCAAAAAACGATTTAGTAAGCGTGGGCATAGCAAAAGAACGCGCTCTTGTGGAAGATGTAAAAGAAAAAGCGACCCATATCATAGATACAAGCCACCTTTTGCCGCGCAAACTCAAGGAGAAAATCCTAAACATATTCACGTCCAAAACCGCCACGGGGCGGCTTATGATAAATATTACATCATTTGGGTTCAAGTACGGCATTCCCAAGGAATCTGATATGGTTTTTGACGCGCGTTTTTTGCCAAATCCATTTTACGACCCAGAACTGCGCCCATTTTCGGGACTGGACATGCCTGTACGTGACTACGTGTTTAACCACGATGTCAGCGTGCGCTTCATGGACAGCTTGCTTGGGATGCTCAACTTCCTAATCCCCCACTACATTAGCGAAGGAAAAAGCCAGCTTATCGTAAGCATCGGCTGCACCGGCGGGCGGCACAGGTCTGTGGCACTGTCGGAAGAATTATCAAAAACCCTCTCGCGACAAGAATACCTGGTGTCGGTACATCATCACGATATAGACAAAGACCAATCCCGGAGGTGATTTATCGTTGCAAGCTAAAAAAGACGCGATTTCCTTCTCCAAATCTGTTCACGCAGAACTCACAAGTGACGAAAATTTGAGCCAAAAGCTCGAATCCAATAGAGCTTTTGTGCGTGAATGCTTTCTTTTTGGCGGAAACATATCAAACCCGGGTAAAACTTACCATGCAGAGTTCACAATTGCGGAGTCAAAATCTGAAAAATTACTGAAAATACTTTCTTCCTTCCAATTAAACCCAAAAAAGATTGCCCGCAAGGGTCAAACTGTTGTATATATAAAGGAGGCTGAAGGCATTGCAGATATCTTGAACATAATGGGCGCGCACAAGTCGCTGCTGGCATTCGAAAACATGCGGGTAGAGAAGAACGTCCGTAACGAAATTAACCGCAAAGTTAATTTCGAAACAGCAAACATAAGCAAAACGGTAGACGCAGCACTTGGCCAAATTAACGCGATAAAATACATCGCAGACGAGGTTGGGCTGTCATATCTGTCAAAACCACTGCGGGAAGTAGCCGAACTTAGACTGTCCAACGAAACACTGAGTTTGACAGAAATTGGGGAACTTGTAAACCCGCCGCTGGGCAAGTCGGGAATAAACCACCGCCTACGCAAAATCTGCAAAATTGCCGAAAAATTAAAATCCGGGAGGCAAGAGGTACAATGACAAAGCAAACCATTCAAGTAGGTACGTCTTTCGAATCGAAAACACTGGCAGAGTTGGTACAAAAAGCAAGCCAATTCAAAAGCCATGTTTCGCTGGTGGTGGAAGAAAAAACCGCCAACGCAAAAAGTATAATGGGTATTATTTCGCTAAATCTTCAAAGCGGGAACACCGTTTCTGTTGTCGCAGACGGCGACGACGCAAGTCTGGCCGTGGCAGAGCTAAAAAATATTATTAGCAGCTAACTTTTGTTAGGTGCTTTTTTTGTGGTATTTATATACTAAGGAAAGGAAGCTGGCACAATGAAAAATTACATTGATTTGCATATGCATTCAACATTTAGCGATGACGGAGACTTTTCACCAGCAGAGCTGGTACGCCAATGCAAAGAAGCAGGAATTAAAATAATGTCCATAACAGACCATAATTCTGCAAAAGCGAATGCAAAAGCAAGGGAAGCAGTAAAAAATTTTGATATCAAATATATTTCCGGAATCGAGATTGACTGCTCTTTTAAAGGCAAAAACCTGCATCTTTTAGGGTATGGCATAGATGAAAACAGTCCCGACTTTGAAAGAATCGAAGAATATATTTTATCAGAAGAGCGAATTGCATCACGAGAACGTCTTCCGCTAACACGCAAACTTGGTTTTGATATCTTAGAATCGGAACTTAACGCTATCTCCAACATTGATGACGGTACAGGCACTTGGACAGGAGAAGTATTTGCAGAGGTATTGCTAGAGAAAGAAGAATACCGTAACCATCCGCTGCTCTTGCCCTACCGGGCGGGCAAAGAAAGAGCCGATAATCCATTTGTAAATTTCTATTGGGACTATTACTCTCAAGGAAAGCCATGCTATGTAACGGTTGCTTTTCCGGAACTAAAAGAAGCCATTGCAATTATACAAAACAATGGCGGTAAAGCAGTACTTGCGCACCCGGGAAACAACTTAAAGGGGCAACTTGAGCTGTTTGACGAAATTGTTAAAACTGGTATTGACGGCGTAGAGGTGTTCTCCAGTTACCACGACGAGACAACTGCCCAATATTTCTATGAACAAGCGTTAAAACATTCCTTGATAATCACTTGCGGAAGTGACTATCATGGGAAAACAAAACCGTCTGTCAAGTTGGGGAAAACAGGTTGCTTAATTGACTCGCAACAAATAGAAAACCAGCTCGGATTATAAATTTAATTATTTTTTACAGCTTTTTCATAGTACGCATTAACTGCAACCAAATAATGCACAGGAAAGCCGTTTTTATTTGGTACTATGTACGCGGGATCAAATTCGCTGTAAGGAATGGACTTGCGCCAGCCTGCGTTTGCTCTCGCGCTATAACGTGCAAGTTCTTCGCTTGGCAAAAGCAAAATTTCGCCTTTTGATTGAAAATGCACCAATAAAAAACTAATACTCTGCTGCTTACGAAAATCTTCCATAAATTCAATTTGGTGAATATGAATGTTTTTAAGCGGCAAATTTAACTGACGTGTTTCCTTCGCGTCGAAGCAAATAGGAATACCCTGCGCCACGCCGATAAAGTCGATGGTGCTTTTTTTTTCGAAATACGCACTTGTTATCGTACGGGATTTGTTATCAACTGCCACGGGTGTTATTGGAGTTGGTACTTTTTGTATTATTGCCAGCCCTTTTTGGGCATACAGTTGGTTGGTCATATCCACCATTTCTTCAAATGCACTGCCGCGCAGGCCGCGTGTGTTCCAGTATGCCATGAAATGTCTCCTTAAGGTTTGTATGCTCTATGGGCATCCTCTACTCGATAATTTTGATTTGTATTACATAGCCTACAATTGTCGGATCACTTTGTAGAACTATTCCACTGTGGGTAATTTCAAGATTTGCACCAAGTTGGATAGATTCGAAGGGGATTGGTGTGCCGCTTGCATTTAACACAGCACCTGCCGGCGCACTTACGTGATAACGCCAACCGTCTGAGCATCTTACCAGTAAAGTCTGCCCTAGCCAACCTATTTCGTAATAGTTGTTTTCAATAACCGTTGCACGGAATGTTACTTCGTCACCAAACCACATATTCGGGTCTGCATTCGGGGCGTAGCGTTCTTCTTTCACGGTAAAACGAGTTGGGGTATCCATTAATGTTCCGCGCCATATATTGTTGCCTTCGTACATCTCGTGGCGGAGAGATTTCCATATTGTGTACTCACCGGGCGGTATTTCGCCATATAGCCAACCCCAGTGCAGGGTAATGTTTCGTATTTGTCGCGCGCCTATTATACGAGTGGTTTCGCGCCTCGGGTCAAATGGTTCGTGATTAGGGTTTATGGCTTCAAAAGTGGCTATTTGCGGCACTTCTTCGCCGTTCGTTTGTAAAATGCTATAAAAACCGTCCATGTATATGTTGCCGCTTGCATAGCCGTTAGTAATTTGTAAAGTTATGCTGGTTGGGGTGGTTGCGTAAACCTCTACAAACGCGCCTGTTCTGTCTTGGGGAATATTTTCATTTTCAATTGCAAAATGAATATATGCTCTTTGGGGTTCGCCTACGTGTATTATATTTTGCACAAGGCGAAATTCCCCAGCCTCGCCGGGGACACCCCAGCCAAATGTAACTTCTCGTGCTTCGCCGGGTGGCAGTATCATGGGATTGCCGTCGCTCGCGCTGCCGCTTTGTGTAATCCAGTTGCCGTTATGGTTTATTTGGAATTCTACACCATCCAATATTTCTATTTCGTATGAAGCCAAGTTGTGAATTGTTACGGAAAGCTGCCCATGCTCGAAATGGTCACCGAAGTTTGTGGGAGTAACGCTTGTTACGGTGAAGGTAAGCCCATCATTGTGGGCAGATAATTCCTCTGATATAGAAGGGTTCGTATGGGATGATAATTCTTCCGCTGTGGTGAAATTTGCAGGAACGCATGATGAAAAGATTGCTAGCATCAGCGCGAGCATTAGAATTTTTATAATTGGTTTCACGTGAAAACCTCCTTTGCTTTATATCCAGTAAGACCTGTTTCATAGTGCAAATATTACATATATCTAATTTCATACTATCTGGGTTTTAGTATAACACTAAATTATAGTTATTTCTATTTTCGCAAAATGCCGACTTTTAATAAAGCCAGCATTTTATTTGACAACCCACATATTCCAATAACCCAACTTTCATGGTATCATACCAAGGACAAGTATGAAAGGAGCAACAATATTGGATATCATCGCAAAACTAACCCAAGAATTCTCCCTAGCCCGCTGGCAGGTAGAAAACACAGTAACTCTCATAGACGAGGATAACACCATCCCATTCATCGCCCGCTATCGCAAAGAGCAGACCGGCAGCATGGACGACCAGCAGCTGCGCGAACTAAGCGAACGTCTAATTTACTTACGCAATTTGGAAGAACGCAAGGCCGCAATTATTGCATCGCTAACCGAAAACGGCCACCTGACAGACGAGCTTAGCGCAAGTATTACCGCCGCCGTTACTTTGCAGGCCGTGGAGGACATTTACCGTCCGTTTAAACCAAAACGTCGTACCCGCGCCACAATTGCGATAGAAAAAGGCCTCGCCCCACTTGCGGATATCATTTGGGAGCAAGACCTTACCACCGACCTCGAAACCACTGCCGTGCCATTCATCGATGCGGAAAAAGGCGTGGAAACCGTGGAAGACGCCATCCAAGGCGCGCTTGATATATTGGCGGAAAAAATGTCCGACGACCCTGCATGTCGTACACTTGTGCGCGATTTAACACAAGAGTCAGGCGTTATCGCGTCAGAAATTTCCAAAAAAACAAAGGAAAACCCAGAAGACCCCGCCGCCGCAGTTTACGAAATGTACTTCGAGTACAGCGAGCCGATTAAAAAAATCGTTGGTCACAGAGTTTTGGCCATTAACCGTGGAGAAAAAGAAGGTTTCCTAAAAGTAACAGTGGAAGCACCCGAAGACAAAATCCTTTCGCAATTGCATAGATTATTCATTAAACCAAACGCTCACACTCAGCAGCGCATGGAAGCCACCTTGGCAGACAGCTACAAACGTCTGACCGCCCCCGCCGTAGAGCGCGAAATGCGTAACATGTTAACCGAAAAGGCCGAAGAAGGCGCAATAAAAGTATTCGCAGAAAACTTGCGCCAATTAATAATGCAACCGCCTGTAAAAGATAATGTCGTGCTGGCGATAGACCCGGGCTTCCGTACAGGCTGTAAACTTGCCGTGGTAGACGAAACTGGCAAAGTGTTGGAAACAGGCGTGGTTTTCTGCACCACCACCAAGGACACAAAGCCTTCGAAGATACAGCTGCACCGTATGCTAGACCGCCATAATGTAAATATTATCGCTATCGGCAATGGCACCGCATCCCGCGAGACGGAAGTCGTAGTTGCGGAATTGCTGAAAGAAACGGCCTTTAAGGCGCAGTATATTATTGTAAATGAGGCGGGCGCGTCCGTATATTCGGCATCAAAATTGGGTGCGGAAGAATTCCCAGACTTTGACGTGGCGTTACGCAGTGCCGTTTCCATCGGGCGCAGATTGCAAGACCCATTGGCGGAGCTTGTAAAAATTGACCCCAAAAGCATTGGCGTAGGACAATATCAGCATGACATGAACCAGAAAAATCTTGGCGAAACCCTATCAGGTGTAGTAGAATCCTGCGTAAACGCCGTAGGGGTAGACCTTAATACCGCTTCCCCAAGCCTGCTTTCATATGTAGCGGGAGTAAGTCCCGCCATTGCTAAAAATATTCTTACGTATCGCGAAGAAAACGGCAAATTCACCGGCCGTGAGCAGTTGCTTAAAGTTGCCAAACTTGGACCGAAAGCGTTTGAGCAATGCGCGGGCTTTATGCGTGTACCCGGCGGTAAAAATCCGCTGGATAACACTGGCGTTCACCCCGAGTCCTATGAAATCGCAGAAGCGTATTTGAAATACACACCACCTGCGCCAGCAAAGGTTGCAAAATCCCTCAAGGACTTGGCGGCGACATCAAACCCCAAACAAGATTACGAAACCATGGCAAAGGCGTTAAACGTAGGTGTTCCCACGCTAAAAGACATTGTCAAGGAATTAGAAAAACCCGGTCGCGACCCACGCGACGAGCTACCACAAGTAATGCTACGTAGCGACGTACTTAACATGGAAGACCTATCCGAGGGCATGGTTTTAACAGGTACGGTGCGCAATGTTATCGACTTTGGTGTGTTTGTGGATATCGGCGTGCATCAGGACGGGCTTGTTCATATTTCGCAGATAGCAAAGCGGCGTATCAACCATCCGCTGGATGTTGTGCAAGTTGGAGATGTTGTGCAGGTTAAAGTTATCGGAATCGATTTGAAGAAGAAACGAATCGCGCTCAGTATGAAGGATGTAAAGGGACAAGGGTAATTTCCATAAGTTTAAAAGTCAGTTGGTTACTGTGGGTAACCAACTGACTAAAAAAACCGCCCTTCGGCAAACCCGAAAGGCGGTTTTTACTATATACAATTGTTACAGACCAGTTCCGGCCATTTGTCTTTCTTGAGCTTCGATCATTTTCTTAA
>Ga0123355_10003809_pt1 | contig 21811 bp, 10 predicted proteins | sample TergutEmb28metaG_3_FD_89872 | JGI IMG/M metagenome (GOLD analysis project Ga0123355, IMG submission 89872) | Embiratermes neotenicus P1 segment gut microbial communities from Petit-Saut dam, French Guiana - Emb289 P1 | ecosystem: Host-associated > Arthropoda: Insects > Digestive system > Gut ...
AGGATCAACGATAACACTTTAAATTTTTGGATAGCAACCTGGAAGACAAAAGATTCTGCACCGAATGATAGCAAGCATTTCCTGACTTCAATCTGCTCTTAATTTCTTCCGGAATAGAATGATTGTTAACATCTTACGTTAAATTATTCTTTATATGGACCATCCCCGTTATGTAACAGTCATTATCGAGTATCGATATTTTCAGTCATACAAAACACACTCACTGTGATCGTTTATTGTCTGGCAGCTAGTTTCGACACGGTATGTAGGTCATCATTAGGCCAATTATACAAGAACAAGAATATAAACAGGAACCAAATATCGTGAGGTAGGAGATCCACACCTTATTACTCTAAAACACATTTAAAAAGTATATACAATGTAGAAAGGTAAAATAAATCGCAAAGGTATCAGAGAATTATAAAAGAGATGTATAAATAATCCTAGGTACAGTACAAGAAATTTATACAAACAAGTAAAATGTGTATTTCGTTTGTCTTTCCTGTCAGCTGCGATGTCTCTTGAAGGATGTAATCAAAGGTAGAAGTATTTTGCGTGATGCACGCTACTGGTATGTCTCGATGCATCCCGAAATACTGCCACTTTCGGAACGTCACTCACATATATTCAAGAAGATTTTATTCCATTTCTACAACACAATTCTACCACATGAGAAAATTTTATTTCAATATATAATTTGGCAGTATTTCGGGATACAATTCGGGATATACCAGTAGCGTGCATCACGCAAAATACTTCTACCTTTGATTTCATCCTTCAAGAGATATCGCAGCTGACAGCAAAGACAAACGAAATACACATTTTACTTGTTTGTATAAATTTCTTGTACATAGGATTGTTTATACAGCTCTTTTATAATTCTCTTATACCTTTGCGATTTATTTTACCTTTCTACATTGTATATACATTTTTAATGTGTTTTAGTGTAATATGGTGTGGATCTCCTACCTCACGATATTTGGTTCCTGTTTATATTCTTGTTCTTTTATAATTGTTCTGATGATGACCTACATACCGTGTCGAAACTAGTTGCCAGACAATAAACTATCGCAATGAGTACTTTTGTGGTGACTGAAAATATCGATACCCATTATGTTAAGTTATGCTTCTTAGGTCAGTAGTTGACAGATGTCATAATTTTTTTTAATATTAACTAACTATAATAAGTTTTCAAAGTGACTGTTCTTATTTTCGTATGAGAGTTTCTGGCTTCTGTGGACGTGATGATGAAACCTGATTTCGCATAGTCGCTGTATTATTTTGCACTGCAGAAGAAACAAATCAAATTTTTGGAGAGGCGTTGTGCCTTCTTGTTTGAGACACCATACCTGATGTTATTTGAACATGGGAACAGACTCAGAAATTCTGTGGGTATATTTAACTACTTTGTGAGCGCGATTAGTGAATGATAAATTGAAAAGAATGTGGCAGGAAGCTGTCGTGCCCTAATTTGTTACTCTCCCGATATTTGCTTGGAAGGACCTGGGAAAACCACGAAAAGTCTTTTGTAGTAGCACGATGAAGTGGAGTTCAGAGAAAGTATGTTTACAAAATGGTCTTCATAATTACGCCTAGACCCTTGAGGACATGAAATCTAGACTTCCCGCTTACGGCGAGAAATTATCGTGATGGTAACCTCCATACGCATGGGGTCTTACGGATATCATGGCCATAGCAGTACGAATGTTAGCATTAATGAAGCTGAAGTTATCTATGCCTAAGGAACACATTTTATCCCACATAAGGCAGAGCCAGCAGATTCATTGCACGGTGTAGAGTAGGACGGAAACATATTTTTCTCTGTGCCACAGCGTCTGGACCAGCTGTGGGGGCCTAACCAGCCGGTGGGTATCTGGGCTGTTGAAGCGATGAAGCTGCTGGTGCAGTTTATGTCAACACTTCGCTCTATCTAGAGCCGAGGGAACGGATGGCGCTATATCTCTGCTCGCTCACCTAGATAAGGGTTGGACGACCGAGGGTTCGAGGCTCGATTTCGGGCAGGGGCAAGAAATTATTTCTTCTCCAAACGTCCAGACTGGTTCTCCCAACATCCTATTCAATGGATAGTGAGGGCTCTTTCCACGGAGACAAGGCGGCTGGGACGTGGAGCTGACTACTTACCTCCATCTAGTGCCGAGATTAAGATTGAATGTACGTAGTAGCTGTACCTTCACTCCCCCCATAAGTCCACATGGCATGGAGCTTAAGTTCAAGGACACTTTTATGTCTTGTTCTTTTACCGCTTCCGTCCACGTCCAAGGTCATCTGTTACATTTCGTAACACATTACAGTAACATGTTAGTCCGTGGCACAACACCGAAATTAGAAGACCATCCTTTGACATCTCGTCACAACTGCTTATTCAATATTTCTCTCTCCATGTGTCATGCATTCTTTTTCAAAGCATCCTGTTGTTTAAAATCTTGAAGACAGCGCAAATCTTCAGTTATCGGAGTAGATATGATACAGTTGTTGCTGTTCTCCCGACGATACACAACTTAAAGGTGTCTAGAAAGTCGATTGACTGAATCGCGGAACGCGTGATGGGTGTGATGGGTAGGCAGGGCATAGAGGCTGTGCAAAACTAAAGGCTTCCGTTTTCGGTGCATACCGATATCTGTAGTACATAACAAGAGAGGAGATGTAGGTATAACGTAACATTGTGGCGAAGTCACTTATCCTTTGTTGCAGTGGAAAGGCAACAATGCATTTTGTGTTTTTTTCACATTATCTCATTAAAGAAACGATTTTCGGAATATATATATATATATATATATATATATATATATATATTAAAGATAAAATGTATTTTGGTTTTCAATGACACTTTTATCTAAGACGTTTCACTTTCTAAAAATTCAGAGGTATATCATGTATGTACACAAGTATTCATGTAAAGTGCCCCTCATTCTTGTTAGATTCTCATGAAACTTGAAATTTCTGGACAAATTTTCGAACAGTTCTCAAATATTAAAATATCATGAAAATCTGTCCGTGGGAGCCGAGGTGATCGATGCGGACGGACAGACATGATGAAGATAAGAGTGGCTTTTCGCAATGTTGCGAAGACGCCTAGAAACATTTGCAAAGTAAACTTAGTTCCTACCTTAAAGAGAACATAGAATGGGGGTGCGAGGATCTGGGGTTCTCACGGCGTTGAATACTGAAGCTACTGGCTTTTGAATGTGGCACCGCTTAGTCTAGTAGATCGATACCAAGGCTTTGAGGGAATTTACTGCCTCCACTTTCAGGGTCCTACCATGACTACAAGCTATGATGAGATCCCAGAAGACCGTAATCCGAATTGTTGGAGGATGTGCTGGGGACAGCATTCGCACCGAAGAGGGCAGATATCATAAGAGGCTTTATTAAACTGCGTGACCCTTGCATCTGACCTTTGAATTTTAGTCCTTCCACCCTTTTGCAGTTTAGAATTAACGTGTGAAACTATGAATCTGGTAGGCCATTGACAGACTCCTTGGACGGGGATTTGATTATCCCAAGACCTACACAGAACAGGACGAAACATAACAAAACAAAACAAAACAAAAAATCTTGGATATACATCCATGCCTGGAATGGATTTTGAACCCAGATTCCGAGTGTTCGAAGACGGTGGGACGCGCCTTACATCAAATGTCATTACGATTATCAAATAAAGTAAATTGGAACGCACGGGACATGTAGCACGCATAGGAAAAACGAAACTTGTTTACACAATTATTGTTGGACATTCGGAAGGTAAGAGACCACTTGGAAAATATTAATTTCACATGCTGGAGTGTGAATACTGAGAAAGATTAGAGAGCAGTGGGATAGGAGTATGTGTATTGAGTTAATCTGGCTTAGGCTGGGGCCATAGAGTGGGCTGCTATGAACACAGCAATGGACCTTGAGGATTCATGAAAATCGACGAATTTCCTGATTGACTGAGCGACTGTTGCTCATGAACGACCCTGCTTCACGGACTTTGTTTTATCAGTATGATGAATGAAAATGGAAGTAGAACCAGTTAACGAAAAGTAAGTAATTATGGCGAAACATGTTTTCCTGTGCTATACTTATGTGAGTGTTTGCTTCATTGTGCCATATGTCGATATATTTGCACTGAAAGAATATCCAGATTCCTAGGAAAAACGTGATAAGGTAGCCAACAGATACGGGAACGCCGTGTTCAGAGTTTGTTTAAGATAACTGTTGGCTGCGTTATGAGATGGTTTGAAATATCTATAGTGTGTTTTAAAAAATTGAAATCCCTTATCGAGCTGTGTTTTCTAGTGTGCAGTGTCAATAAAAGAAACCTTGTCCTATGGAGGCATGTTAGCTGGGACAGCATAGCTGCTGGACAACGATCTCGGCGACCTTAGAATTGGGGTTCGACTGTTGTCATTGACCGATTTTTTCTTCAGCAGTGCCCAGTCCGGCTCTGAGGCCGAACCAGCCGTCAGTCCAGATGGCACTGGGAATTCCTTCCCCAGCGAAAAAGCGGCGTAGGTGTCAAGTTCGCCACACGCTTGCGTCTGGTTTAAGAATGCGTTTACCTACTTGTATAGCTCACTTCCCCATGCGTCCTAATGGCCTGGCGCTTAATTAATCAGGGGAACGTATTAACTTTACTTTCACCATGCGTTTTTAACACTTTTCGTGAAATCTGAACTTCTGACAGGCGGCAGTACTTAGATATAAGGTTGTGGACCAACAGAACCTGAACCTTTATGGGTGGTTATTGTTTCAGAGAACGGTATGGCGTTTATGTTCTGGAGATGGAGGAAGCAAGTTCCGTATCAGCCCAGAATATAACGACCGAAAAATGTGTTTCCAGCGCAATGTGTGGATGATTTCTGTTGTTAACAAGTCAAAAAAATTTACGCCGTGTGCACGACAGCAAGGGAGGTTGCTATCGTTGATTTTGTCAAACACTGGCCAATTCCAGACTAAAAGAACTAGAATTTAAAAGCCACATTCCTCGTGCATAACATGGAATGCCGCGGACGTGACCGTCAGAAGTCGATTTAACGGTTCTGGTCGTTGCGGTTGGGAGACATATGTAAAATGAAATCCACGTCTGGGATCGAACTAAGCCATTCGAACACCATTGTCAATACGAAATACCCCGAGTGTGGATTCTGTAATTCTTGGTCCAGAAAAAAAACAGGAAATATTAAGATAGTGTGAAGTTTTATTAGTTAGACAGGACTTGAAGTAAAAGCACATCTAGTAGGTTAACCGAACAGTAATGTATGTGTTTGTCATGTACTTTGATAATCCATCTCGAATATCCGTCAAGAAAACGTACGTTTCGTGTCTTTCCATGTCGTTATCATTACTTCCAAGCGAATACAAGAATATTGCCTTAGTGGCTGTTGTTCCGTTTCTATCAGTAGAGAGTAATATTTATAATTTCCCTCATTGGTCCATGAAAATTATACTATTCATCATTTGAAGCTGTAGTTGTCTAAATAACTTACTCCTTAAAAATTTAGTTGCTATCTAAAGGAAGAAACTTTGCGTTTCATTTACAAATACCAACTGGATTTTGCTGTTCAGGGAGGTAGTCACTAATTTTGTGAAAATAAGAAACACGTACTGTGGACAAAGTGCAGAATTTCCTGATGATGAAGGGGATACATAACCACTGTGCTATAAAGGGTAAGTGCCCAGTCAATTAGAGTAGGCTACGTGAACAAATAAACAAGTAATCCCGCATGGTGAGAAACTGATAGCTTTCCAAGCAGAAAGGATTTCCGCGTGTATTAGGACTCTGAAATTCACAAAAGCCCTTCATTTTATGCACCTCTTTATTGATTGAATTTAATCTTGCGTAGTGTTTCAAAATAATGTACCCCGCAGATTTTCTTTAAGATTGGCCTATCTTCCTTGCCTTTGTTAGCATTTTTCTAATGGTCTGGCTAGACTTGGTGGGCCAGGATAGCTCAGCCGGTATAGCGACTCGCTACGGGCTGGACGGTACGGGGATCGAATCCCGGCGGGGCGAGATTTTCTGCACCCGTCCAGACCATCTCTGGGGCCCACCCAGCCTCCTATACAATAGGTACCGGGTCTTTCCCGGGGGTAAAGCGGCCGGGGCGTAGCGTTGACAACCCACCCTATCCAGCGCCGAGGTTAGAGAAAGAGTGGAGCTATATATCTACGCCCCCTCTGGGCCTTCGTGGCCTGCTCTAGGGTGAAATTTACCTTTACCTTTATCCTTCTGACTAGAAGTGCACCATCAGATCACTGAAACTTATTTTTTGCATTCGGTGAAAGCTTTGCTTTACGTGCAGTTTGCTGTGCTCAATGCAACTTATACGCCATCGTTTAACTTCTTATGTGCCAAGCCGGGAAAGTGGGTGGATTCGCCGCCCGATCGCTTGTCCGAGCAGTGTCCTTCAGCTCATGTATCGACGTTGAAAAAAGGCACAGAATTCAATTCTTACTACTGCCACCTTTTGGGGTTGGATTTCCATATGACCTGACGTCAGACCTAGATTCGCCACAGTTTGAGGTCTACGCTGTTCTGCGATGTTACGCAATGTTGGGTGGTAGTTAGTTACCGACGTTTCAGGACTGCCTGTCGGTCCCACCGTTAAGGGTCCAGCAATCAAAGAGCACTGCATAATATCGCAGGAGAGTGAAGACCTGATTTACACAATGGCGGAAGCCTGAAACTCGTCACAATTTTTTTGTTGACAAATTAATGGACGTAACCAGCAAACGTGTGACCAACAAAAAAAAAGTAAATATGTATAAATATGTAACCTTCGTGACGTAAATATGAGCACTGTTTAACAACCGGAAGGACTTCCGGATCCTGTATTACTGTTGTGTAACGAATTCACCTGATTGAGCAGTATAGAATATCTGCCAGTAGCAGTAGAGAACTAATGCCAATGCAGTACAATAACCATTCAACTTCAGCGTGTTTAACTCGCATTGCTGAGAGCATATTTGACACCAATAACTGTTCCTTAATTTAAGAATAACATATTTACAGTTAAAATGCTTACTGTATATTTAGGCACAATTTATTACCTGTCCTTTTACTGTCGTGATATTCTTAAACAGGAAAATCAGAGGTTTGTGTTTCGGATATACATTGAAGGATAGGCTGTGAATCCCTTGCAGCGCGCGCGTGTGTGTGTGTATGTGTATATGTGTGTGTGTGTGTGTGTGTGTGTGTGATATTTGTACATGGCAGAGTGCTTTAATTGTATTCTTGCAATTTCTGGCCAATATATACTACAGAATGCATAAAAAAGGGACCTTTGCTCCTTAGATGGAATGTGGAGTTGCTAAGTGATTAAATTCGGCATTGCTGAATGTCATTTGAAACCAGTTGCTCATTCATAAGAAGAACATGTTCTAATTCTGATGAAAATTCTGTTAAGCCACAGTTTTAACACTTTTAAGTTATTTTCATGTCCTTAAATGAGTAAAAGCTAAAGCAGTCCCGTTACAGGCCTGGAGTGACCCAGAGGCTTCCAGGCATTTAAGGTTCCCAGATTCCATGACAACGGCACAGGATAGTGGTAAGGTTGTCAGCCTTACGCACCGGTCGCCTTTACCCCCAGGAAATGCTCCTGGTACTCATTTCTGTTAGAGGCTGAGTCGACCCCAGGGTCATAGTGCGATCGGAAGGATTTTATGTGAGTGAAAAATTCCAATGGCACCAGCTGGGATCGAACCAGCGACCTTCCGATTTGTAGCACAGCACCGTAACCACTGTGCCACCTCGGCCTGCCCCTAAATGAGTAGAGCCGTCGATTTCAATTGCGTATTCCGTGATGCCATTTAAACGTACCTTAATGTGAGTTAAAGTAGACTTTTGCTACAAATATAGATTTTGTTGCATATGGCATATTGTCTCGCTTATTTATTGGCGCATTCTGTATTAGATATTAGCCCAGAACTTGCCAGGATAGAAAAGTGACATGTTTCCGGCTGCATAATCACGTAATCTTTCGGGGATTCACTGTTACAGTCATTGCGTATTTTACAAGGTTTTATGAACACACAAACAGCACTGCTGTGTGTCGTGAGTTGTGCTCAGACAATAGGGCGTCAATCAACATCCGTTCCAATTTTAATACCTACTGCTTACATATATGTATGTTATAAATTCCTTTCGGGTTAGCATCTAAAGTTCTGAGCAATCACCACTGCGGTAAGGCTTCTTATATTTTGTAGATGTAAGTTAAGATGATAAGATGTTGAATTATGCACCACGCCTTGAAGACCTATGCGTTCTAAACCTCAGCATTAAACGGAGGTGAGTGGTCAGTTTCAATTGCCACCAGTGTACACTGGTTAGCGGGCTGGGTGGTCGTCGGTGCCGATATGGACTCTTGACCCCTGAAGATGGGACCGACAGGTTGTCTCGAAACGTCCGTAAGAAATTACCACTTTTTGTCGCGAAATAACCCAGAAGAATGCAGTTCTGAAGACTAATTTTACGAAATTATTATTTCTTTTCGCCGACATTAACAAGAAATTACGAATTTGTAATCGCTGATTAAAAGAGTCAAATAAGACACAGACTTAATAAATGGTATTATAATCTTCTGAGGTGTGACGTGGTGTATCTGGAAGGTCGTAAACATGCGTTGCATGGTATGCTTAAGATGGGAGCAGCAAGTTCCTCAGGAACGTTCCTACCCGATACCGGATTTCGTTGTGACATAATTTGAAGTAAACACTCTAAGCAAACGCGTCGGTTTGAGAATAGACGCAGCATAGTAGGCTTGTTAGGTGGGGTAACTACAGTCAATAACACAACTAATGTTTGTCTAATAATGATGTTTTATTATAGATAAAAACTATATGTTTCGGCCAACTGTGGCCATCATTAGGTTTTATCCGAAATTATATGCTAAAAAAGACAGTGTTTATACAATGTGCGCCACCGCGTATCGATGATGAGATATCATCTACGTGTCGGGCATATTTTTTTCTTTTTTCTCTTTATGGCCTAGGTGTGGACTCTGGTAGTCGCTGGAGTGGTCCCGTGGACCACTCCAGCGACTACCAGATGATGGTCACCGTTGGCCGAAGCGTGTAGTTTTTTTATCTATAATAAAACATCATTATTAGATATACATTAGTTGTGTATTTGACTGTATTTACCGCACCTAGTAGATACTACACACAACGGGGATGACACACCTCAAAAGAGTAGGCTTGTATTCGTCTGATGATGGGAATAGAGCCAGTTCCTGAAAGGCGGCAGTTTTAAGTAGCTGAGAGAATGGACACAATCCAAAAGAATGGTCATTGACGCCAGCAGAAGCTTATGCTTGGTTTTTATGTCACATTACACCGTTTGCAAACTGTTGTTACAAAGCGTGAATCGTTATGAGTGCCTCTAGACTCGAGAGTAGCCTTCACTGCACAACAAGGAACACCTATTTCGAACTCGATTTCCGTTACATTGTATAGCGGCACTGCTGGTTATTGGACCGTCTCCTGTAGATTCTTCTTCTTCTAGGTCAGACTTTTACCCTGACCTACACTGCTTCATTGCTTTATTAGCAACTGTTGTAGTCAGAAAGATGGACCTTGAACTACGGGTAGCCAAACTATGAGCTCAAGTGTTGCAGAAATTTCACTGTTTTCAAGACTGAGTAGGCTGCAATACGGCCGAAAGATTTTGCGGTTTCTACTGCAATTCCATGACACTGGTCCATGGGTTTCGAAATAACTTGTATCAACTTATTTCTACTTCTGCAGTTTTTATGGGAATACCAAATCCACTGAGGTTATACAAAACTACGTATAAAACAGTGTGGTAAATGTTAAAGCAATAAAAATGTATCTATGTTTATGTTTTAAAGCAGTTAAATAATTAAAAATTTTATGCACGCGTTCAGTCGAAATACGATTAATTATATTTTGTCGTGTATAGTACTATAGTTTACACTATTATGTGTAAGGTCGCCCTTGGTGGTGTTCCTTATTGTGGAATATGTCGGTTTTGAAAGAAATGGTAATTTAATATTGTTGTGTTTTTGCGGGAAGTATTTTAATTAAATAAGTCCATTTTGCATGTCGCAATAGGGTTCACTCGATGGTGCACGTTATCCAGAAATTGAACTATATCATTACGAAATGAGCGGAGTCATTCCTTGAAAACAGTGTGTCACCATGTCACCTTTGTCTCAGGCTGTTATCTTCAATAATGACAGTTTACGGTCAAGTGAAGAAGAAAACATATTGACCATTTGAATATGTCGTAAGGTTAGTACAATGATATATATATGTGGTTCACCCAAAATGCCATGGACTCTATCTTGGCTATAGGAATTGTTAATGCAGGAATGGAGTATATGCGTTAGAAAGGGCTTGAAATTTATACCTACTTGTAAGTTTTACCATATGAGGGAGTACACATACAGGGGTACACCCGCACTTCGCCTGCAAACGTCGCTGTGTTGGCGACCTTGTTCAGAAGCGGAAGTCAGTAAAATCGAAGAGTGATCGTAGGTCTAATTAGAGTTTTCCGCGCCAAAAATTGCAGGGGAGTTCCTTGAATTGGGTAGTCGTGCCCTACAATATTCAGCAGTCGCAAGATGGGTGCAGGCATTCAAATGTGGAAGAGTGCCAACTGCAGGCTTGCATCGCAGTGGACTATTCGTTTCCGTTTGCCCAGTCATGTCAGTGGCCATAGTAACTGAACAGTACATGGATGAAGACGGGCAGTGGACTGTGAAGGAATTAGCCGAGCATGCAGTGGTTTCTGAGTACAGTGCTCTGAATTTTACGACAGGACTTAAAATGCGCAAGACTGCTGCATAGTGTGTCTCCCACGTCGTTGAAATGAGGTGCAAGAGTGCAGACATGCAACTGTTGGATGGGTTTCGTCGCGAAGGAGACAACCTGGTAAATCGGTCAACTGCAATCGAGGAATGGTAGACAAGGGTCTGCGAACCGGAATTCAAATCCTCCGAATGGTGTCATTTACAGTCACCACGCAAACACAAGTTTGGAAAAGTCCATTCAGCAGACACTACAAATAACGTTCTCCGGCACTGGGGGGTGGGAAGTGCCAGAGCATCCTCCCTATTCTCTCCCGCCTCATTCGATGTGACTGCGATCTGATTCCGAAAATGAAACAGCCATTGCGTGGCAGACTATTGACAGACAGGCAAGGTGGAATATATTAGCGCGTCAGATGATGCCGATGGTGTTGTCCGCCATCCCAGTCCTTGGCATCGAATGGTAGACAATATCGGGGACTGCTGAGAAAGTTGTTAACAGTTTGTCTGGGTAGATTATGTTTAGCTTTTGTCCCATGTTTACACGCCACAACAAACGACAAAACCATAATGAAAAACGCCTGTGGTTTTCTTAATATTGTGTGTACGTACCGTGCATTATGATCAAAATAAGCAAAAATAAGCTTGTCGTTTGTTTACCCCTGCCAGTGGGTCCTGTACACATACCTCCATCTCATGGTAACATTTACAAGTACACACCACATGCTTTCACACGTACCTACTCATATGTTCCATGACTGTTACACACATGACAAGCCAACAAATACATCTTCTTCATGTTTGTACCGTGCATCATTGACGATTAAAACACTTTATTATCCAACAGATGCACAAATATATAATTCGTAAATACAATTAGAATTATTAGAAAATATTTAAAATATTTAAAATTGCTCCAACATATTTCGGATCACAAGGGATCCATCATCAGGGAGCTCTATACAGTGCTGGGCTAAAATTACAGTAGTAGTCGGTGTTAAGGCAGCATATGCTGCCGTAACACCGACTACGTCCATATCAACGGACAAGATAGTACCATTACTGTAATTTTAGCCAAGCACTGTATAGAGCTCCCTGGTGATGGATCCCTTGTGATCCGAAACATGTTGGAGCAATTTAAAATATTTTATAATAATTCTAATTGTATCTACGAATGATATATTTGTGCATCTGTTGGATAATAGTGTGTTTTAATCAACAAATGAATATTTATACGCTTGTTTAATTACATGTTATTATTTCTCACCAACATGTTTCGGTCACTCATCAGGATATCTTATAACAAGATTAAAATTAATGTACAGTTAATTGTAAAACATGTATATAAAACCACTTGTATAGTATATACTATGTTACACTAACAATTAATTATGCGTTGTTTATTTTAAGACACCCTGATGATTGTCACAGGAGTGATCGTAACATTTTGGTAAAAAGATTCAATTTGTAATTGAATATACTCATAAATGTGCATTTGTTGGTTTGTCATGCGACTGTACCTACTCTTACCCGGCCATGGCACATATTTAATAAAAAAAAAGTTTTTGTAGGTTATGACGGTCACTGAACTTGTCTTCACATTCGTTCGAGTGCGTCAAGGGTAGCAACAGCGGAAGGTCCGTACATAGAGTCATCCCCGGTAGATGTGCAGAACACTTCCACCTCCAATTGGGTTACCACTTAACGTTGTCCCTTCGCCAACCCATCGTCAATACCTGTATAACAGACCGCACAGCTACTCTTCTTGGAATGCTTGACCCTGAAAATTAAGGCACTACGATCTTTGACAAGTCGGGTTGAATCTTCAGCCATGCCATTCTGACTGCCTTAAATCTCGCAGTGTTGCATCCTTCGTATGAATTAAATGAGCAGCGATGACTGAATTTAACCGTGTATACTTCATTAAGCACGGTTCTGTTGAGACAGTTATAGTCGTCCATTTGGTCCAGATATTTCTTGCCACATATGGAGACAAATTGTTCATTCCCGTGTTCACAATTCCCGCCGCATCGATGCTGTCGCCAGTCGCTTTATTGGAGTCAGCAATCTTAGATCTAACACTTTTAACACCCACATTATATTCCTTTCTACGTCCAGCCTGTCACGTGATCCACCAATGCATGCTACATGCCCTATTGATCTCTTTGCCTTTAATTCGTTCACCCCAAAAATATTTGAGGAAGAATACAGTCCCAAAAATTCGTCTAAATGCAAGGCCTCCCTCCGCCAAACTCCTAAGTCAGAAAAAGACTCCTGTTGACTGCGACCGCCTAAAGACTGTTTGCTGTCGCATCTTAATAGCGCGCAATGGCGTGGTGACGGCAAAAGCACAGTAACCTTTGTTCGTGAGCACGCCATGAAGTTATTATGATGGAGTGGAAATGTAAGTCACTCTTAATCTAGGCGCTAGATTGGGTTACGTTGTGAGATTTGCCCCCCCCCCCCTTCCCAGCCTCTTTACTCCCGGTGAAAGAGCCTCCGATACCCATTGAATAGAGGGCTGAATGGGTCCCGGAACCGGTCAAAAGGGAAAAACTTTTGCCCACACTGGGAATCGAATCACAATTCCCATTATCCAGCACGTATCCTAGTTACCATACCGACTTTTTTATATTCCCCTATTTTCCGTCATTTCAAGGTCAAAAGTACGTTACGCTGCTGTTATAATCACAAAAATTCGTAACCCAAGGCAAAAGAAAATATAAATATAGCAGGAACAGTACTGTACCTAGTGTGAATGCAGTCCGTTTTAAATCTGCAACAAATTAAGTATTCTTATCACTCATGGTACATATGTGACTATGGCCGTGAAGAAAAGAGGACTGCGGGAAAAAATTGAGCTTGCATACGTGGCCCTCTGTCGTAGTTGGGTTCAGCGGACCTCCATGTAGTTTCTGCAAGTTTCGTGCCTTTTCGTTCATTGATATATCTTTCATCTGGATCTCCTCATGTAATCCATAGAATCCAAAACCGAGAAGGAGTTGTGGTATTACGTAGATGCCATGTTTGCGAGGAGCCAGACTGTGACATTAGTTTTGTTGTGGCCACAGGGAAAATATTTTGTGTGTCAGGCACTGGTTTGCTATGTGCTGTGGATCCAACTATAACGACCGAGCTCTCCCGGTTCTGTCGTGGCTACGAGGGGATATAATGTGGCGATATACCCCTAACGCCGTGCTGTTGGTGTATACGTGTAGTTACTGATGTTTCGGAGGAACAGTTGTGCCAGTACTTGATGCACAGTGTCCGAGGTGCTGGTTGCTTATTTAACTGTACTTCCACTGTGCCTGGCTATATAGCGTCAATAGTGGTACAATTAGTGAATGATGAATTGGCGAGGATTTGGAGAGTAGCGGTCGTGACTTGAGCAATGCACTGACTGACTGACTGACTGACTAACAAACTAACTAACCGACTAATTGACTGACTAACTAACCAACCTACTAACTATCTACCCTACTAACTAACTAACCTATTAACTAACTAAATAATTAAGTAAATAAATCGTCGGAACAAATTCCTGCTTGAGAATCTAATAGGTTCTGAGCTAATCACAAAGTTTACCGCATTTTGTGCAACCCGAAGATTCATTACCGCTTTCATAAGAGTCCGCCACTTGTCCCTATCCTGAACATTATCGTGGTGCTGCACCGGCATGTGAATGGAGGTGCTGAGGGAAATACGAAAAACTTCGATTACTCTATCCGATGCCCTGGCCAAGCTTCAGAAATCCCACCTCCCAACACGAGCCTAGAGAGTTAACCGCTAGGCCAGCTTCAGCTATCTATCCGGTGTAAAATCCCAGAAGATAGTAATGTTATTATAGTAGCTACAGAAGTGTCATGCCTGCATTGACATATAACACTTTATGTGGCTACATCTCACGCATTCATGATTACTTTTCAGAAACAATTTGATGCATTAATGCTGACTAGGAACTCAAAGTACCTGATTACCACTTGGGTTACTAGGTGATTCCGTTTATAAAAGAACGAGGCTATAAAGATAATGTGCTTTATTTAATTTTCACTTGAAATTTCTTCTTTGCGCAGAATTAAGTTTACTCTTTCCTCAACCAGTTGAAAGAAACTTCTAATCAATACTGCTTATCATCCCTGGCATGGAATTTGTGAGATTATTTCTTTGAGACACGTTCGCATACTTGCGAAGAGCTTCTTCCTATCTGTCCGTCCGTCTTCCTCCATTTATCAGCTCGTCTCTCACTGGACAACATTTTTAGAGCTTCTTCCTATCCGTCCGTCTGTCTCCATTTATTAGCTCGGCTCCCACCGGACAAAAGTTTTTGTCAATTCGATATTCGGAACGTTTATGAAAATCTATCGAGAAATGTCAATTTTGGTTAAAATCGTACCAAAAAATCAGATAATTTACATGAAGGCCTAAGGAGGTCTTATTGTTGTCGGCGACATTAAATCGTCATAGAAGCATTGAAGACAGCTAAAAGTCCCTGGCTTCATTGTTGTGTTTCGATGGCAACTATGGTTACGCGAACGCGCCACATTGTTGCGTTATACATACATGACTATCTTTTTAAAATTAATAGTACTTAAATAGCTGATCTTATACTGTCACAAGAGTAAGTTATATTGTCTAGGTAGGTGATTTCATCCAACAAGCCTGCAAATTTCTCGCTGTACGTCATGGGATGCACTCTTCTACTAAGATCTTGTGTTATAGAAACATCTTCTCCATTCGTGAGATTTGTAGAAATATATCAACCATTTTTAGTATTTATAGAAATGTCTTGTTTATTGTGATTTTTACGCTTAGAAATACCCGTATCTCGAACATTATTGGTATTTTTTACAAATATCTCGCCTCTTATGATGCATAGAAATATCTCGTCCATTAGTGTGATATGTAGGAATATCTCGGTCGTTTTGTTTTACTTTATAGAAATAGCTTGACTGTCGTTGTGATTTACTGAACTATTCCGACTACAAGGCTCCCGAAGATTTCCTGTGAATTTAGGGGTACGTTTCATTATGACGAATCTTCATTATACAGAATTCTTGAATACGTAGTTGTATTGAGAGAAATGGGAATTCGCTGTAATTGCGCAATACACTTAACTGGCATTGCCTCTGGTTAAGTGAATCTAAGAAACACCCTCTAGAGAAATGTTTCAAAAATAAAACCCAAAGATAGTGAAATTGTGGTTTGCATACCAAAAGGTCAGAGCGAACCGTACTTCAAGCACACAGTTTCGGTTCCATTGCGCTGGTTTTCTCTGTGTTTCATCAGTTTCGTCAATATAGTTTGTCGTATACTTGTTCCGCCACGTTTTTTCATGTGTGAATTTTATTGGTTTTAGACCCCCTCCTTCACCCCCTCCCCCCCTCCCCCACTGGAGACGCTCCAGAGTAAGAGAAGTGTTGGGAGGCACTGATTCCGAGTAAAAATTTTCTGTATCTCCTTTCCGATAAGAGGCGTGTTGTAGATTTAAAGCCATGACATGATCGACATGCAAAATTGTTATTCACGAAGTTTTGAGAGTTACGTATTGGTATAAAAGCAGTGCAGCATAAATACTTGTTGACAGACACAACAATGGCGGTGGATCTTCATGGTTCACTAAACATACAAACACGTCTCCTTTTTTTTGTTGGCTGATATAACTTATAAATAATTTATATTGCAATGAAAACATTTCTCAGTCCGGCGGTACGGTACATTGCAATATTTATACGACACCAGTAACAAAGTCTTCTAATACATTTTTACATTTTCAGAACCGTGCATCGTGCTATACATATGTGAGAAAGAACCAACTAGATGCACACACTTTTTTTTTTCTTACTAATGTATTTCAGTTGTACTATCCTCTACGTATTTCGAATTATTAAGTTCATCATTCGGAGGTTACTTCTCCGTACACGCAGCATATAGTAGCATGCGCGTATGTGATGTCTCGTCGCTAACACGTTATGGTTGGAACAATTCCAATAAATTAATGAGAAAAGAGTTTGCATCTAGTTGGTTCTTTCTCACATATCTTCTAGCCCAGTATCTAAGCGGATAATGAGAGAGAGAGAGAGACTTAAGATGAGGAAGAGCAGGAGCAAAAGAAAGGCAAGGGAGACACGAAAGACACTTTCGCTTGGATGGAAATTTTTTAACAGGTTCCCAGGTTTCTCCCGCTCGTCCTTCTGAAAGGAATAGTATTAGATGAAGACGTTGAAATGGCGACAGTAGTAGCTTTAAATAAGTGTCACGGAATTCTAAGTTTTATTTCTGGTTAATGCTGCAGCGCATTGTTTGGAAAATAAATTTGCCTTTCAAGGCAGGGGGTTAATATTGATGAATTTGAATCGGGAGAGCTCCGTGAGAAGCATGCAGTAACAACTTGGAATCTTGGATAAACTTCTCAGCTTTTGCTTGAAGACAAGGGAGTTAATACATTACTTTTAACACATATTAATTACCACCCAATAAAATCTCGGTATTTATCAAAGCCTCAGGTTCGTTTAATTTAAAATATTTATCCTCGTGCAGTACCTCAGTTTACGTATGATTCAAGCCCCACGTTGCCTTAGTTTAATTGTGTAGAGAAATACACCAAAATTATTTTCTATACCAGAGATCAGGTGAGATCCCATGATCCTGCAACAAGCATAACCTTTGATTGGAAGCATCACGATGTGCTTGTAATGTAATATAATATTAAATAGTGTACGTCAGCACAATCACTTTATTACTCAAGGTAATTATAAGGCTACATGTTTCGACTATAGATTAGTCATCCTCAGGCCTATTTTGTTTCAGTTGTGTCACAAGATGCTATGATGTATTCCATTGATGTAAACACGATGGGATCCCAAAGTGTGCATAGCATCTTGTGACACAATTGAAACAAAATAACCTTATCCTAATGTGGTTCATTTTCTGATTGCGTCCAACTTTTTTTTTTCATGGCCTCACTCTCGACTTCTTTTTTGGTTGCTGTAAAGTTTTTTTTTTTTTCAAGTCTTTGGCGTGTTATTGTGTGTTGCACTGGTATGTCGTAGTCTTCACTGCACTCTCAGTACTGCCAGACCAGACAGGCAGGCAGGCAGGCAGGCAGACAGGCAGACATGCATGGCCTTTCCTTTGCTGAACCTGATGACCTCAATATGTCTGTCTGTGCGCGCGCAAAATGTCGAGGGTTGAATTATATTCACCATGACAGTTGCTAGTTTTTACAGACATAATTACTCGTCCACGATGTCCATATGGCACTGTCCCGTTAAGTAATAACTGGTTACTTTTCCCCTTTAACAAGGAGCCGGGGTAGCTCAGTCGGCGTAGTGACTAGACTGCGGGCTGGACGACTAATGAATCGGAGGTTGATTCCTGACAGTGGCAGGAAACTTTTCTCTTCAAATTGTCATCAACGGATCAGAGGTCCATATGGTTTACTATGGAATCGGCACCGTTGCCTTTCTTCCCACGATAAAGCGGCCAGAACGTGAAACTGACTACTACTTTCGCAGAAGTCGAGATTGTGTGGAGCTGTACATCCACTCCCCGATACGCCTTCATGGCTTGGTGTTTAATTAAGCACAGATTAATTCACCTTCTTTAACTTATACAAATGCGAGTAATCATAATCGTTCCCTTTTGAGGTTATGTTATGGCGCTGAGAGTATGTCAAGACTATACCATCGATGGTAGGCTGGTTTGTGTATAAAGAACTGGAAAAGATTTGAAAGCAAGCGATCATGCCGTAATGCAGACTGGCTACTGCCCTGGCATTTTCTGGAATGACGTACGAACATTATGAATAATATTGGGGTTGCAGGTATGCCAGTCGTGTTTCGAACAGGTTATCTCCAGAACACTAATGTTGACCGGTACCATCGCACCGTTCTCCTCGCTGTCCAGGTTCTGAAAGTTAACCACCGAAACAACAAACCTGTTTTCCAATGGTAGTGTTATGAATTAGCAGGTCAAGTTTTCCCTGTGTTTTTTGAAGCACTGCTTCGTTAAGGCGCATGGAGAAGTAGTGGTAAAACAACACATCCTTAACCATGACACCAGATGGAGGTAACTGGTCAGTCTTATGCTCCGGTCGCTTTATCCCCCCGGCCCAGTGGCGGTCGGGGCATGCTGGGGGAAGAGAGAAACGTATTGTCTGTGCCGAGAATCGAACACTGGTTGCCCCCTCGTCATCCAGCCCGCAGAATGATCGTTACAGTAACTGAGATATGTAGCATTATGTAACTTGTAATCGTTATTTCGTAAGCAGGTGTAGTTGTATGTATGTTGAATATTATTAGAAATCTGATATTCCTAGCTCAGTTTTTTCGGTTGTTATCACTGCGAAACGGAATCCTCCGAGCAAATAAAGTTGTTTGCACAACCACGACTTGTTCATTCTAAATATTTATTTCTTATCAGGCGTTGGGCGTTTTTTTATTTGAAAATCTGTTACCATAGTTCCATGACCCCATATCAAATGGCGCTAATGTCGCTCTCACCTTGCAATTTCTTACGTTCCTTATGTTTTGTTGACAAGTAGGTAATTAAAATGTACGAGATTAGGATGACCTCGAATGTTATAATGTGTATACTGAAGATGAAAGGAGACACAAACAAAGGCAGCTTGGTGATCTCATAAGCCTGCTTTCTTTTTCTTAAGAAAAGAAAGTAGGTTAAAATGGAGATGCAATTCTTATCGTTAGGTTTTATTTTCAGCGCAATAGCGTTAGGTGCAGTAAACTGACAGGCATGTTTATAGTTCGGAGTGTACGCTACAGTGTGAAGTTCATGCGTGGTGTAAATTATGCAATATTTCTGTTAGTTATGTGTGTATTTATTTAAGGAACACACCAACAAATGCACATATATTCTTTAACAATCTAAAATTTACATTAAAACACTTAAAACACTCATCCATGTTTCGATCATAGATCATCCGAAGGGAGCATAGTTTATTCGTTGCTAAAGTTATAGTTTAAAAACACTCCGTGATTTACTTCGTTACGTTAATTTGGTGCTGTGGCAGCATGTCGTGTGTTATGTGTGAGTCGTACGCTGATTTGAACAGCGTACGACTCACACATAACACACGACATGCTGCCACAGCACCAAATTAACATAACGAAGTAAATCACGGAGTGTTTTTAAACTATAACTTTAGCAAGGAACAAAGTATGCTCCCTGCGGATGATCGTATGATCGAAACATGTAGGAGCGTTTTAAGTGTTTTAATGTAAATCTTAGATTATTAAAGAATATATGTGTGCATTTGTTGGTGTGTTACTTAAATAAACTACAAAATGCACGGTGCAACGATAAAGATAGTTATGTGTGTATTCATTATAGCCTATTTATTCCTAAATCATCGAAGCCTCAGTTTCGTGAAAATTGTGTTTAAATTCAGTTTCTAAATCAACATTGAATCCAAATCTTTTCCACTTCAAGGACCAACCGGTTAATGCTTTATAAGGAAATAATCTTTACTTGCCTTAGAATCATACAAAACATGTTTTTTGGTAGAATGTATGGGGGTTTTCCATTGTTAAAGCGTGTGGTACCACCTTACCATGATATTTCTGTTCACTATAATTTTTACAACGCATGTTTTAAGGTTCTCACGCCAGGAGGTGTTCATTTTCTAGTCTTTCGTGTTTTGACAATCTGTGGTGTTGTAGGTTTATACCGACGTTTCGGAGAAACAAGCTACCTTCTGTTGTGATCTAGGCGGCGGCCACGGTGGCGGGGGGGTTGCGGGTCAGTCTTATAGGTGGTTTGCCAGAACTGTGGCCGATTATGATGTTTGCATTCAAAGTACCTAATTCTACAGTTCAGTAGAATAACGTACCTTGTTTGCAGTGATTAAACAAATACGTGTACCAGCTGGTCTACGCATATCATTCTCATCTGTCTGAAATTTGGTTGAAGGATTCGCTTCAAATTGGTCCTGAATTTTCTGTTGTTGTTAAATTGACGTGACATTGTCAATTATTGCATAGTTATTTTCCTTTCATGGTACTGTATCTTGCAGGTTACTCACTGGCATCTTTCAGTACACATATGTGGCGAGTAAAGACACAGTAAAAGATCCCTGGATTTCAGATGATGAATAATGTTAATGGTACTTTAACGAAAGAAGTAAAAATACTTTTCTATAAAGTGCGCCCCTGTTTCCGAAAGTGTGGGTTATTGGAATGTTCCCAGGCTTCGCCCATTGGTTCATCTTGTCAGAGCAACAATGGTTATGGAGCATTGGTGGAATGATACCAACAGAGGAAAACCGAAGTACTCGGAAAAAACCTGTCTCATTGCCAATTTCACCACCATAAATCTCACGTGGGCTGGCGTGGTATCGAACCTTAGCCTCCGCGGTGAGAGGTCGGCGACTAACTACCAGAGCTGTAGGGAAGAAGAAAAACATTGAGTGTTTTAAACGTCTGTGACAAAGGTCTTTTGTTAAATTAGCACATGCGTGTAACATTTTTCATCATCTCTCCTTGGTTAAAGGAACGTTTCGGTAACCGTTTCTGTTCCTTCATCAGGGAAGACTGTGAATCCTGCTCTGCTATATCCACTAGACGGAACTAACATAACGAGGAAGAGTTTTAGTAGATAATAGCATTACAACATTGAGCATATTCTAGAACAAGGCAGTGATAGAACCATTGCAAGCAAAGGGGTTTAGTTAGTGGGTGGGTGGATTGAGAAAACTACATGATGAGGAGCTTTATAATTTATACCTTTCAATAAATATTAGGATGGTAAAATTAAGGCTGGAGTGGGTGGGGAATGCAGCACGCCGGGGGAGATGCAAGCAGAATTTTAGTCGGTTTACGTGAAAAATCATTTAGTATCTTTAGACTAAATCGAGAAGAATGAGATGGGCTGGGCATGTGGCGCGTATGGGTGAGGAGAGTGGGGTTGTGTAGGGTCTTGCTGGGGAAACCGGAGGGAAGGAGACCACTGGGGAGACCTAGGCGTAGATGGGTGGATAATATTAGGATGGATCTCCAGGAGGTGGGATGTGGGTATATGGACTG
>Ga0123355_10003810_pt1 | contig 21811 bp, 13 predicted proteins | sample TergutEmb28metaG_3_FD_89872 | JGI IMG/M metagenome (GOLD analysis project Ga0123355, IMG submission 89872) | Embiratermes neotenicus P1 segment gut microbial communities from Petit-Saut dam, French Guiana - Emb289 P1 | ecosystem: Host-associated > Arthropoda: Insects > Digestive system > Gut ...
ATGATGGTCATCATCATCATCCACATCACCATAATCATCATTAAAAAAATAAAATCACATATTTGAAAAAACCGCACACAAAAAAAAAAAATTTAGTTACATGGTGGCCCCCCCCCCCCACTTCCATTTACTTGAGTAATGTATCATGTAGGTTAAAAATATGAAGCTTAACATGGCAGGACAAAGGTGATAGTCTAGGATAGCAGACAAATGTTGGGAAAATCATAACAAAATACATAGTCTGGACATATCTCATATCTGGTTGTAATTTGGATACTTCATGAATGTAATTTGGGATTTAATTATATGATACACAGGTACAACTCCAACTTTAAGGTACAGAAAATCGTTTTTGAACCAAAATTTTCATTTTACATGTAATCACAATACTACCCAACTGTTTTCATAACAGTTTCAGAAGTTCTGTCTCATGGATATTTACAATATCCCTACAGTTCACAATCAATGTTAAATTTCAACTCATACTTTAAGGTGTACTAAAATAAGAACACTATTTTGTGCATCATGACATAAACTGTGCATCAAGAGCAAAAACAAGAATGCCCCCATTACCTATTAACAATAATATGTATTTCCAACAGAAGTCCCATCTGGCACATTGTGAACCTGCAAACCCAATTAGATAAGAGAATATGATTTTGCAATCTACTATTAAAATTTAAGCCTGTCAGAAAATCCAGTTACTTAACAAGAGCAACTAAACACAATCAAAAGTACACTGCACCTCTGAAGAAAATTCAATTAGTTTACCTGAATTAAAAAAACGTAACATTTAAACTGTTGATTGAATTTTGTAATTTCCCGTTTTATGCTGATAAATTCTAATCTCGTGTGTGGATAGGATTCTATGTACACGAACTGCTACTCCATAAAATGCAATGCAAAAAGAAATAACTGAGTGCCCACCTGGTATATCCTTTTATTAATTACATGTACACATTCATCACCATCATGTTCATTTTTTGAAGTATCTAGCAACAGGATAACAAGTTTCCTATTCAACACTTTACAAAAACATATTTTCAATTCTATGTATAGTGAACAATTGAATACACTTTTGATGTAAGGCCATCACCATGGTTACAGGATGACAATTATCCTGTTTTTAGGTGATTGCACTGTAGGTGTGGCAGTGTGTCTATTGTTTCAAAAAAACCTGCTGCCTTCACCTTCAAGGTAGAAGAGCAAGCTGGTTGAAGAAAAGTTTTGATATAGGCAATGGTAGACAGCGAGGGATAGGGGAAAGGGATAGGGCTATTTGTCAAGGAGAGAAAGAAGCAGCATGATGTAACAGCAAGGTGAGGACCAAGATGATACAATAAACATGGTGGAAATAAAATTTATTGTATGAAGCAAACGTGTATATCAGGAAGGAAATTATGAAACAACTGTAGAGGCAAAGGAAGAGGAATGAGGAAAGAGGGGAAAACTGTAGAAGCACAGGAGGAAGAAATGTCAGTGAAGGAGAGTGAAATATCCAAGTAAATACCAAGTGGCCCAAAAGTCAAGTTAACTGGTGTATAAAATGTACACTAAAATATGGTTGACCTTTAGGCCACCCTATACATAACGAGAATATACGAACAAATGATAATACAAGAAAAGATGGGACAACTTCTTCACAAGGTTTGGCATAAACAATGTACAGGGCGACATGACACACAGTTTGGAGATGGTGCAGCTATATTTATTCCTGGGAGGAGCCTGTGGGTATCATATGATGGTGGCAGCCACTCTGTTCATCAAGTCTTCCAGACCACGTTTATCTGCTATCCCCATTATCTGCTGAAGTTATGGTGTACGGGATCTCACAGTCTTCTCAGACTGGTCCAGGCAATCTACATTTGAAAACTCCAGGATTATATATGAAACTGTGCAAATGAGGGAGCAGCAGAATAAAAAAAAAGGCACTAAGGAGCATCAAAGACCTTCTGCCATGTCATCTACAATATCCAGCAAGGGTGGAACACCAATATCCAAACTCACCACATCCAGTTCGACATCATGATGACATGGGTAGAGATGTACCACAACACCAGACAAGCCATTCACTACAGTGCTCAGAACAACTTACACTTTAACTTCAACAGAGAAGGGGCTACCAGAACAATGTCCACACACACTGAAGAAGGACATCAGATTTAACTGCCACACATAAGATACAGGCATCTGGCATCAAATCCTTTAGTTTATGTGTCCCCCTTCCCCCCAGGTCAGTGTAAGACAGCGGATATGTAGAAACTGTACAACCAAATCAGCAATGTAGATAGACATAAAATGATATCTGTAATGTAAACTTCAGCACCAAATCACTTGATCAAATATGCACAAACAGTTTCAAGTTCCTGCCAATCTCTGAGGATCTCAACATTACGAGATATTAGAAGTACATTGACGATTTTCAAATTCTTATACTTGAACAGCAGTACGATAGTTTTTCATACTTGAAAGTACAGAAATTAAAATTTCTGCAAGTCAGTGTTTGTACATTTAGTGTGGAATCAAGAGGCTTACAAACGATATAATAAAGCAAGGTTGGCCAACTTCAACCGAAAGGAAAGCCACATAATTCGTTAAGGACTCACCTGAGGGCCGCACGTGGGTATACATATATAAAAAAGGAGCAGGGATGTTTAGTTCTCTTGAACACCATCACTTACAAACAATAAGTTATGCTAGAAGTATACTGACTGACAAGGTAGCAGACATTACTAAAATCCATCAGACACAAAGAAATACTGGTTTAGTGTGTGCTGTCCTAAAAGTGACAAGTTATAGTTTGTAAACATATTTTCTATGCTATTAAAATTGCCATATAATATTCTGTAGACCTTATTATGTAAGGTAAGTTATATTACTTGAACTGTTCAGCTTACTGAGAGCTGCAAATATTTTCCTTGAGGGCCACATGTTGGTCAGACCTGCAGTCAAGTATAGCACAGCTCATAATAAGTCACCTACACATAAATGTGTCAACAAAATTAATTTCTGTATCCTGATAAAATTACTATCAAAATCAACTGTTATGTTTCAAGAATAAATTACAGTAAAAGTCACCAACCTGAGAGTGGAGGAAGCCTGAATAATCACAAACATGGATAATCCAAATTCCCAATTTTCAACTCACATATCCTTACACAGTGCATGACAAAATTGGCACAATACAGTATCACGGAGAAAAGATTCAGTCTCTACTTCCTCCCCTACCTCCCTCTAATAGCAATAAGAAACAGGAATGTGATAATGAAATCAGGTAACGGTAAAACTATTTTTGTGCATTCTATGAAGGCAACAGAGACGTTGCCACTAGTGTAGGTGAGTGGCCAGCTTCAGTGCCTGCACATAGAGCCCCTGACACCCATAGAACATGAGGTTGGTTTGGGCCCAGAGCCACTCCAGATACAGAAGAAGAAAATCCATTACTCCTACCACAAATTGAACTATAATTCCTCACACAGCTAGCCCATACCCCTGTCACAATGCCAACTATGCTATTCCTTCTCCTGATGAAATTAACAGAATAACAAAATCTCTGGAATACTTAATTTCATGTAATTATCATCACCAATCCACCTACATTCAAAAATAAAAATAAAAGAAAATTAAGGTATGTAACACAACAGTTGAGAAGAGGGCATGAACATGAGTGACGTGTTTCAGAATGAAGTGCCACGAGATGTTGGGAATGACATAAAGTGTGTGCAAGAACTGACATTCTGATGGTGTTGAGGTTTTGTGTTGTGGCACATGCAACCTAGTAGGTGGGCACTATCAATGGTTGCAGGAACACACTGCATCCATCTTCGAGTCAGCAGTATAAATGCATACTACTTGTACAAGAATACATGGCATCAACACACGACACAATATGAAGTAAACAAATACAGTTTAGGACATTATAAAAGAAGGAGGCTCTATATTACTGTATGGACAGTGAGATCAAAATGGTTATTTTGGGGTGGACAAATATCTTGTAGCTCGGATAGCTGAACCAGAGTACTGATTATATACATCCTACAACTTCTCTTCTCCATACCAGTGCCAAAGCCCATCCACAACACTTAGCCAATGCATACTTGGGGGTTCTTTCCCAAAGGGTAAGAAAATCACAGTGTGAAGCTGTCCACTCACCTCCATCTCTACATTCACTCTTCCACACACTTTCATGGTGTGAAAATTACACACTTTTCCACACAGTTATGATACGTAAGAAATGCATAAAGTGTTTTGCTGAGAAAATGTCTTGGAAATGATTGAGCACAGGCTAAATCAGAATTGGGGACACAGGGTATAAGGAGAGGAAGTCCATCAATGAATTAATTTACTGTACAACAGACTGAGTTAGAGTGTATAATTATTTTACTACCCAAAACTTCAACAACATTTGCATTATATGATCAAATTCAGAGAACTGGATGAAATTAACATATTTAGTGTGCCGTAAACTTGATTCACATTACGCAGATTCATCTACAAGTGGTTAGGTGGAGGGGGGAGCAGTGGGTGTCTGAATGAAACTTTGTGTCTCAGTGTGTGAAGAGCTGAAAGAGACTTGAAACACTTCTCATTCAGCAAGACAATCCATGTTTTAAAAATCTGCCTACAACATTACGTTAAAAATGCTACTGCAATTTTGCACGCAGACATACAAAGGCACTGTCAGAAAAAATATTCAAAATGTAAAACATAAAAAATTATCAATAGAAATATGTCAAAGTATTGCACATAGGTCAGTGATCAGTTGCCATCTCTCAGTTACAGTTTTCAGGAACTCAGTCCCATGGAAAACGAAACCAGACTTAGGATCACGTATATGACGCAAAAATATAGGCTTATGTCAGTTCACAGTTAACTGAGTATCATACTTACTATCTGTTATGAAGTTACGAAAACTGAATATTTTGGACCACTAATATTTGCGTACTGGTAAATTAAAACATTAGTAATTATGCTTCTAGATCAGACACAACTGCGTACGAAAATTGTACCCATTTACTACATGCAAAAGAGACTCTGAGGCTGCAAAATACAAATGAAACAGCGATTATTTCAGAGTTCTCCTAAGAAACTTAAAAATTCATTGCACAATTTAGAACTATATATAATCACCCTTTTAATTATGACAGCAGTCATCTACAATATCAACAACCCCTTAGCAGAAGGGGGGGGAAGCAGGCAGGCACAAAAAAGAGCATACATTTGCTGTCCGAATTTTACCATGACAGCAAAGCAGCGAACCCAGCACACTGCTAACTTAAATATAATTACGTATATTTAATGAATTATTTCATCAGAGCTGAATAAACAGTAAAGTCAGACTTATAAACTTACACTGTCTCTGGCAAAATAACAGCACACATGGACTTCTTATCCTTTCAAAGGTAAAAACATTACTGACATGTAGACCAAAATTATTGGAAAATGTCATTAAGAACGTCACATTTCCCCGACTGTTTTAAGAATGCAAAAACATTCAAAACTCTCCCCATCGCTCACTTACAGCAAAATAAAAACAAAATCCAAACACAATCATTATAAAACACTCCTCAAATGTGCAAATTTCAGTCAAGGTGAGCTTTCAACTACATGCAACTCACTGCTAACAAAATATTTATTATTTCCCTCGACATTCCATATATTCAATCTTTCCCCTTCTTCCTCCTAAACCCAATGTGTGGAAATGTCAGGTGAGACCCATGACAGGGTCAGTGATCCTGTACTTGGCAATAACGGCTCTTTCAGAGTTTCTATCCCTGCCATTTCATTTTTTCTGGTCATTCATATGTGGCAAGAAGGTAGCACATCTTTATCTTATAATTACACTGAAGAAACTGAATGCTATCAATATAGTCTTTTCTCACGTATCTATCCTTCCATCTCAAACAAATCACCAGGTTAAGAAAGCCATGGTGCAAACTGAAGACCATGTTTGCCCAATGAAGGTGCTCAGCAAACGCTATTACTGGCAAAGTAACTATGTATATATTCAGCTGATTACAAATTCCTGTGAAACTTATAAAGGTGAAATACTGAATTCTAACACTAGGTCTACAACAAACATAAAACTTCAGTTCCACCATATTTAAAAACATATTTAAGGTATGTTCATAACATATTTTTGGAAATGCTGCATTTCACAACCTTTCAAAACACAGCATATCATACGCAGTATCTTTTAATGTATCAAGTGTTGACAACATTTACTGCTATGCTGACCCTCCGATTATGTTAATAATACGTGGCGCTCCTAGGCATTTGTGCAAGAATTCACAACTCCAGCAATGACACAATACCAGTGTTTTATTATTTCAGTCTTCCAACTCAGTACTGTAATATGTTAGATGGCATTTAATGTTTTGTGAATCGTGCATCGTGAAATATTAGTGTATTAATGTATTAGCGTATTAGCAGCCAACAGGATGCACTGTTTACTTTCAATTTATTTCACGATTAACCTCTACATGTTTCGAGCAGGTTTACTGCTCATCAACAGGAGGTACTAGTCTGTATAGGCAAACATAAACCCATGTATCAGCTGATCTACAACCTACACAATATGTCACACCCCACCAGACCAACCAATCAATACTCCCAACATCAACATGACTAAAAACCAGTTCCATCCTAATCCTGCTAACAACCAGCCAGCATAAACGGGATGTTCAACAAATCTACTTTATGCAGGAACTTATTGCATTTTCTGAAATATTATTATTATTTAAAACCTTTTAACATGTTCTGAAAATTTTATTTATAACAAATGTTTTACGCTTTTTAATGACGATTCCATTATTTTCAGCAGGATGCATACCAATTGCTGTATATACAGACTAGCACCTGCTGATGATGAGCAGTAAACCTGCTCGAAACATGTAGAGGTTAATCGTCAAATAAATTGAAAGTACATAGTGCATCCTGTTGCTTCTTATTACACTACTATTAGATGGAATATTTGAAATACCGTTTATAGCATTTCTTTATAATTTACATTTCTGGTGAAAATGTTCACAATTAAGAAAAAATTCTTTCTTCCCAACTCTTTGTCTCACACAACACACCCTCAGACATACACCATGTACACAGAAGCAGAAGCAACAGAACATACACACATGCACATCCTAAGAGACAGTTCACACAATATACCTGCAGACACACACCATATATACACATGCACACAGAACACAACATGTGCACAAACTAAAAAACAGTTTATCCTGCACTCTGTTGCAACCACCTCCCCCCCCAATACACACACACACAAAAAAAAGGTCAGCTCAAGACCATAAGTTGTCAGTTCTATTGCCGGTACATAATCTACTTCACTGAAAGTAGAGAGCATGAGAAAGACACGGTGAACAGTGCACGATACAAACTCTAAAGAGCGACTTATCATATACATTACTTTATTGTTCTTTTTGCACCAATTCACAATGCATTCAGTTTTTCATCTTTGCAAACACACATATATGCAATTTTCAAACAGTGTTTGATCAGCGAGACAAGAGATTAAATATCTTGGTCTTCATAAAATTGGCTAACATAGCAACCTGCACAATGATGGAATTTCGGGAGCCAGGCATTTCATGGATTAAAACCTTGTGCTTAACACCACACAATATGAGATGTGTGTTTTTATTCAGATCTTCTTTACCACTATTTTTAGTCATATGGAGCAAAATGCATTTTTGTCACAAACACAGTGGAACACTGAAATAATATGGTCAGTGGCCATTTTGTATTTAGTTCTGTAGTACAGTACATCTGAGTGTGAACTACCCTGTTTTGTTTGCCAAACACCATCACATTCAGTTTAACAACACAATATAGCACAATACAGTGTACATTTATCCTTAACAAAAGTAAGCATTGTGTACATACTGCAACTTTTGTTTCTTAGCTCACAGAAGAAAGATTATGATGAACAGCATACAGACTGGGTTTGGTAATGTTATACAGTATTTCACAATATTTTCAAAACATTCTGATTCTTATGAGTTACAGACTGTCAACTGGTAAACCAAAAACCATTGTCTGTCCATGGCTTAATGTATGCCTGTAAATCGCACTTTGCATTACATTACACACTTAATGACACACAGGGAGCCTATTATTACATAATTCAGAAACATCTCCCATTACCATTTTTCTTCTACCAATTAAATACTAGTCATTGTTAATAATTTTTTTTATTAAATAATCTCACTAGGTTATACCAAACATAATCACTTGTCTTTCATTTGTATACTGAACCAACAACATAGAGACTTATGGAAAACTAATTACTTCATATGCCTTCCTGAATAATTTCAACCTGAAATGCTCAGTATGGTTGACAATGCCTCCTGATCTTAACAATGTATAAGGATGCTAGTTTTCATTCTGTTTTGACGTACACTCCATCCTACTTGGCTATGATACCATGTCTGATAACCAGTTCACAACATCTGGAAGGAATACAGTAACTTCATGTTCAAGAATCTAGACTACCAGGAAGAATACATTCAAAATACAGGGAACCAATTATCCAACGACATGGCATCATATTTATAAAGAAAAGAAAGAAAGAAAGAAAAAAAAAAGCCATGTAATTCTCAACACTTGAATGTTTCGATATGCCAGAACTAGTAATATTTGTGGCCTATTATGTCTGCAAGATATCGATATAGGATACCAGCTCCCAGAAAATGCGTTGTTTTCCTGGTACAAGAATCAGGTAAAAAATCTATTCTTGCATCTCTTACCCTTTACTGACCATGTATATTACAATTATTTTTACACAATTTACAATAAGTAGAATGGCTAGCTGTGATCTGATGACATCTTAGTTTTACCTTAAGCAGAAGCCTCTGGAAATTCTGTATGAAAACAGACAACCCACTCTTTAACGATTTAAAGTCTAAAATTAACCTTAATTGTATTTAAAGCTTCTGTTCACATTGCAAAGTAAATAAAATACCTCTTCAGTGCACAGCCCAACCAGTTAAAGCTATACAAGGAAATAATGGACACTTCTTCCAAGTATCATATAAGATGCATAAGTACTTTCTGCAGGCTGCTAGTAAAGCTGTTTTGTTACATGCCAAGCAGGCATAGAGCGGAGGCAGATGTATAACTCTAGCCATGGTTGACCCCAGTGCTACAAGAGTCTGTGGTCAGTGCCACACCCTGTCTGCTTTACCCCCAACAAAGAGACCCAGTACCCATTTTCCAGGAGGCAGGGTGGACCTCAGAGCAGGTCTGTATGGGTCCAGAAAATCTCGTCCTTTCTGGGGTTCAAACCCCAAACCATTCAGCCCATATGAAGTTCTTATACCAACTACACTATCCAGGCTGTAAGCAGCATGTAAAATTTTTGAATACTAAATGTGGTGGAAAATACAGTAGCCACTTGCCTTTAAAGGGTTAAGAATCATTCTAATTACCAATGTGCAGTATGTTGTTATGATTGCACACATCAGACTTCCAAGCACATCAAAATTTATATTTAAGGAGTTCACCCACTGTAGCACCAAAGCTAGTATACTGGCATACAAGGAATCAGTGTCAAGTGTCTGTAGCCAGCAGGTGACAACAGCTGCTTCATATCAGCTTCAGTTGGAAATCGTTCACCAGCTAGGTGCTTCTTAAAGGGGTCCAAAGAGATGGCGACCACTGGGCCCCACACGGTGAATCAGACTTGTGACTGGTTTACAGCCCTGTGGCTGGTAGGTCGTAGACCACCCAACCTCAGTTCTAACCTCACACCCAGTGACTTTAATCTCCATGGACCTGTTAAAAAGCACCTAGCTGGAAAGCAATTTGGAACAAATACCAACATGAAGCTAATTGTCACCTCCAGGTTACAGACAATTTTTGCTGTCAGGATACAAGCCTCGGTGCCATAGTGGGATAAACGTTTAAATGTCAATGATGACTATGCAGAAGACTGATGTGTACCATCTGCTACCCACATACCATGTATACATGGAAGTCAGTCAAGTTCTAGGCATCAGAGTGTTTATTAGTTTGGAGCTGAGCTTTGGAGCTCTGATTCCCATTCATTTCTCCATGGGGAACAAAGCTGAGTCCCAAACTACACCTTATGTTTCTAAACTCCTATGGTACACGGCACAAACATGACTTTGCTACAGGCCATTCACCAACCCAAACACAAACATTATACCCTCTCCCCCCTCCACACACACACACACACACACACACACAAAATCCAACACCTGTAGATATATTCTTCCTTTATGAAAAATGACAAAAATGAGAAATCCAAACAGCCCTAAGAGGGCACACAATGCTCCAGTTTTTAAGGATAAATGTTTGAAAAAAGTAGATGGGCAAACATGTTAACAGCCTCACAAAAGCTGTACCAGCAGAACAATTCAGTAACAATTTACTTGCATACAGATGGGTTAGATAATGTATTTGATTTAGTTATTTGATTAAAAATATGAAACAATTAAAAAAAGGGGAAAAACAAAAGCAGCTTTGAAATTCAATTATATATATAAAGCTCAGTTCATGCTGTACAAAAAATGAAAAATCTGCATGGTAAAAGAAATGTACACATAAATAGAGACACTGGTATAAATATTTATATATAACTGCTCTGCACTGCAATCTAACACAGACACATCTGACTCAAGGAACGTGTTGACAAATCAATACCAGTCACTTACTGATGTCCGTTATCCCAGTTCAACCCTTAGTTTCAGTGCTTCTTCTTGTGTGTACACACAGGTTGGATGGATGGGATGGATGGATGTGACATGTGATGTAAGGCTACGACTGGGATGACAATAAATTACTATCAGAGTTCTTTAAGAAGTGCAGACTTGGCATTTTTCAACTTGTCAAGCCTCCGCTGCAAGTGTGTATTGGAAGTTTCCAGTTCTTCCACTCGTGCCTGTGATTCACGCAGCTGAAAAGAGCACAAAATTTATTCCAGTGAAACAAAGCTTAAAAACGTGCACACTGAACATGAGATGAATGTAGATCACAATTAATGCCTCTCATATGTGTAGTGATTTAACCTTTTGGCGCCTGAATTATTTTTTTAATTTTAGCACAGACTGTATATAAAATGTGGACAATACAGAAACCAAATATGTTAGAATTATGAAACAAACTGCATTTTGAAAATGAAAAAACGGAGAGTATATACCGTGTTTAAAATATTCAGTACCATTATTTGTTGAATAAATATATATAATGCAACATTTAGAGGTTAGCGGTGCGGTACGACCACTATAGTCGTCGTTAGGCGTCAAAAGGTTAAGAGGTCCTTCAATTTCAATTTGCAAATATTAACTTTTTACAGAGCTGCACTAAATAACAAAATACTGTGTTTTACATAAGTCCTGCAACAAATATGCAGAATGGACAAACATGTGCCATGTGTCCAGCTATACTGTCAGAATGTTTATGACACCCTCAGAAACTGTAGGCTGGATTTCAAAACTCTTCTATGAAACACAGCACAACGGAGTCCAAGGGGAAATTATAATCTGAATTCCTGGCAAGAGTTGGCATCCTACTCAGCAATGCTTCCATGAAGAGCTGCTCTTGGCAGGGACACAATAAAAGTTACTCCCAATACTACCCAGCCTGTCACCTGAGTAGCCTCAAGCAAACCTTGATATCAAAAACTCAAGATAGCAGATAAGTGATCTGAGATATAAGCCAATGCAGTGTTACCACTACACCAATCTGCTTGGTACACTTGTAACATAAAGTGTACATATCTGGATAAGAAATGGCAGGATATTCTTGTTTTTAAGCTTTCGCCGTGTTCTAACTGTAATTTGTTCCTTTTTGGGTAATTCCCCGGCGGGGAATTACCCAAAAAGGAACAAATTACAATGGCAGGATAATTATTAGAGATAACATATTATTTGATAACCATACTGTGCAGTAGTTTAAAACAAAAGTGGAGGTACAATTAACTGGTGCCACATTAACTGTACCATAACTCTTGCATGCACATTGCACACATCAAAATTTTGTGACCCTCTATTTCTCAAGGTCACAGGTGAATGAAAGGGGTGGAAATTAAATGTTCTTGTGTTAAACATACTTTGGCACTTTTGGTAACAGTGGTATGTGAAAGAAAATCAACCATTAACACTATACACACAATGACATTCCACTCACAGACTTTAGATCAGCATAACACCAGGGGGGAAAAATATCTTCACACAAATTTCATGTCTCATAAGAAACACAACACCCACACAGGTGCAAACTTTGCATTAGTTCTTGTTCAAGAAGCATTCATGTTGTTAGAGTATACACATTAAACACGTCACTTACAATCAGTCCTCTTACTAATGGCAGTATAATATGCAAGAAAGGGTACCGGATAGTTTAAAACAATGTAGGGATGGAAAAGAACAAAGTTTCAGTAAAACCTGCATATCACATAAATTAACAAGTTAAACATGCAATTTCAGTTTTAGGGCATTATTTGTACCATATAATGCTGCGTTCATTGATCACTGCCAGTACAATAGTCTTGTTCATTATCCTGCAAATAAAAGAGCCAGAATGGTTTAGAGTGGAGATTATAAAACTGATGGGTTAGGGGTTGTGTAGAAGGGGAAAATTCCAATCACATTTTATTAAGGTGTTCAGAGATGAAGCAATGAAGAGAACAATATTAAATAGAAACTAGCTAGCTATGAATAAAGAGATAGCATTTACAACAATTGTAGGATGCAGTAAGACTAAAGAACCATGAACTTTAAAAAAACTTTTAAGAGGTTCGTAGGATTACTGCACTAAGACAAGTGAAGAGAGCCAGAATATTTTATGTTTTGTTGACTCTGCATCTTCGTATGTTCCTTGTAAATAACCAACTTGACGCACAATTTTTTCATGTATGTTTTGTTTCCCTTCTCTACATGTTTCGGGCAGTCATGTGCCCACCATCAGGAGAATTATTGTATCAATGTAACATGTGATTTATGTCACTCTGTGTAGATGACCGAGTGGTATGTAGGTTACCTGTAATACCATTTTGTGCTGCCTATTGGGTAGTAGTAAACTCCCACTACTTCCCACTTGAGTAGGTACTAAATAGTGCGAGATCGCAGGGGTCCTACTATCGTCGTTTCAGTCTTTGCGATCTCAAATTTCACTGTCACCAGCCAGAATTTGGATCACACACATTTCTGACAAACCATTTCTGTATAAACTATACTTGTCCAGGTATCATATTAGAATAATTCCCGTAATTTAACCACTCAATTAGTTATCATGAATTTCACACATGCATAAACTATTGTAAGCATTAAAACTTCTTATCCGTATAGTGCATCTAATTCTCGTTGAAGTTTACCAGTATTCTCATAAGTCAATCACTTATTCAAGGAAATGTTTGAGATTTGATTGTATCTAAATTTTCATCACAGCTTACGTCCCAATGAAACATAGACAGACATGGGTTACATTTTAACTAAAATATATAAATGTATATTCTGTAAAATATCTGCATGATTACATATAACAATAAACTAAGACCTACACAAAACTGACATCTCTCTTTACCATATTTAACCTAGTAACGTAAAGGCAAATCATTTATGCTAATTCAAATTCTTCATATAACACGAATTTGGAAACAGCAAAATAAGTTAACAAACACTTCTCAATCGTCTTCTTTGTTCTCCGAGCTGTGGACGTATTACACACCACTCACCTGGTAAGAAGTCGGGGGCGTAGGGCTCATCTTGAGTCCTAGCCCAGAGCACCGTGTTTTACATTTCCTCTCGTTGAAATTAGATGACCATCTGGTATTCAGGTTACCTGCATACCAGACAGTCATCTACACAGAGTGATATAAACCAGGTGTTGCATTGATACAATAATTCTCCTGATGATGGGCATATGGCTGCCCAAAACAGAATAGAAATAAACATACATGAAAAAATTGTGCAACAAGTTGGTTATTTACAAGGAGGGCTAGAACAGTTCAGGCCTACTAAATGCATAATAATAAGAGCAAACAGAGCTTAAAAGGGGGTAATTGTGAACAATGTTATAAGTGCTGTGCACTGCAGAAAACATGTTTACACACACACACACAGCCCCCAGTATTGTGTGTTTTGTAAGTTCAAAGACTGTAATAGTGGAACAACTAACAAGTCTTTTCGTCTGTTACAAGTATATTATACCGCATATATTGTTAAAATTAATTTTCAAGCAACAAACATAAGAAAATTGTGAAGAATCGAACTACTATGCCATCAGAGTAAGATATTATTTAATATTAGTGTCACTTGTCAAGTTCATTCATATACACACTAAGCCATATCAGTTAGCAAGCAGAAATTCTATTCAAGTCAAAATGAAACCAGTTCAGTTTTATGTTCCATTATGCTATATCATATTTTGAAGTATACAAGACTGACTGAAGGCACGGTGAGCATAAAAGAGACACAGCCTTCTCTTGGACCATATAACAAAAGTTTCTGGTCAGAATTTATGACATATAGGTATTTTCAAATATTTCAGTATATACAATTATGCTATTAAGAACTATACAGTAATAATTATACATTTAATGATCCACTTCTGTGTGACATTTACAGTGTTACAGATTCAGACAAAATAGGTTAGATATAACACATAGTTTTCACAGTCAACGTATTTGTAATTTACTGATATATAAGAAAATTAACCTATACTGCACATACTCCGTAATGCATTTATGATTTATTAAGGTATACAATTTCACATGCCTAATTCCACAGATCATTACACATCAACAGAATGCAGAAGGCTGCCATTGTGTTCTTCACACTATAACAGTAAAATGCCTTAAAAAAAATTAGCCTGTTTTTCAAGGAATCTACCACCACGCATTTCAGTACCCTAATTACGTGACATTAGGGGTCATTCCCACCTTGAGATATCCAAATAGCCGCCATGTTACAACTACCAATTGTAGGAAACTGAAAATTATAATGGTGGAGGAGCCACTAGCAGTATAACATTTGTAGCAAGCTTCCTGTAAAGTTTGCCCGTTGGTTCAAATGCAACAGCGTTTACAAACAAATGGATGTGATGACACCACACACCCATCGTTCCATACTAATAAAGAATGCAAGTTAAAAATAACCACCATGACAAAGTAGGACTAAGTTAAATTCCACTTCAGTGCAGATCACCTCACCTCACAAAACAAAATTCTCACAGAGAGTGAAATGTCTGTTCCGTTTCTCAACTGCATCTTACCCTGCCTCACGTACTGACCTTATCCCTCTCTTTAACTTGGAATGCTTAAAAGGAGGACGTGAACTTCCCTGGTACGAAGGTGGCACATCAGCAGAAAGACACTTCATGCTGAGAGAGAAATTTTGTCCATCTCCACATTAAGCGGGTTACTTGTCACCACACATCTTTCAGTTGCAGAAAGAGGAGACAAACCCCAGATTACAAATAATAAAAACTAGCATTTTACAAAATGTTACACAGGGCCTCTGTCTTTGATACAGTCTTATGCACAACTTAGGTTTATAAAGAACATGAGATCTGACACTCTTATATGGATGTGAAAGAAAAGTACACAGACCCAAAGTGGGTGAAACAAGGTCCTAAGGGAAATATCTGAAACCTTAGAGACAAAGTAATAGGTGTACAGAGCAAAATGCAGACAAGGACCCTTATAATTTGTGCTCTTCACCAAATATGTAACAGTAAACAAATCTGGAAGGATGTAATGGGTGCAACATTTAGCTAACATGGGATAATTAAGAAATGCATTTAAAATTACATTTGGATTGGCATACTTCAGCAACATGTTGTAAAATATGTTTCACTACTTGTTCTCGTCAAATACAACTACCTACCGAATATTTGCAGCATTTATTGTCTCTGTCTCTCCATACAGAAACCGCTAAATAATGAATATAAAATAATCCAAAATTTAATAACAATAACAAACTTTTATGGTAGGTTGTGCAAAATATATCAAAAGAATCATACTGCTACAAAACAAATTGTCAAAAAACAAAAACTGCCACCATCACTACATAAGATTGACATCAATTAACCACTTAAAAACTGACCATAATCTGGAGTCTATTTAAAACTTCTGTTCAAACCACAGAGTAAATACACTCCATCTCAGTTATAAAACCTGATCAGTTAATGCTGTTTTGGCAGCTAACTGTTGTTTGCTCTGAGATCAATACAAAGCACTTAACTGCACTGGGTGGGCTTTAGAAACTAGTAGCAAAAACAAGCACAACAATAACAACAAGAAGAGACAATGAAAAAAAACTCAAATTGATATTTATAATTTTTTTTATTTATATTACCACGTTTTAAAACTGTATTGTGTCCAAGAACTCCCATTTCAATGATGAAAAACGTACACTGCTGTTACAATCACTTTCAGATTAAAGTATAAAAGTATACTTGTATTCTGCCTGATGGTATTTCTGCAGAAAATTGTTGCAAAAACAAATGATGTAAATAATCATATACCATTATATTTGAGGAGAACCTACAGTGAAACAATTATGTTAAGAAACCTGATGGGAAGAAAGAGACCACTTGGGAGATCTAGCCAGACTGAGAAGATAAGTAAAATGCATGAAACATAAGGTTGTAGACAGGTTCCAACTGACTCAGGACAGGATCCAGCTGTGAGCTTCTGTGAACATGTAATGAATCTTCAGGCTCCATGCAAGGCAACTATCAGCTTCCCTCATTGAAGACTGCTTCACAGAATAGTGTTCCAACCTGATTAAACTGCCTCTCCAACTTCCTCGCAGATGTTAGTATGCTACCGAAAAACGAAGAAACCTTTAAACTCCAACCAAGAACACTCAAGAAATATTCTGAATTCTGTGGTAAATCTGTAATTAAAAGCATACTTCATTTTTACTGTGTTGCTTTCCAAAATAAAACACAAAGGCAACATTTCAATATGCTCTTAGGAATAATTAAATAAGGACATAACAAGCTGACTGCAAATACTAACATAACACAAAGTCAAAGTTAATATGTATTACAATAATCTTGCATTCATCTCTGCTGGATATCATCACAGTCTAGTCTGTGACTAACCTGTTGAGAAGTTCACAAAGTTGCTTGAACCTTTGGGCTCAAACGTGGTGAAGCACCACCTTACAGTAAGTTACCACATATCTATCAACAATGACTCTTTTAATGTTTACTGTGTCATTTCCGTAAAAAGTCTTCACAGAACAGTAATTTCAATATGTAAATGAAGGTCATCATGAAATTTACACAGAGAACTTTGAAATCATTACAACTTGAATGTTTGAGTAAAATATTCTGATGATAGTGTTTTGGTAGACATATGACACAAAACTGATTTGAGTTCACATAAATTGTCCCTTCAGAATACTACCCATGTCTGTCAATTGAAAACAACAAGAAGAAACAATTTAATGACCAGAATATATAATTTGCATTAAAAAAATACATCCTATTGTTATGAATTATGCACTAGCAGCAAAACATGCCTGGTATTCTTGAAAGGCTGACATCATATGGAGGTAAGATAAAACCTGATCATAAAGTTCAGGCACTGCTCCCCCCCTCATGCCAATAGTACAACAACAAAAATGTAAGTAATAAAATATTTAGTGCCAAAAAAGAATCAGATTTGAAAGAAAGTTTCTAAGCATGATTTTGAATTTTGTGTATAGAGTCCTGGCAATGCACTTCCATAAAAAACACTCCACAGTGAAAGAAGTTTGGGAATCTTTGTTCTATGCATTGAACATGTTAGTTCCACTACATAGCACATCCTGGAACATGGAACTGGTTCAAGTTGACTTGAAACAAAGAATAAGGGCAGGCAAAACAACGGACCGTATAGTGAATGTTTTAACCGATCACATTGCTGCCGAAGAGCTTCTCTAGATGCCTCTGCTACCGTCAACCGCTCCATTAACATTTTCACCTAGCAGAAATACATACAGCAAAAAGAACAGAATGATGAAGACAGAGATATTACTATGCACTCTACCACTACAGCCACCAATCTACTTTCATGAATAAGGCTATAAGGAAATAAAGTACACACCAAAACAACTATAATGATGATAAGAATAGTTAAACTACATCAAACAGACAAACATATACTGAAACAAAAACCAAACTTAAATTAAATAAACAAACAAAATTTAATCTAAATTCAAAGTTGCTGAGAGTAGAATGTGGTTTCATCTTAAAAGCAGTAAAACTCTACAACAAAACTTGAACTTGACAGACAAGCTACCACAACTGGAATATGCACATGACGCTTGATACAATTCTGAAAAATTTGATACTCTGCCATTACACAGTAAATTCAGGGCAGATATCAATTTCTATCAACCAAAATATGTTTTGTGAGACACTGTTCAATCACAAGAGAAACTAATTTATATGATGAAATGCATTTCAGTTGATATATCAGTCTTCTCTCACGAGCCCTCATTATGGTAACACACACCTTCATGCCCTAGAATGCCAGTCATAAACCTTCTTACTGAAAGTTATGTTTGAAGATATCCAGGACTTCTGAGAACTAAAAACAAATTGTTTACTTTGAAACACAGAACACATCACATATAAGTGAAGTATAAACTGATTCTAGCATTTTGTAAACATAAATTTTACTTCCGGTTTCCTTCAAATGTACAAGTATACCTGGTACTTACATAAACTAACATTTACCTGAATATATGGTGACATTAGCAGGAACTACAAAATCATAACTACACATGTCAGTGACCCATTCTGAGCATGAACTGCTGACAGAGTCAGCCTATGTTAAAGCCGTCAGGCATAACCCCAACGTTCTACACCATCACCAAGTTTGTAATAACGAAATGTTTAATGCACATTGTATACATGTTTATGATTTACCTGCACACAAAATTTCACATGCCCAGCTCCAAAGTTTCATTAGAATACTGCCTTCAAATTAAAAACTAAATACGGATTTCAGGTGGCTGACACACTGTTTTACCGTCTACAAACAAAGTACAGCAACAAAAGTTGCACACTCTTCAAACATATATTACCATAAGACATTTTTGGTCCACACATTTAACAATACTGTTACCACATCTCAAAAATTTACATAACCACCACTTAGGTATGTCAAGAAATTAAAATGTGTGGAAGATAAGTGAGCTTCTAGTGGCATATTTTGATAACGAGTTCAAGGAATTTCTCTCCAAAGGTTACCCAAAGGAGCAAGGTAAGTGGTAATTCATGCCAACGCACAGATACAGTAAAAGTGCAGGCCTTTCTGTTTGCAAATAGAACACAGAACAGAAAACCTGTAACGGCACGCATATATGTAGCATACACATTTCACCACTATGAACATGAAAGAGCTTGAATATGCAACATGTTAAGTGGTCCATCCCAGCAGACACTGTGTGGTGGTTCTGTTGCTCTGCAGAGTAAGCTGCTGCTAAAAAAGACTAAATAATGCATGTATGTTATATCACCAACTATCTACAGTATGAAAATACAAATTAAAACCCCTCACCTCCCTCTGCAATTTTCTCTTTTCCACTTTCAGTTCGTCTTCAACCTTCTCTGCCGACTCTGACGCAGATTTGTATCTTATAACTTGACTTTCTAAGCGTGCCACCTGAACAAAAGAAAAGCAAGAGACATGTTTCATTCAGAGTCATAACAAAGCACACAATATTTCCAAACAATCTTACAATAACAGAACATGACATCTGTGATTTTTCAATACAACAAAATTAACAACATATACATGATGCAATGCTGTGGCACATTTACATAATACTTATACCTCTTCAGCTATCCTAATGGCTTAATAACAGTTAACTTGAACTGAGAAGGCTTGTATGTGATTTTTAATTTCTCTGGTGACAAAATGTGCTTAGGTCTTCATACAAGGTGTCCAACATTTTTGACTGATTTTAAACAAATCTGCATTTTCTCAACAGATTTTCATAAAAGCTCCCAATATCAAATATCATGTAAATCTGTCCAGTGAAGCCGCAATGATACATGTAGACAGACGGACATAGTGACACTGATAGGCCCCCTTCACGAGTGTGCAAATGTTCTCAATGACACGGGTTTCCATAAAATTTATTATGCATCTACTGACACCAGATTCTAAGAAATTATGTCCCTTAATAACATGCATATTACACATTAATTTATAATTTATTTCATACATATATAATTCTTCTTTCATCTCCAGTGTAACATAATCCATACATTAGCAGACGCTTCATGATATCAATGCTTCTTCTCTTCTACTGGCAAAGTTTGTCTCATCCACTTACAAATTTCTTCTAAACAAGTCAATGCGCATCTGAAAAGACTACCAATTTATGCCCTTATACACACACACACACACACACACACACACTTATCATATGCATGCAGTAGCTGCATGAAAACTGATTTTGTTTCTTCCACATTAGATGTCTGTAATATTCTGAACACACACATTGAAGTCACAGAAATACAGACGTGAATTGCCTCGTCACGTTTGTCATGACAAGATGGCAAATTCTGATGTAATTGAAGGACCTTTTTGCTTTAGGAAGATGATGAAGTTTTCTTTGGGAGAGCAGAATATGACCATACAAGAACAAACCTTTAACATCCCACTATCATCAAATCAATTACTAAACCCTGTCACACACACAAAATTTCAGGATCTTCCTTACACATATAATTCAAATTTTATGACTTGCGTCACACACAAGAGGAGGTCAGTAAGTTGCAAACAATAGTTTGTGACAACATTAAGATGCATAATGTGGCTGCACTATGTGCACACAGAGATGTAGACCAACTGCAATGACAGTGGTATTTCATTTGTGTGCTGCAAGACCTTACAGCACATCCAAAGTCAGTTCTGACATCCACTACATGCACAGTACAGAAAATGTAGAGAATGGGTGGAAAAACAGCTGTTTCTGTACAGTCAATGCGTATGTTTAGCCACATCTGCATTGGGTCTATGTCTAAGTAGATAATGAAACACATACTCCATCAATTAACCAACACCTGGTTGCCGATGGAACCACCAACACACAGCTGAAATTCTGCATGTTTACAAAGGATCAGCCACAACAGTGCGCGACGGGATCACATACTGAGTACAGCAACTCAGGCTACATGGTCTGGGGATCGAATCCCCAATGTGGGCAAGATCGTCCACACCCATCTATACCGGCCATGGGACCTACCCAGCCTCCTCTACAACGGATGCTGGGTCCCTTTCCAGGGTAAAAAGCAGCTAGGATGTGGGGTTGAACACCCATCCCCATCTAGCACCAAGGTTAAAGAAAGAATAGAGCTAAACCTCTATTCGCACTCTGGACCTATATGACCCGTTTTAAGGTAAACTTCACCTTTCATGTTTTACCTCATAACTCAATCTGGTAGCAAATGACTGAGCACAAAAAAAAAATGTACATAAAAGATACTATGATTGGTCCCATAGCTGCCAACTTCACTAGTAATGCCATTTGTTTCTCTCAAATAAAGCAATGTTATATGGCCTCAATAAAGAATTCACAATTCTTAATGCAGTCATTACTGGCGGTTGTTGAGCCAGCTACTTTTTTCTGCTTTTCCTTTCGATACTCAAAGCATAGTCTTCACATGTGCATGACCTACGTTCAGGTAAATAAATACAATGGAACCTTATGTTTATTGGACCGTGCATCATCTTTATAGTTGCGTAAAGAGAAAAAACCAACTTGATGCCACTTATTTTATTATTTAATATTCATTCATTACTCAACATGTTTCGGCCGTTAAT
>Ga0123355_10003811_pt1 | contig 21809 bp, 19 predicted proteins | sample TergutEmb28metaG_3_FD_89872 | JGI IMG/M metagenome (GOLD analysis project Ga0123355, IMG submission 89872) | Embiratermes neotenicus P1 segment gut microbial communities from Petit-Saut dam, French Guiana - Emb289 P1 | ecosystem: Host-associated > Arthropoda: Insects > Digestive system > Gut ...
CCTTTAAGATACGAAGGCTCTGGGGCATCTTTTCTCCATTGTTTGATGCCCTCGCAGCGCCGCACCTTATCTATAAAAATTTTCATTCCCTCGCTTACTTCGCCCCAATACACTGGGGTAATAAATACAAAACCATCTGCCCAACGCATTTTTTTATGAAAATCATTGAAGCCATCTTCATTGCCGTATTTGCAGGTATATTGTGACCCACATATTCCCCAGCCATCACCGCACATGCGACAGGCTGATAGGTTAACCAGCTGGATAATTTCTGCTTGGGCATCTTGAGATTTGGCTGCATTGTATGCCGCTTGGGCCAAATCATGGGTAAGACCGTCTTTCTTTGGGGTTCCTGAGATGATTAGTAGTTTCATTGTTATCCTCCTTCACTTAGATAGCTAAATATGTTAATAATTTCCTGTACAATGCTTTCGGGGGTTCTATCGTCTGCGGGCACAAAAACAGCATTAGGATTTTGATTGCGAAACCAAGTCTCTTGCCGCTTAGCATAGTTGCGGGAGTTTTTCTGTATACTACCGATGGCTTCGTCTTTGGTGCAGTGGCCTTCTATATATTTTACTGTCTCTTTGTACCCAATCCCTTGCATGGAAACTAAGCCTGGGTGGTAACCCTGTGCCAAAAGGCCGGCTACTTCATCTTCCAGGCCTGCGTCAAACATTGCAAGCACCCGCTGGTTGATGCGTGTATACAAATCTTGCCTATCCCATTTTAAGCAGCAGAAAACAGCCTTGTATGCATCGGGCTGTTTTTTTTGCGTGGCATTGTGTCTGGAAAACAATTGTCCCGTTTCCCGGTGGTAGCTTAGGGCACGGATTACTCGTTTTACATTGTTGGGGTGGATGGCATCAGCGGCTGCCGGGTCTATCTCTCGCAAATGATTATGCATATATTCCAGGCCTTTTTGTGCTGCAAGCTCTGTAAAATATGCCCGCAGCGGATCTTCTTCCCCTTCTTGGCCAAAGTCCTGGCTAAAATCTACGTCCTTTAGCACCGCATTGATATAGAAGCCTGTGCCACCGCATAAAATAGGGATGCGATTACGGGCATATACTTCCTGTATGGCGGCTTTGGCTTGTTGCTGGTATAAAGCGGCAGAGTAAAGCTGGTCTGGGGGTGCAACATCTATCATGTGATGAGGGATGCCGCCCTGCTCTTGGGTGGTTGGCTTTGCTGTGCCTATGTCCATTCCCTTGTATATCTGCATAGAGTCGGCAGAAACGACCTCGCCCCTTAGCAGTTTTGCCAGGGCCACGGCCACAGCAGTTTTGCCGCTTGCTGTTGGCCCGGCTACTACGTAGATTTTTTTCATAGATGTATACACTCATTTCTGTACACGATATTCTCAATAGTTTACGGTTCACGCGGTAAATTTCCTTGGATGTTGCTACATCATAGCACACCACAAATTTGACACAAATCCGTGTTTTGGCTAGTATGCCCATAAAAAGGAGGAATGTGCAATAGCAAAATCCACAACATCCAGCGATAATACAAAATGAAGTTATCGCCCAGTCAGGCGTGACAATAAAATAAGAGGAGTTGAAGCAATGGATAACCGAAACCTGGCTACAGGCAAACCGAAACCATTGTTAGTGTACCTGGTGGCAATATACGCCGCCAGCCTGTTAATCGCCAATATTTTGGCAAGCCACATGTTGGTGTTTGTGAACTGGACGGTAAGTGCGGGGATTTTGACATTTCCCATTACTTACATCCTTGCATCGGTGCTGTCGGAGGTTTATGGATACCGCTGGGCACGCCGGGCCGCATGGATTAGCCTGGCCCTTAACGGGCTGATGGCGGGGCTTATTCAGCTAAGCATCGTACTGCCCCAGCCAAGCTGGTACGACGGAATATATTTTGTAACGGCTGTGGGTAACACATGGCGGATTGTCCTGGCAAGCCTTGTCGCTTTTACTGTAGGCAAGTTTGCTAACGACAGGGTTTTTGCCAGGCTAAAGGGCCGGCGATTTGGCCTTGAAGGGGTAGACCATGAGGCGGCCAATGTGGGCCTTGAAGGCTTCGGATTTAGGGCAATGGCTTCGTCAATTGTTGGGCACATATTGGATTCTGCCATATTTTCTCTGATTGCCTTCGCATTTAACATGCCCTGGAGTGCTATATTGGAAATGATAATCGTAAGTGTATGCCTAAAGTGGGGCTATGAGTGGGTAGCATTGCCTCTTACAGTGACAATTACGAAGAAGGTAAAGGTTTATGAAACCCTTGATAGTAAGGAGTAAAGCAGATGCTCTTCTTCCCATGACCATATGAATTTGCTATATTGACAACAAATGCAATCGGCTTTGTCATTTTCATCGATGCTATCCATACAAGTTGAGGTGTCCCATGGCAAAAACTAAAACCTTATACATCTGCTCTGCCTGCGGGTACGAGCAATCCAAGTGGCTGGGCATTTGCCCTTCCTGTCGTCAATACAGTACCCTTGAGGAAAAGACCATACGGCCCGAGACGGCAAATCCGCCGCGGATGGCTGCGGTTTCTTCCGATGATGCCATGGAATCCCCGGTTTTACTCAAGGACATACCAACAGATATAGGCGGAACAGGCCGCCAGCCCACCGGCATACCAGAGCTTGACAGAGTACTGGGCGGTGGGCTGGTGACCGGCAGCCTGCTTTTGCTTGGGGGCGACCCTGGTATCGGCAAGTCAACCTTGCTGCTTCAGATATGCCGTCATATGGCCAGTGACGATTTTCCTATCTTGTATGTAACCGGGGAAGAAAGCGCCAGCCAGATAAAAATGCGTGCCGACAGGCTAGGGGTAGACGTCCCCGGCTGCTATTTGCTGGCCGAGACAGATATACATAATATCCAAGAGGCAGTGGAAGAAATCCAGCCGGCACTGCTTCTGATAGACTCCATCCAAACCATGCGCCTTAGTGAGCTTTCGTCCCTTCCCGGTAGCGTAACCCAGGTAAGGGAGTGCACGGCGTTTTTCACATATCTTGCCAAGCAGCAGTCTACGGCGGTTTTGCTGGTGGGCCATGTAACCAAGGAAGGCTCCCTTGCAGGCCCCAGGGTGCTTGAGCATATGGTTGACACAGTGCTTTACTTCGAAGGAGAGGGCAAGGATTCCTACAGGCTTATACGGGCGGTAAAAAATCGCTTTGGCTCCACCCAGGAAATCGGCGTGTTTGAAATGGGGGAAAAGGGCCTATCCGCCATTGCTGACCCTTCGGCGTATATGTTGGCAGGGCGGCCTATAGACGTGCCCGGTTCTGTTGTAACATGTAGTTTGGAGGGTACAAGGCCCCTTCTTACAGAAGTCCAAGCCCTTGTAAGCTACACCAACTTTGGAACCCCGCGGCGCACCGCCAATGGAATGGACTATAACCGTATGGTCATGCTAATAGCCGTACTGGAAAAACGGGCCGGATATAAGATGCAAACCTATGACAGCTATGTAAATGTTGCCGGCGGCCTGCGCATTGATGAGCCTGCAGCCGATGCCGGGATTATTGCGGCTCTGGCATCTTGCTATAAAAATAAAGCTATTGACCCATACACCATGGTAATAGGCGAAGTAGGCCTTGCCGGGGAACTTAGGGCAATAAGCCAGGCCGAGCGCCGGGTAGCTGAGGCGGCGCGGCAAGGGTTTAAAGCCTGCATCCTTCCCCAAGCCAATAAGAGCAAGCTACGCGCTCCCCAAGGTATACGGGTAATGGGAGCGGCCCATATAGGTGAACTATTGGGGGTACTTCTATAACATAAAATGCTATGCGCACCAGTAAATAGGGACTGATTTTGTCCTAAAATTGATTTGAAAGGAGATATTTTATGTCATGTCCAGGATGCGGAAAAGAAATCAGCGCCAGTGAGGCCCATTTGGCTTGTACATGCGGCTATGTGCCGGAAGCAGAAGCTCCTAGGCCAAGTGCCGGGTACTATGGGGGGGAGATTGTAAGCTCCCTTACCTCTAGGTTTAGTGTCAACCAGCTTATTATTTTTGGAGGCTGCCTTCTGCTTCTCGTAAGCCTGTTTCTTCCATTTTTATCAATATCAACAGATGGCATTATGGAAGGTATGGGGCTGGGGGGCCTTGGTGTAGAGGCAGTTACTATTTCTACATCTGGCTACTCATTAATCTTTGGCGGCGAAGAGTGGGGATTGGGTACTCTTGGCTATTTTATGGATTTTATGCTGCCCCTTCTTGCGGTAATTGCCATTTCATTGGTGTCGGGGATTTCCTTGCTAAAGCTTAATAACGCAAAGGCTGTCGTACTTGGGGCCTCGTTGCTGGGCTTGTATCTTGCCCTTTCTGCTTTGCTGCGGGTTGGTACGGTTGTTGCTGGCTTTGGGCTCATTGTGTTTTTGGTTCTATGGGTTATTATTACTATTGCTGCATTTTTAGAATACAAGGATATTCAGATTATCCGGTTTTAACTGGTAAATAAGAAATAGTCCTGACCGAGCCGAAAACACCGGTATAAGGAACTTATATAGGCACTCAGCGTTTTTTGTGGAAAGAGGAAATTATTTCAATCCGCCAACGATAGCCGGGTGCATCATTTATCTGCACCTCTTTCGTTGGTAACAGGAGGTGTTGTTATGAAGCTAAAATATACCGCTATCGCAATGGCGGTATTTTTGTTGCTTGCACTGGGCCAAGCCCCTAGAGCCCACGCGCAGCAGCAAGAGGATTTTCTTATCCGGTACTACAGCATAAGGCTGGTGGTGGAATGCCTTGATGAGGCCATACAACAGATGAGAATCTTACCCGGGATAGAGTTATCCAGCAGCATCAATATAACAGAGGGCTGGGGCCGCGCCCACAGGGTAGTAGATAGCCGTGATTTTGACCATGTACTAAGCATATTGCAGGATATGGGCACAACCACAAACTCCGAATCCCGGGCAGAAAACGCTTTTGCCAGATGGACTACTCTGCGCCGGGAAGCAAACACAAGACAACACGAGTACAACCGCTTGGTGGAGTTGCTTCACGACACAACAGAAATGGCTGCATTCAATACAGTAGAAAACCGGCTAAACATAGTAATAGACACAATGGATAGGATACGAGGAGATATGCAAGGCCTAGAGTTCCAAATGGGGACAACGCGAATTAACATCACATTAGTAATTCCGGAACCCGAGTATGAACCCGACCCAGAGCCGGAACCCGAGCCAGAACCGGAGCCAGAACCCGAGCCAGGCGCTATTGCCAATATCGCAGATGCGTTTTTGCGCTCTACCAGGGCCACAGGGCGGGCAATGCAAGGGATTGCAATGTTTCTTGCATATGTAAGCATACCACTGATTATTTTTACAGCTGTAGCGTTGATTGCGATATATATCCGTAATCGCAGAAGAAAAAAAGGCGGTGACCACAATGATGAATAGACATAGTGTACGCATTCTTGCAATAATGATTTTCTTGCTTAGCTTGATGTTGTTTGCCATAGGCTGTAACAGCAGTGATGGCGAAGCAGGGGCCTCATTCCAGTATTATGATGCGCCGCCGGCGCTACAACATGCAGCGACAGACCCAGCTCCCACGGCAGACGTATCTCAGGAAGCCCCGCCTCCTACTTTCGTAGAATCCGCAGATATAGCTGGTTCACGGGGAGACTTCTTTGCAGCCTATGAATCATCGGCCGAGGAGGTCTGGGAAGATGACGCCACTGAAGCTTTGCCGACAGATGCAGGCTCAGCATCCGGCAATGAAGCCGAACCGGCAAATGGATACCACTCGCCAGATGAAGCAGCACCCACCGGCGACACAGCCTATGAGGCGTCAATGCCCAACGACACATCACCAGAAAGGCCAACTCCCCAGACGCATCAGGCCCCAGCACAACTAGGCATAGACCTTATGCAACGCATGATAATCCGCTCAGCCAGCATTGCCCTAAACACCCTGTACTACCACGACACAATAGCCGGTGTAGAGGCAATAGTAGCCAACCGTGGCGGGTTTATAGAAAGCTCCAATCAACGCCAGACATACTGTTCTATCGCGGGAACCTTATGGAATGCTCAATTCACAATCCGCGTACCCGTAGGCTTGTTTGATACAACCAACAGCGAGCTGACAGCCCTGGGTCAAGTACAGTACTTCAGCACCGCCAGCCGGGACGCAACACACGAGTTCAACGACCTTGGCAGCCGCTTGGAAATAAGAGAAGCCGAAGAAACCCGAGTCCAACGTATGCTAGATGAAGCAACAGACCTAAACGACATAATCAACCTGGAAGCCCGCCTAACCAACTTGCGCCTAATAATAGATGCATACCGTCGCCGCCGAGAAGAAATTGACCACCTGGCCTCGTTCTCTACAATCCAATTAACTGTCTCCGAAGTAATAATCCTCCCAGAAATTGACGAGGAAGAGATAGAAGAAGAGGATGAAGAAGACTACCCAATAGTAGTAGTGTACAGCTTCGGCCAGCGTATAGGCGGCGCATTCAACACCTCCGCCAATGTAACCACACAAGTCCTGGAATGGATTGGCGTAACCCTGGCACTAGTAATACTACCTCTAGGAATGCTGATAGCCATCTTACTGCTTATCTATGTAATTGTGAAGAAAGTAACAGGTAAGCCTCTATGGCGGGTAAAATCGCAGTAGAATCACAAAGAAAATAAAAATAGCGCATATCATCTTCAATTTCGGAGATGGTATGCGCTATTTTATTGCTTTCTCAACTTTGCAGTGTGGATTATTTTGCGTAAACATGCAGAAAATGCTTAACATGACGGCCCTTACATAGTTACATCAGGCTTGTGCTTCTTTCTCCTTGACCCAGTTCACTTTAGTAGTCTGCCTTTCCCGTGCAATAGCCATACTATATTCCGGCACAGCCTCATGTATAGTAGAGCCAGCCGCAATAAAAGCCCCTTCGCCAATGTCCACAGGTGACACCAAATTAGAATTGCAGCCAATAAAAGCCCCATCTCCAATAACAGTACGGTGTTTCTTTTTACCATCATAGTTGGCAACTATAGCCCCGCAGCCATAGTTCACATTGCTGCCCACATCAGCATCGCCAATATAAGCCAGATGTGCCATCTTAGTTTCGTTACCCAGTGTCGCATTCTTAATTTCAACGAAATTGCCTACACGGCACTTATTGCCAACCACTGCACCAGGACGCAGGTACGCAAAGGGGCCAACCTCAGTATTTTGCCCAATTGCTGCCCCAGTCAGCACACTTTGGCGTACAGCTGTGCCTCGTCCGATTATAGTGTCCTTCATGTGGGTATAGGGGCCGATTATTGCATCTTCATCTATTTTGCACATGCCCTCAAGTATACACCCTGGGTATATTACAGCACCTGCAGCAATTACTACAGATTTGTCTATATAAGTGGTGTCCGGGTCTAGAATCTGTACGCCATTTTCCATGTGCCTGAGATTAATACGTTTGCGCATTAATCGCGCTGCCTCTGCCAACTGGGCCTGAGTGTTTATACCTGAAAATATATCAATATCTTCGCGTGTTGTGTATACATAAAAGAGCTGTCCAGTGTTTCGTAATATTTTTGGGACATCGGTTAGATAAAACTCTCCTTGGCTATTGTCATTGCTTATGCCAGCCAGACCTTCTTGCAAGGCAGCACCTTTAAACAAGTAGATACCGGTGTTGCCCCAGTCGGTGTGGGGATTCAGAGGTTTTAGGTCGCGGACTTCTACAATAGATTCGAATAATCCATTTTCATCAGCATATACACGGCCAAAATCCTTGATATGGGGCTGATAAACAGCAGTTACAGCCCCAGCACAATTCTTTTTCTTATAGAAAGCAATAAACTCGCGAATAAATTCGGCGGTAACCAGGGGCATGTCACCATATAAAATCAGCACATCATCCTCAGGCCGTATGTGCCCCGCTGCTGCCTGCACGGCGTGACCAGTGCCCAATTGCAGGGCCTGTATGGCATAGTTGTAGCTTGGTAGCACATTCCGGATATCATCACTCTGGCTGCTTACTACCAGCGTAATATCTGCAATACCTGCATCCCGGCAGGCTTCTGCTACGTATTGCACCATGGGCTTGCCCAATATCTGATGCATTATCTTTTGTTTGGTAGATTTCATTCTTTTGCCTTGGCCAGCGGCTAGAATTATGGCTTTCATATCTCACCTCATTTATAGGATTACTATGGTGCTGGAAAATTATACTCGCATATGGCATGTATTGTCACGAAATTTGGGAATACTATCATATATAGTAATTCCACAAGAAAGGACTAACCTCATGCGCCAGTGCAAAAAATATCAAAAATCACACTCAGCCCTAGCATCACATCACCTAAACCCAGCAGGAGACTGCCAAAGCTGTGTATATTTTTCCAGCTACAATTGCGGTGTCCATCCAGACAGCAACCCCTCCGATATGATGATGAGTCTTAATATGTTTGCATTCGACTCATGATTTGATATACTTGCTTAAGACTTACAACAATTGGTGATATAGTAATCCTTGTTGAGTTCAGCTTGATTATCAATATACCCCATTGTGTAACAAATTAAGCGAGGTAACATATGCGAAAGATTCTATTTCTTCTTATTCTTGCCCTATTGCTATCACCGGTTATGGTTTTTGCCTTTGATGACGAAACCCTGGAAGAAGAACCATCATTTGTCCTCAATGCCACAGCTGCCATCTTAGTGGAGCAGACCACAGGCCGCGTACTCTTTGGCTACAACGAGCATGAGCGCCGCTATCCCGCCAGCATGACCAAAATGCTGACTGCTTTGGTTGTTCTTGAGCATCTAAGCCCAGATGATATCATCGTGATAGGCCCAGAGATTCAAGACATGCCTTCAGGCTATGCCACACCCATTCATGTAGAAGAAGAACACTTGACCGTCCGCATGATGCTAAAAGCCCTGATGATTCGCTCCGGCAACGAAACCGGGCGGGCACTGGCCCTCAATGTCGTGCGCCGGGTGCACAATAATCCGGATATCTCCTACGAAGACGCTAAACCATTATTTTCAAATCTCATGAACGAGTTTGCCTACGAGCTAGGCGCTACATCCAGCAATTTCAACAACCCCTACGGCCTCCACAGTGACCAACACTTTACAACAGCTTATGACCTGGCCCTAATAGCCCGCGCCTATATGGAAGTGCCCCTCCTAGCAGAGATTGCAGGGATGCACACCTTTGAAGGCAGCGGAACAGAAGGCCGTTATATCCCAGATGCCCTAATCAGAGATTTTGAGTGGACCAACACCAACCTAACATTACCTGAAGCCAACTTCGGCCATCCACACATGACGGGAATTAAAACAGGCTTCACAACCCCAGCTGGGGATTGCCTTGCCGGGGCGGCTTCCTTTGGTGATATGGCTTTTATCACTATAGTTTTTGACTCGGAAAGTCCAGGCCGCTGGCAAGATACTCGCCGCTTGATGGATTATGGCTTTTTTAATTTTTCCTTCAGAGAGATTTCCCAGGCAGGAGAGCTTTTGGAATATGCACGCATCGTCAACCCCCGCCGCGGGGAAACCAATGTTTTTGCTGTCCATGCCATGGAATCCTACACCACCCTCATAAGTCATGCTGATTATGCTAACATGACCCGCGTCATTACATACAATTTGATGCTGACGCCCCCCACAAGAAGACAAGATGATGAAGACTATGAATATTACGATGACGACCGTACCCGCCTGCAAGCCCCAATACAAGAAGGGGATTTTATAGGCACAGTGGCCTACTATGTAGGAGATGATTTGATTTTCCAAAGCCGCCTGTATGCCTCAGCTACTGTTTTGGAGCGCTCATTTGACAGTGATATGGACTATTTTATTTCCCAGTTTACAGACAATATGTTTACAATCAGAGGTCTGCCATACTGGCTAGCCCTAGGCGGCACGATTCTTGGCCTCGTTGGTATGGGTTGGGCGCTTTCTCTTCGCCGCAAGGTAAAGGAGCACGAGCGCTGGCATAACCCACGGCCCCGTGGTTCCAGCATAGGCAAGTAAACAAATTCAAAGAGAATTAATATTACAATCCTGCCTGGGGCAGGAATATAAACCTTTGGAGGGATATATGCCAAAAAGCATGACAGGTTTTGGCCGTGGCGAATGCATACGCTATGATCGGCGCTTTAAAGTAGAAATCAAGGCTGTTAATCATCGGTATAATGATATAACAATTAAGCTCCCTCGCTTTTTAAACTCTTTTGAAGACAGGATAAAAAAGCGGCTTTCCCGTGATATAACAAGGGGCAAGGTTGATGTTTGGGTCAATTTTGATAGTTATACAAAGAAAGATGTGACAGTAAACATAAATGAAGCTTTCGCCGATGCTTATATGGACGCAATGAAAATATTAGTGGCCCGCTACTTCGTTCATGACCACACGCACTCCCAGTCCGACCTGTATCCAGTAATGACACAAGCAGGCCAGGTTCCTGTTCAGCCTGGATTAGAACTGCTTGCCAGAAACCCCGACATAATCACCTTTGACAAGTTTGACAACGCGGTAAGTGCTACAGACACCCAAGCAGAAATGTGGGAAACTCTAGAGGAAGCCCTAGAAAACGCACTGGCCCAGTTTAACGCAATGCGCAAAGCCGAAGGAGAGGCACTGGCCTGTGATATCACAGAAAAAAGCCAGCGCATAAAGGACTTGTTAGTACAGCTAACTGCCCGAGCCCCAGAAGCAGTGGAGGAACACGCAACAAAAGTGCGTGAACGGGTAACAGAAATGTTAGCAAACCTAGGCCATCAACTAGATGAGGGCCGCTTCCTTACAGAGATAGCCCTCCTTGCCGACCGCAGCACTGTAGACGAAGAGCTAACCCGCTTGGATAGCCATATGTCACAACTGGCAACAATGTTAAATGAGTCAGGAGCTATAGGCCGAAAATTGGACTTTCTTGTCCAGGAAATGAACAGAGAAGCCAATACTATTGGCTCTAAGTCAACAGATATTGAGCTATCACGGCTAGTGGTAGAACTAAAGAGTGAAGTTGAAAAGATACGGGAACAGGTGCAGAATATTGAATAGACTCTTCAATAGGTATAGCAATGCGCAATTATTGTTGCAATAAGGATCAGGTAAAGGGGAATAATCATGCATTTTAAGCTAGTAAACGTAGGCTTTGGTAACACAGTGCCCGCCGAACGTGTTGTTGCGATTGTAGGCAATGACTCCCTACCGGTAAAGCGTAGCGTAGGTGAGGCAAAGGAAAAAAATCAGCTAATAGACGCAACCCAAGGCCGCAAAACCCGTGCCGTAATCTATACCGACAGCGGCTACTTGGTGTTAAGCGCTCTACAGCCAGAAACAATTGCCAACCGTTTTGTAGGCCCAACTGACGAGCCTCTAACTAGCGCGGCTGAGTAACCCGGACACATGGACGGGATGTTAGTTATCATATCCGGACCATCTGGCTCGGGCAAGGGGACCGTGGTCAAGAGGCTTGACCCAGCCAAGGGGTATGCGGTGTCTATTTCCGTAACAACCCGTATGCCCAGAGATGGGGAGGTAAACGGGCGGGATTATTTTTTCATTTCCGAATCCGAGTTTGTTCAAATGCGTGAGGAAAACAAACTCCTTGAGCACTTTGCATATGTAGGCAATTATTACGGCACGCCAAAGCCCTATGTGGAAGACCAAATATCCAAAGGCAAGGTTGTGGTGCTGGAAATAGATGTAAACGGCGCACTACAAGTAAAAGAAATATTCCCCGAGGCTGTGCTGGTATTTTTACTACCACCAACCTTTGCAGAGTTGGAGCGTAGGCTGGTGACACGGGGAACAGAGGATGCCGTTACTATTGAGGATAGACTAAAAAAATCTTTGGAAGAAGTACCCTTTATTGGCCAGTATGACTACCTGGTAATCAACGATAAAGTTGAAGAGGCTGTTTCCAGAGTTGATGCCGTTGTAGCTGCCGAGCGGCTGCGTCCAAAGAGAAATAAAAAGACCATTGATGATTTTGCAAGCAGCCAGGTGCAGATGAAGTATTTTACATTGCAGTAAACGAATTTTAGGGCAAAGCCCTCATATAAAGGAGCTAATATGCTAAGACCTTCTTATTCAGAATTAATGGACATTATCAACACCAACGAGTTGGTAGACAGTAAAATCACCAGCCGCTACACAATAGTGCTTGCGGCAGCCAAGCGCGCAAGGCAAATAACCTCCGGCGCCAATCCTCTAACCTATGCCCCAACAGACCGGGCAGTCTCCATTGCGGTAAAGGAAATGGGCGAGGGCAAGCTAACAATTAAAGTGCCCGAGGACTTATTAGAAAGCAACCTGGAAAGACGTACCGACCAGTTTAACTTCAGAAATATTGCAGATGTGCGGGAAGACCTGAAGGTAGACTACGAGCCGGTGACCTACGGAACCGATGATGACGAGCCCGATGATGATGAGGCTCTTTTCCGTGAACGCTACGGCGACACAGATTTGCGGGATGATGTGGATAAAGATGATTACGCACCCTATGATACCGAAGATGAAGAAGACGATGATGCCGGAGATTATGGGGATGAGTAATTATTAGTACAAATGATACTGGCAACTATGCCTTGATTTGTGTAGATGTATCCCATGCCGATGTGGATAGACTTTTCCATTATGCTGTACCCCCTGGGATGACGCCCCAGATTGGTCAACGGGTGTGGGTTCCTTTTGGCATGGGTAATAAATCTATTGTGGGTTATGTAATCGGGTTTGCCGATTGCTTGCCTTCTGATATACCTGCAAGCAAAGTCAAGGCAATCATTGGTGTGTGTGAGGATTATCCTGTGCTTACATCAGAGAATATGGCCTTGGCTTTTTGGATGAGGGATAAGTATTACACTACCCTTGCGGCCTGTATCCGATGTATTATTCCTGCCAGTAAAGCTGATGGACGGTTTCCAGGTACGCGGCTGCGCAAGACTGCTAAAAAAATAACGGGAGCCATGCAGGCAGCACAGGCCGACAGCGGGCATGCTGTACAGTTGGCTGTAAATCAGGATGTAATCAATGATGCGAAAAATGCTATATGCCTTACTGATTCACAGCAAGACGCTATTAACAAGATAATAAACGGGGCTGAGTCCCTTGCTGAGCTATCTAATTCCAAACATATCCGGTATCCACTTGATACAAAAACTTGCGTTGCCACTTTGAATGCTTGCGCTGCCTCTTTGAATGACGTACAGGTAAATGATTCATCTCCTTTTTTATTACATGGCGTCACCGGCAGCGGCAAAACCGAGGTATATCTTCGTGCAATAGCTCATATTATCTCCCTAGGGAAACAAGCTATTGTGCTCGTGCCTGAGATTGCTCTCACACCGCAAATTGTAGCCTTGTTTTCAGCGCGTTTTGGAGATGCTGTTGCGGTTACACACAGCCGCCTAACTGCTGGCGAGCGTTTTCATATTTGGAAGCAGGCCTTAGATGGGGACATAAGCCTGGTAATTGGGCCTCGTTCTGCTGTGTTTACGCCTTTTACGCGGCTTGGGCTAATCGTCATTGATGAAGAGCACGAGCACACATACCATTCCGAAACCACCCCCAAGTATGATGCCCGGGCCGTAGCAATGAAACGGGGGGAGCTTTCCAATGTAATGGTAGTTCTGGGTTCGGCAACCCCTAGCTTGGAGAGTTACTCCAGGGCAATAGGCGACATTTCTGAGCCATATCGGCTAATAAATATGCCCAACCGCATAAACCAAACATTCCCAGATGTAACCATACTGGATATGCGAAAGGAGCTTACCCGGGGCAATACATCTCTTTTTGCTGCAGATTTTACAGAAGCCCTAGCCAAAACCTTGGCAAAGGGCGAGCAAGCAATTTTGTTTCTAAACAGAAGAGGGCATTCATCTTTTGTATCCTGCCGTCAGTGTGGATATGTCATGTCATGCGACCATTGCCGGGTGAATTACACGTACCATCAGGGGACGGCATACCAAGGCATGGGCAACCGACAGGTGTCAGCAGCTTATCATCAAGAGGCGGGTAATCGGTATGCAGCATCAGCGGGAAGCCTTATATGTCACTATTGCGGGCGGGGCCATGCCATGCCTAAATGTTGCCCCGTTTGCGCATCTGTACATATCCGGCAATATGGGGCAGGGACACAAAAGGTGGAAGAAGAGATTAATCGGCTTTTCCCCGATGCAGCCACTCTTCGCATGGATATGGATACAACAAAGGGTAAGCATGGTCACGCTCGGATACTGGAGTCTTTTCGCAAAGAGGAGGCGTCTATCCTTATTGGGACGCAAATGGTGGCTAAGGGGCTTGATTTTCCAAAGGTAACTTTGGTATGTGTTGTTTCGGCGGATCTTTCGCTTTTTACCGGTGATTTTCGGGCAGGAGAGTATACGTTTCAACTGCTTACCCAAGTTGCGGGTAGGGCAGGGCGGTCTCTTGGGGTGAAGGGGCAGGTATTTCTTCAGACCTATAATCCAGAGCATTATGCCTTGGAGTTGGCCCGGCAGGCTGATTATGAGGTTTTTTACGCTCATGAGATTGCACTGCGCAGGGCCATGTGCTACCCGCCATTCTCCCATGTGTTTTGTGTTATGCTGTCCGGGCCTGAGGAAAAGATCGTGATTGCTGCTTTGCGTAAGCTGTGGGCCATTATGGATTATTGCAGAGGAAAAATACGCAATGGGCAAGCACCCTTTGAACTGTTGGGTATGAGCCCGGCTTTTGTGTCAAAGATTAAGAAGCAGTATCGCTGGAAAATATTGATAAAGCATCCGGAAGAGGAACCACTTAAGGCCTTTGTGTTATATTGTATAAAGAAACTGAAAGAGAACGACCAGCTTGCCGATATAAGTGTTCATTTGACCCTTGACCCGGTGATGCTGGACTAAGAAGATGAATGCAGCTTCTAAAATCTTGATGCTTTATTTTAGGAGGATTTATGGGATTAAGACAGCTTCGCACGGAAGGCGACGAAATTTTGCGAAAAAAGGCTAAGCCTGTGAAAGAGATTAATGAAAAAATCATTGCGCTGCTGGATGATATGCGTGAAACCCTCATAGAAAAAAACGGTGTAGGCCTTGCCGCGCCACAAGTGGGTGTGCTTAAGCGTGTAGCAATTGTAGAGTATGAAGACGACTTTTATGAGCTTATTAATCCAGTGATTATTGCATCTGAGGACACCCAGACATGTGATGAAGCCTGTCTAAGTGTGCCTGGATATCATGGGGATATTGAACGGCCGCTAAGCATCACGGTAGAGGCTATGAACCGGGACGGTGAGACCTTTACCGTAACTGTTGAAGAATATCTGGCATCAGTTTTTTGCCATGAGCTTGACCACTTGGATGGGGTACTTTACTTGGATAAGGCAACCAATGTGCGGCCTATTGAGAAAGATGAAGAGGATGACGAATAGGGAATTGCATAGTTATCATAGGGCCTGTTGCCACTATCGACAATAGACAGTTTTTTGTGACAATTTTTGCCAATCAAGAAGGTATCCGCTTTTGATGATTTGGTCAAAGGCTGAAATGCAAGGCTTAACGAAAGAAGAGATTTAATGAAAATTGTATTCATGGGTACACCTGACTTTGCCGTACCATCCCTTAAGCAGCTTCTGGCCCACCATGATGTGGTGGCTGTATGCACCCAGCCGGACAGACCTGCCGGGCGAGGCAACAAGCTACAAATATCCCCGGTTAAGGCATTAGCCCTCTCTGCGGGGGTGGAAGTGCTACAACCGGAGACTTTAAGTATAAAAAAAGCACCTTCAACGGATGTAAAAGAAATCCGTAACTATCTGGTAAAGCTGGACGCGGATATTTTTGTGGTTGTTGCATACGGCCTGATGCTACCCAAGGCTGTACTGGATATGCCACGGCTTGGCTGTGTAAACATCCACGCATCACTACTACCAAAGTACCGAGGGGCTTCTCCTATCCACTCAGCGATAAAAAATGGCGATACTACAACAGGCATTACTATCATGCATATGGATATTGGCATGGATACTGGGGATATTGTTTTGCAACGGGAGCTTGCAATCGGGCCAAAGGAGCATACTCCCAGCCTCCATGACAGGATGGCGGATTTGGGTGGAGAGTGTATTATAGAAGCGCTGGCATTGATTGAGGCTGGCAAGGCCACACGCACACCTCAGGATGATGCTGCTTCAAGCCATGTGCCAATGATACGTAAAACCGATGGGCTGATTGATTGGAAGTGGCCGACTGAGAGGATTGTAAACCTGATGCGAGCCTTTGACCCATGGCCCGGGGCCTATACGCTTTATAATGGTGAGATAATAAAGATATGGGATATGGATTGTGCAGAGTCTATGGATAGCATCGTATCTCCCCCTGGAACCATCCTGTCAGTTGATTCATCCAAAGGCTTTGTTGTACGCACCGGTGACGGCATGGTCTGGATTCTGGAAGTGCAGGCCCCCGGCGGCAAACGAATGGCCGCAAAGGATTATCTTCGCGGCCATGATATAAGGGTGGGGGGAGTGCTGGGGAATCTAAAGTGAAAACGCTCCGCCATTGGGTAAATACTCGCGTCTCCCATCCGGTAGCTCTAGCGTACAGGGGATGCCTTGGGGGGCATGGCCTTTCAGGTTAATCACTTCACCAGCTTTTTCCCAGCTTACCTCTACATCCCCTACCGGTGTTGTAACCGTGCCTTGGCAGCCAGGTACAAGCCCGCAATAGGGGCGTATAACAATCTCGCGCCACCCAGGCGCAACCGGGCGCACACCCAAAAATGTCCGTGGAAATTCATATAACGGAAACGCCCCCCAGGCATGGCATTCGCTACGGACGGTGTAATGCCGCTCTGGGATTGTGGTTGCGTTAAGCTTAACAAAGCCGGTTAGCCGGTCAAAGAACATGCTTGTACGGTCGTATAACCCAGCTTGCTCTAGGGCACGGATAAAGTAAAACATCCATGGGAAAGAGCATTGGAGTAAGTCATCCATTTCCAGCGTTCTTACCATTAGCTCCTTGGGGTCGGCTGCAAGGCCGGTAAGCACAGCCAGCACCTGCGAATGTTGGCCGTATTCATCAACGCTGGGGCCTTCCCGGTATAGCTGGGCGGCTTCGTTCCAACAATGCTTTTGCACATTTTCAAGGATTGCATCGGCATCGGCATCGTAAACCGCGGCGGCGTCATTACGGCCTGTAAGACGGTTCATTCTGGCAGCCGAGCGCAGCGCAAGTACATAGAATAGATTATTACTGGTGGATGGGCCAACCCGGCTGGCAAAGGACATGCCGTGCTGCCCTTCCCATTTCTCTACCCAGTCTGTGAACTGCCAATATTCTGTGGGGCCAACCAACCCCATGGGCCCCACATGCCGCCCATACCAGTCAAGTACATTGTCCACAGTTGGGCGGTAGCGGCGGGGTATTGAAGCATCTCCCGTTTGTTCGTAATAATCCTCCAGCATGAAGATCCAGTGTAGCGCAAACATGGGGATAACCTGGGTAACCTGGCAAGGATAGCGGGATTGTAGTATCCCCTCGGGTAAAATTGATGCATGATAATCCTCAATAGTGCGCAGTGCCATCCGGGTATCACCGCTTAGGGCATATGTGAATAGAATCTGTAGCCGGGTGTCCATAATGTATTGAAGCTGCTCGTAGTATGGGCAATCCTCGTATGTTTCGTGCATACAGCGTTGGAGGGTGCGTACGCTAATTTCCCATAGCTTGTTAAGCTCGGCATTGGGGGATTGGAAAGTTGATTTTTGCTGTAGCGGGTAGCCGGTTTCGGTTATATTTGGCTTTTGCAGGGTCAATGGCTCGTCCGCGGTTTGTACCTCTATGCGGATAAAGCGGAAGGTGCGAAACCACAGTGGGACGTAGATTTCGCGGGCCTCTGATGATGCCCCACCTGATTCAGCGCGGGATGGTTCTTGGGGGGGCGTCATTCCCTGATGCCCTGCCGGGTAGTAGTAATCCTGATGTCCATCTAGCCGGTAGTTAACACAATCGCAGCGGTCGCCTTTATCTGTCAAGGCTTCACCGGTATAACACTCTGCATAGCGAATGATTATCTCAGCGCCCTTGCCTCCCCATAGCGGCAGTTCTATATAGGCCGTTGTCAAAACCCCGGCGTCAAGCTCCACGGCGGCCCGCGTGTGGGGCGGTATGATTGCAGGCCCTAGTCCAAATGTAAAATCAAAGAGACTATCATCAGGGTTCTTTGCCTCATCGTCGGGACGCAGCGGCATCTCTCTAACAAACTCGATGGGAGACTCATACATCAGGGGGATAGGCCTAGGCTGCATGTGGAATGGGAATATCCCGCCCGTTCCATTGGAATGTACCGGCCAGCGTATGTCTGCCAATGCCCATGTCCCCTCAGGCTTTTGATCATTTATCCAGCCCTTGGGTAGTTTCGCGCCATCAACAACTTCCATCCCGCCCATCCAATAGGATAGCTTAGGGGTCTTCCACTGTATTGCGTCATCAAGGCAGACCGTCCAAGTTGTTTCGCCTGTACCAACGCTTGCCATTTTTCTCCCGTCACGGCTATGCACTTCTCCGCCAACCAAAAGACATGGCCCTGCTGCTGTACCAAACTGGCATTCCGGGCCTATTCCATCACCGTACTCGCCTCCCATTGCGTCATAGGGCGGGTAGGCAACAACCTTTACAGCGATAATATTATGACCCCAGCGCAGATGCTTGCTGACATCCAGCGTTTCGTAATAATGGCGGAACCGGTCGCCTTTGCAGGGGCCAGACAGCAGAGATACGCCGTTTATATACAACCGGTAGCGGGTTGCTGCACTGATGTGAATGGTCAGGCTTGTACCCATGTCGTGCAGATTAAACTCACGGCGGAAATATGCGGCCTGGGCCCGAAGCCGTCCGTCCCATGTTTTGCCCTTATAAAGCTCGGTGGGCACGCCTATCCATGAACAGCCTGGAAAATCGTTGATTGCTCTCATACGGAACCTCCTGTTATGTGGGATTAAGAAGCTGTGTTCAACTCCTAATCAAAATTATTGCGTTAGAAGAAAAATACACAGACCCAACCCACTTGTAAAGGGTATTTTCATATATCTATAAGAAATTTTACGAATAATTAATAAAAACAGAAAACATGCTTTTTTATTACTCAAATCTAGGATAAAATACAAATATAGCAATTCCCCCTTTTAGAACGATTTAAGTGTGAATTGCCATAGTAATCCTAGTTGAACACAGGAGGCCAACATGACAAAAGGCAAATTCGGCAAATTTGGCGGGCAGCATGTACCCGAAATATTAAAGCCATCGATAGAAAAGGTAGAAGCTGCATATGAATTATACTCCCAAGACCCAGGTTTTTTACAGGAGTTAGACCAGCTATACTCCCAATTTGCAGGCAGGCCATCGGTGCTATACCATGCCCGCAACATGACTGCAGACCTAGGCGGGGCCAAAATATATCTTAAGCGGGAAGATCTAAACCACACCGGTAGCCACAAAATCAACAATGTGCTGGGCCAAGCCCTACTTGCAAAAAAAATGGGTATGAAGCGCATGATAGCCGAAACCGGTGCAGGCCAGCACGGCGTAGCCACCGCAACTGCGGCAACCTTGCTGGGCATGGAATGCGAAATATATATGGGCAAAGAGGACATGGAGCGCCAAGCCCTAAATGTTTACAGAATGGAACTACACGGTGCAACTGTACACCCGGTAACATCGGGTACGGCAACCCTTAGCGATGCTGTAGACGCCGCATTGGCAGCCTGGTGCGCCAGTGATTCGGACACTTATTATCTGTTGGGCTCAGTTGTTGGGCCCCATCCTTTCCCGGTAATGGTGAGGGATTTTCAGGCTATTATTGGACGTGAGACCAAGGCTCAAATGCTGGCGGAAGAAGGCCGCCTGCCTGACAGCGTGATTGCCTGCGTAGGTGGTGGCAGTAATGCAATGGGGTCATTCTATGCTTTCGTCGAAGATGATGGCGTTGAGCTTGTTGGCTGCGAGGCCGCAGGGCGAGGCGTAGACACAACGAAACATGCCGCTGCAATAACCATGGGGCGTCAGGGCATATTCCATGGCATGGAAAGTTATTTTGTCCAAGATGATGCCAATGGGCTTGCCCCGGTTTACTCCATTTCTGCGGGGCTAGACTACCCTGGCGTAGGCCCGGAACATGCCCATCTTCATGAGACTGGCCGCGCCCGTTATGTACCTGTTACTGATGATGAAGCCGTTGCTGCTTTTGAGTACCTAGCTCGGGTGGAGGGGATAATCCCTGCAATAGAAAGCGCACACGCCATTGCTTATGCAATGAAGTATGCGCCTACTTTAGCTAAAGATAAGATTATTGTGGTGACCGTATCTGGCCGCGGAGACAAGGATGTTGCTGCTATGGCCCGGTATCGGGGGATGAAAGTGTACGAATAGCCTGCTATTATGATTCCATTCATCAGCAAAAACTCCCCATTCCCACCCTCGAAGGATAAAATCGACACTGGTGATTACATTACACAGTAGATTACTAGTACCCATGTAACATTGCGACCGATACATTAAATATAGGGCCCGGTCCCAACCCACCATCAACGGAGGACATGGATGAGCATTTTCCCCGCTCACAGGGCTGTGCCGCGTCTCTTATCCGTCTACCTGCTGATGATTTTACGATATAAATGTGTAATAAGTTTGCTGCGCTATTAATATTGCAATAAATCTGTTGTCCAGTTTAGGCCCTGTAGTTTGGTGTCAACCTCACGGTATTCCTTTGCCAGCTTGTCAATTTGCTTTTGCAGGGCTTTTGGGTCAATGCAGCGCACGAATTTTATCTCGTTTTGGCTGTACCTATTTATGTTTATTGTTGCAGCCGCGTACATATTTGTGTATGCGCGATGCCTTGCACCCAGATTGTCCCGTAAGGCAATGGCGTCGGCAATATTCATCTTTTCACCGAATGGGGTAGTGCTATTGGTTTTATTGATTTTTTGAACCAATTCTAAGAACCGCGCCATATTATGTTCGTACTTGGTGATTAGCTCCTCTGGGTTTTCTGCAGGAGAATCCCCGTCTTGAACCATTGTATTGCTATTGATGCGCGTCAGTAGCTGTATGTTTTCCTTCTGCAGCTCGGCTCTTTCGATTAAAGCTTCTGCTAGTTTCATGTGCTCCTCCTACTTTGCGTGTTGTAGGCAAATATGGATTTACTGTATCAAGCCTTCGTCTTTCATTTGCTGCAGGGATTGTGCTATTGACTCTTCAAGCTCTGTTTCAACAGAGTAGTATGTCGCAATCTTAAAGAGGGCGACAAGGGCCTGCCTTAGTTCACTTGCCAACTTTTCTTTACTGGGTTCGCCGCGCTTTTGCCGCTTAATCCCGGTTCCTTCCCAGTGATTTATTTCCGCTGCAACTTCACCACATTCTTCAAGCAAGAACGATGCCAACTTAAATGGCTCATTTCCATCCGGGAACCGCTTATTCGAACCTTCTACTAATTTGTAAAACTGTTCCACTTCGCTGCCTCCCTACGTAATAAGATTTGCAATAATTTCATTGTACCGCTTTGTTGCCAACTCGCTGGGCTGGCCCTTTTTACAAAACGATAGCTCAGCAAGCTTTGGGACATTCCTTTCTATAATAACCATACCATTAACCAATTTGCTTTGCAATGCACCTACTGCCTCCAGGAAACGCGGGTCATTTTTTGCCTTGTCGTAGAAGGACAGCACGTATACATATTGAAATATATTATAATGCCACAACGGGTACTCAACTTGCATAAATCGCGTGCCGATTCCATATTGGCATGGGCCTACCGGTTTTTTTATTGTCCAATGCCAAAGCAGAAACTCAACAGCCATATCTAAGGCCGGCTCGGTATTCAA